>ENA-OQCV01000284-OQCV01000284.1-human-gut-metagenome-genome-assembly--contig:-NODE-284-length-14723-cov-2.568786_pt1 | contig 14723 bp, 16 predicted proteins | sample MGYA00242766_ERZ504592 | MGnify/ENA primary metagenome ERZ504592 (study PRJEB26092, sample SAMD00036315) | human gut metagenome | host: Homo sapiens | study: EMG produced TPA metagenomics assembly of...
AATAGTGCTTTTTTTGTTTCTTCATCCAGAATTGTTCACACAGACAGTTCCACGCAGCTTACCGCAGCGCGCTTTTGTACGCTGAAGCGTGCATTCAGCTTTCGCAGCCGGTCAAAGCGTCCCACAACAGGCCGAATGCGGTGCCAAGCCATTTTTTCAGCATCGGCAGCGGCGCGCACCTCGTACTCGCCCAGTTGGGTCTCCCTGCTCAGGATGCGCACCGTGCCAACGGTCTGGCCCAGCTGCACCGGTGCTTCCAGCTCCTGCGGCAGATCCAGCTGCGCGGTGAGGGCGGCGGCGTTTTCCTTGGGCATCAGCAGCGTTTCGGGCAGAGCGGTGTAGTCCAGCGGTACGCTTTCCTCTGCACTGCCCTTTACTTTTATAAGAAGAGGCCGATCCTCCATGGCGGGCAGCGGCACGGCGGCGTAGGCCGCAAAGCCGTAGTCCAGCAGGGTGGTGGCCGCTGTGAACCGCTCCGAGCTGGAGAGCGACCCCAGCACCACGGCGATCAGGTCCAGCCCGTCGCGGGTGGCGCTGGCGCTGATGCACACGCCCGCGCCGCTGGTGGTGCCGGTTTTCAGGCCGGTGATGCCGTTGTAGCGCTTGAGCAGCTTGTTGGTGTTCACCAGCTGGGTGGCACCGCCGCGCAGGGTGTCCGTCCAGATGCCGGTATAGTGCAGCACCTCCGGGCAGGTGTTCAAAATCTCGCGGCTCATGATGGCAACATCGTGGGCGGTGGAAAGATGCCCTTCGGTGTCCAGCCCGCAGGCATTGTGGAAGGTGGTGTTCACCATGCCCAGTTCTGCGGCGCGGGCGTTCATCATCTGCACAAAGCCCGGCTCGCTGCCGCCCACCAGCTCTGCCACAGCCACAGCGGCATCATTGGCGGAGGACACACAAATGGCTTTGATCATCTCGTCCAGCGTGAACTGCTCCCCCGGCTCCAGCCAGATCTGACTGCCGCCCATGTGGTAGGCGTGTTCACTTACTGGCACCAGCGTGTCCATGGCAATGCGGCCGTCGTGCACGGCTTCAAAGGTGAGCAGCAGGGTCATTACCTTGGTAATGGATGCAATGGGCATCTGCTGGTCGGCGTTCTTTTCATATAATATGGTGCCCGTCTGCTGGTCGATCAGGCAGGCGGCGCGGCAGGGCAGCTCCAAGGCAGGCTGTGCCGCCGCGGGCTGCACAGGCTGGGTCTGGTCTGCAGCCGCCTGCACCGCCGGGCTTTGCTGCCGCAGCCCATTGCCCTGCGCCGTGCCAAAGGCCAGTGCAAACAGCCAGAAGCACACCACCCCTGCACACAAAAGCGCCAAGTTTTTCCGCTCCATTTCGGTCCCTCCCTGCGCAATGTCTCTTGCTGAGAGAGTATGCAGGGGCCTTTTTGTTTAGAATATCCTGCGCCCGCACCGCAGCCCACATTTTTTGATTTTGTCTTTTTCTACAAAATGGGCTTGACTTTTGCCCACCTTATAGTGTAAATTGGAGATGGCCCAAAAAGGCTGTATTGCTTCATTTGTGGAATTATTTTTTAGGAGGATACTATTATGATTCTGTCTCGTCGTTCTTTCCTGAAGATGGCTGGTCTGACCGTTGTTGCTGCTGCAGGTGCTTCCATGTTCACCGGCTGTGGTGCTTTCTCCACCACTCCTATCAAGGTAGTCGCCGCTAAGGATTCTACCAAGGAGTTCCAGGCTGCTGTTGCAGAGCTGAACAAAAAGAAGCTGGTCGTATGGCCTGCTGATGCAAACGGCGCTTATCTGAACAGCTTCCTGATGACCAATCTGGCCGCTAATGGTCTCTCCAACTTTGCTGTGGAAAAGACCGAGTATAAGACCGCTAAGGACACAGAGACTGGTAAAGAGTACAAGTATCTGGAAGTCACCGTCAAGTCCACTGCTAAATAATTTTTCCCAAAATTCTCTTTGAGAGACGGGCGTTTGCCCGCTCTTTTTGTTTTGCCTGCTTTCCAGCAAAAAAGTGCCTGCTGCTGTGCATCCGGTCTTGCGCCGCACCGCCGCTGTGATATATAATAAAGAGCAATGCAAACACCACCCCGTTTTTTGTCGAAAGGATATCCCCTCATGCGAGTTTGTTTTTATACCCTTGGCTGTAAGGTCAACCTGAACGAGACCGGCGCGCTGGAACAGATGTTCCGCGCCAACGGCTTTACCATTGCGCAGGAGAACGAGCCTGCGGATGTTTTTGTGGTGAACAGCTGCACCGTGACCAACTTTGGCGACCAGAAAAGCCGCAAGTGGCTGCGCCGCAAAAGCGCGAGAACCCCGGCGCGGTCACGGTGCTTACCGGCTGCTACCCGCAGGCTTTCCCGGAGGAAGCCGCCCAGTTCACCGAGGCCGACCTTGTGTGCGGCAACGGCGACCGCAAGGCCATTTAGATAACGTTCTCAAGCTGCTGGACGGCCATGAGCGCATTGTGGCCATCACGCCCCACCAGCGCGGCGAAAAATTTGAAGAGCTGCCCGTGGAGCGGTTCGAGACCCACACCCGTGCCTTTATCAAGGTAGAGGACGGCTGCAACCGCCAGTGCGCCTACTGCGTCATCCCACGGGCCCGCGGCCCGGTGCGCAGCCGCGACGAAGCCAGCATCCTAGCCGAACTGCGCCAGCTGGCGGCTTCCGGCTACCGCGAGGTGGTGCTCAGTGCCATCTCCCTGCCCAGCTATGGTCTGGATACCGGCACCAACCTTGTGGAGCTGGTGGAGCACTGCGCTCAGGTGGAGGGCATCCAGCGCATCCGTCTGGGCAGTCTGGACCCGGATATGCTCACGCCGGAGTTCATCACCCGCCTTGCCGCCGTGAAAAAGCTCTGCCCGCAGTTCCACCTGAGCCTGCAGAGCGGCTGCACTGCCACCCTGCGTCGGATGCGCCGCGTTTACACTGCCGAGCAGTATGCACAGGTGGTGGACCAGCTGCGCGCCGCCTACGGGGAGCGCCCGGTCAGCTTTACCACCGACTGCATCTGTGGGCTTCCCGGGCGAGACGCAGGCCGATTTTGAAGAGAGCTGCGAATTTTTGAAAAAGATCGGCTTTCTCAAGGTACATGTGTTCCCCTACTCCCGCCGCAGCGGCACCCCGGCCTACGACTTCCCGGAGCAGGTGCACGAGCGGGAAAAGCAGGAGCGCAGCCGCGTGATGAACGGCATTGCCGAGGAGGTGCGCCGCGAAGTGCTGGCCGCCTATGTGGGCACCGAGGACGATGTGCTGCTGGAGACCCCGCTTTCCGGCACGCTGTTCACCGGCTACACCCGGCTGTACATTCCGGTGGTGGTGTCCGCCCCCGGCCACGAAAGCGGGCAGATCGTGCACGTAACGCTTGGCGAATACGACGGCGAGCGTGTGCGTGCAGCACTTTGCTAAGTTTACGCGCTTAAAACTGTTGATTCTGTACACGAGGACGAATACAACAAATTTTTAACAAATTTTGCGTTTTATCCCTTTTCATCCGGCACGCTTTATGCTAAAATGAAGGTGGATCATCCCGGGCACAGCGCTGTTTGCAGCAGTGTGTTACCAATGTGCCCTGTAACGCGCCCTGCGCGGCAGAACGCTGTCGGCAGCCGGGTGCAGCCCGTTTGTTTTTAGCAAAGCAAGGAGAGAATTGGAATGAGTTTCAGAGGAATCAATACCACGGTCATCCAGATCCGCCGTCAGGTGTTCACCGAGGTGGCACGCATGGCTTACGCCAACGTCAAGGGCGAGCAGGCCAACCACCTGATGCGCAAGATCCCCTACACCATCATCCCCGGTGAGGAAGGCAAGCTGCGCAAGGACATCTTCCTGGAGCGCGCCATCGTTGAGGAGCGCGTGCGTCTGGCCATGGGCCTGCCCACCCGCCGCATGGACGAGCACAACAGCGTCGTCTCCGGTCTGGAGGATGCTTCCATCGCCGATAAGTATTATGATCCCCCGCTGGTGAACGTGATCAAGTTTGCCTGCAACCGCTGCCCGGAAAAGCTGGTCAAGGTCTCCGACCTGTGTCAGGGCTGCCTTGCCCACCCCTGTATGGAAGTGTGCCCCAAGAAGGCCATCACATGGGAGAGCGGCCGTTCCATCATCGATCAGGACAAGTGCATCAAGTGCGGCCGCTGCGTCGGCGTGTGCCCCTACAACGCCATCGTCAAGACCGAGCGTCCCTGCGCTGCAGCCTGCGGCATGGGTGCCATCCACTCCGATGAGCTGGGCCGCGCCGAGATCGATTACAGCAAGTGCGTTTCCTGCGGCCAGTGTCTGGTCAACTGCCCCTTCGGTGCCATTGCCGACAAGGGCCAGATCTATCAGCTGATCCAGGGCTTCAACCGCGGCGACCGCATCTACGCGCTGGTGGCTCCCGCCTTCATCAACCAGTTCCCGGGTCTGGCTTCCACCGGCAAGCTCAAGGCCGCCCTGAAGGCCGTCGGCTTCTACGATGTGGTGGAAGTTGCCATTGGTGCCGACCTGTGCACCGTGGACGAAGCACACGACTTCCTGGAGGAAGTGCCCGAGAAGCTCAGCTTCATGGCAACTTCCTGCTGCCCGGCATGGAGCATGATGGCAAAGACCGCTTTCCCGGATCTTGCCAAGAACATCTCCATGACCATGACCCCCATGGTGTTCACCGCCCGCATGATGAAGCAGAAGGACCCCGAGGCCCGTATGTGCTTCATTGGACCCTGCGCCGCAAAGAAGCTGGAAGCTTCCCGCCGCACCGTCCGCTCCGATGTGGACTTCGTGCTCACCTTTGAAGAGCTGGCCGGTATCATCGAGGCCAAGGATGTGGACACCAGCCTGCTGGAAGTGGACGAGGCCGAAGCTCTGCACGCTGCATCCGCAGCAGGCCGCGGCTTTGCACAGTCCGGCGGCGTTGCCAAGGCTGTTGCCGATAAGATCAAGGAATGGCACCCGGATATGGATGTCAAGATCGCATCCGCACAGGGCCTTGCCGAATGCAAGAAGCTGCTCATGCTGGCCAAGGCCGGCAAGTACAACGGCTACCTGCTGGAAGGCATGGGCTGCCCGGGCGGCTGCATCGGCGGCGCAGGCACCATTGCCGACCCTGCACGCACGGCCATCCAGCTGAACAAGTACGTCAAGGAAGCTCCCTTCGCCGACCCGGAGCAGAGCCCCTTTATGAGCGAGATCCATGTGCTGAAGGACGACCCCGACTTTGAACTTTAAGCGCTGATTTTTCAAGAACCGCTTCTCCTGCCGGAGGGGCGGTTCTTCGTCATCTTCGCCCACCATATTTTATCAATGTGCAACATTTTCTGTGAAAGCTTCACGAAGCGGATTGACAATTTTGCACAGCCATGCTATTTTAGCATTGACAAACCGGTATTACCGCAATTGTTCAACGCCGCCTCTGTGGCAGGAAAGGCAGATCATTCATGACGAACACTTATAAGCGCGTAAGCGCCGCCCTGCTCTCAGTGCTGCTGCTGTGCATGTTCACCTTTGGTGCAAGCGCTGCTTCCAGCCTGAACGTAGGCATTAAATTCTGGAAAGAAAGATCCGATAAGGAATCCATGGCCAACACCGGCATCGATGCCAGCCGTGATGTCACCCTCACCCGCCAGTCCAACGGCACCTACACGCTCACCCTGCCCATCCAGCAGGTAAGCAAGATGGGTGTCACCGGCTATTTGTCCGGCCTGACCATTGGTGATGTGACCTACACCGGCACCGTCTCCGGCGATGTTGCCAAGGGCACCGGCGTGCTCACCATCAAGAACATGCCCGCCTCGGTGCTGACCGGCAGCGATGTGAACAAGGCACTCACCGTTACCTGCAACATTCAGATGGATCTGAGCGTGCTGGGCGAGATCAACACCTCGGCCCGCATGTGCATCTGGAACAAGTAAGCTTTTTCAAGCAAAGAACGGCGTTCCCCACCGGAACGCCGTTCTTTGCTTTTATCACTCCATGTGCTTTTCCACAAAGTCGCCAACCATTTTGTCCAGCTGCAGCACAGCGTTCTCGGCACCCTTCATCACCTTGCGTGTGGTGCGGCGCAGCTGGCGCTGGTTCTGGGTGGCGGCCATCACGCCCACGGCACCCAGTGCCGCCCCCGCGGCCATGCCAAGCAGCATCCCGGAAGAACTGGTGGATTCATGTTTCATAGTAAAACTCCTTTCGGTGAAAAAGATCCGGTCTCCGGCGTTATTATTTCCTGTAAACTATCTGGTATCCGCATTTTTTTATGCAGAAATTTGTGGTATACTGTTCTACGATGTTTTAATGGGCGGGTGTGCCCGGCTAAAAAGCGCACTGCTCATTCCGCATACTGGTAAGGAGGTTCCTTATTTGATACACCCTGTTGAACCCAAAAAAGTCCTTTGCATCCACGATCTTTCCGGCATGGGCCGCTGCAGCCTTGCAGTGATCCTGCCGGTGCTGTCGGTCATGGGCGTGCAGCCGGTGGCCCTGCCCACGGTGGTGCTTCCACCCACACAGGCGGGCTTGGCACACCTGCACGGCTGGACGGCTGCGCCTACGGCGAACAGGCGCTGGAGCATTACCATGCGCTTGGCGTGGAGTTTGACTGCATCTATACCGGCTATCTGGGCGGTGAGGATCAGGTGGCACTGGCCGAAAAATGCCTTTGGCCCTCTGGCCCAGCGCCAAAAAGATCGTTGACCCGGTCATGGGCGACAACGGCAAGGCTTACTCCACCGTAACGCCTGCTTTGATCGACCGCATCCGTACACTGTGCGGTGCTGCCGATCTGATCCTGCCCAACTACACCGAGGCACAGATCCTGCTGCAGCGCCAGCCGCAGACCGAGCTGCTCACCGATGAAGCCGCACAGGCTCTGGCTGACGAGCTGACCGCTCTGGCCCCCGGGGCTGTCGTCACCGGCCTGCCGCTGGGCAAATACATCGGCTGTGCAGGCAGCGGAAAAGACCGCTTTCTCATCAAAAAGCTGCACATCAGCCGCAGCTTTCCCGGCACCGGCGACCTGTACGGTGCGGTGCTCATCGGCTCGCTGCTGCAGGGCAACGCCCTGAGTGCCGCCGCCGACAACGCTGCCGAGTTCGTGGCGCTTTCCATCCAGAGCACGCCCGCCGCGCAGGATACCCGCTACGGGGTCTGGTTCGAGCCGCTTCTGCCGCGCCTGTGCCCGGCAAGCTCGGCAGAATAAGGGGAGGTACACCGATGAACGAAAAGCCAACCTTGAACATCGTTCTGGTGGAGCCGCGCATCCCGCAGAACACCGGCAATGTGGCCCGCACCTGTGCCTGCACTGCCTGTCGGCTGCATCTGGTAGGCCCCATGGGCTTTGCCATCGATGATAAAAAGCTCAAGCATGCGGGTCTGGATTACTGGCACTACCTCGACATCAGCTATTACGACAGTCTGGACGAGTTCTTTGCCAAAAAACAGCGGCCCCTATTACTATTTTACCACCAAGGCACCGCAGCGCTACACCGATGTGAGCTACCCGGACGGTGCATACCTCGTGTTCGGACGCGAGGATGCCGGCCTGCCCGAAGCCTTGCTTGCCGCCAATCAGGAGCACTGCATCCGAATGCCCATGCGCGACACCTGCCGCAGCCTGAACCTTTCCAACAGCGTGGCCGTGGGCGTGTATGAAGTGCTGCGCCAGTGGGACTTTCCGGAGCATTTTGGACCACGGACACTTACGAGACTACGAATGGAAATGAGGGACATTATGAGCAAGATTGCGATCCTGACCGATTCCTCCTGCGATATCCCGCAGGAGATGGCCGAAAAATACGGCATCGACATCATGAGCTTCCACATCCTGCTGGACGATGTGGACTACGTGGAGCGTGAAAGCTGCACCAACACCGAATTTTACGATAAGATGCGTGCCGCTAAGGGCGTGCCCTCCACTGCCGCCATCACCCCCATCCAGTTCTGCGAAAAATACTGCCAGTACGTGGACGAGGGCTATACGGATGTCATTCATGTACCCATCAACAAATCCGGCTCTTCCACCTACAATAACGCCCTCATGGCACAGGGGATGCTGCGGGAAGAGCGCCCGGAGCACCACTTGAAGATCCATCTGCTGGACCCCCACACCTATTCCATGGTGTTCGGCTGGTATCTGTGCGAAATGGCCCGCAAGCTGAAGAACGGCGCAGAGATCAGCCATGTGATCCGGGAGTTTGAAAAGCAGATGGACTGCATGGAGATCGTTCTGGGCCCCTACAGCCTGAAGCAGATGAAAAGAGCGGACGCATCTCTGCCGCTGCTGCTGTTATGGGCGAGCTGATGGGCATTCGTCCCATCATCACCCTGATCGACGGCAAAACCAAGGTGGAAGCCAAGGTACGCGGCGATGACAAGGTGGTGCCCGCCATGGTGGAGCTGTGCAAACAGCGCAGCGAAGGCGTGGAGAACTTTGATTATATGATCGGCCACACCAACATCCCGCAGACCGCCGATCTGGAAAAGGCCTGCCGCAAGGCCTTTGGCAAGCCGCCGCTGCTGGTGTTTGAGCTGGGCGGTGTCGTTTCCGCCAACACCGGCCCCGACACGGTGGCTCTGGTATACACCGGACACCCCAGAGGGTAACACACGATTTTAATAGCCTCCGCTTTCGCTCTGGCTATTTCAGCGGTAATTCTATTTTTATTTTGAGGTTCCGAAAAGCCTGCGGGCTTTTCGGAACCTCTTTTTCACCGGAAGGGTCCAAACCAAAAACTGCATCTGTACCTGATTCTGCGAAAATTCGTTGCAATCTGCCAAAAATTATGCTATACTGCCTTTTGCTGTGCCTTTTTTGTGCGGCATCCTTTCAGAGCAACTTAGGATTTTAGGCTCCCCGGCGTGTCTCGAACCATGCCGGGCCAAACCCACAGGGCTGGCGGCCCTGTGCGGTCAAAATCATCCCGCTGGAGTATTATCATGAATCAGAATCCTTCCGTCCGTAAACTGGTGCGCTGCGGCGTGGTCGCAGCCATTTATGTCGTTCTCTGCATGGCCCTGCAGCCGCTCTCCTATGGTGCGGTACAGGTGCGTGTGGCTGAGGCGCTCTGCCTGCTGCCGGTGTTCGGTGCCGAGTACATTGCCGGTGTGGTACTGGGCTGCTTTTTGGCAAACCTGCTGGGCTCCACCATCGTGGATGTCATCTTTGGGCACCCTTGCCACCCTGCTGGCCTGCCTTGTCACCTACAAGCTGCGGAACATCCGCATCAAGGGTCTGGCTGTGGCGGCTTCCCTGCCGCCGGTGCTGTTCAATGCCGTGATCATCGGCATTGAGATTGCCGTCATGTTCCCGGACCCCACCTCCAGCGCTCCCATCTGGCTGGCCTGCATCACCAACGGCATCTCCGTAGGTATCGGCGAGCTCATCAGCTGCACCGTTCTGGGTGTGCTGCTGGTGAAGATCATCGAGAGCAGCAAGGCCCTGCGCAAAATTTTTGCAGCTTAATGACCGCAAGGAGGTTTCCATGCAGGCAAACGGAATGATCTTCTGGGACTGGAACGGCACTTTGATGGATGATGTTGATTTCACCCACAGCTGTCTCAACTGGATGCTGGAGACCCACGGTTATCCGCAGCGGTACGATCTTGCCGCTTACCGGGAAATTTTCGGTTTTCCCATTGAGGAATACTACATCCGCGCCGGTTTCAACTTTGCAAAGCACCCTTATGCAGAGCTGGCCGAGCGCTTTATGGAACATTATAACGCAGGTGTGGATGCCTGTGCCCCCCTCTGCACACGCTGCCGAGACACTGGCCGAGCTTTCGCGCCGGGGCTGGCGGCAGAGTGTGCTTTCCGCCTCCCGCCGGGACTACCTGATCGAGGCAGGTAGCCGCACTGGGGCCTGCAGGGCTATTTTTTACTGAGTTGCTCGGCCTTGCAGACATCTATGGCGTAAGCAAAGTGCAGGTGGGCAAACAGTGGCTTGCACAAAGCGGCATCGGCCCCCTGCTGCCTGCGTGATGGTGGGCGACACCCAGCACGATGCCGAAGTTGCAAAGGCCCTTGGCACAAAATGCGTGCTCTACACCGGCGGCCACCAGTCCCGCGCGCGGCTCGAGGCTGTGTGCCCGAATGTCATCGACGATCTGGCACAGCTGCCGCAGCTGCTGGAAACCTTATAATGTACACCTGACCACTTCTGATTTGCAAAAATCAGAAGTGGTTTTTGTTTTAGCTGGCTCACCCTCTCAGTCTCGCATTCGCTCGCCAGCTCCCCCAAAGGGGGAGCCTCTGGCGAAACCGGAAACTTTGCGTGGATTGCCAAGGCCTCCCACTTTGGGGGAGGTGGATGCGACCAGCGGGAGCAGACGGAGAGGGCGAGGCTGTTCGCCTCCACCACATATCTTTTCCTTTTATGAACCCCCTTCCAGCGCAAATTTACAGAAAATTCATTCAAAAACCGGCTAAAATAACCTTGCAGGTTTGACGCGTCTGCCGCTTTGGTGTATCATATATGTGTGTATTTATGTCTATCTCCGGGAAGCATTTTCCCGAATTTGATCTATGAGGTGTTACCAATGTCCCTTGTTGAAAAACTCTTTGGCAGCTTCTCGGACCGGGAGCTGAAAAAGATCAACCCCATTGCCAAGCAGGTGCTGGCTCTGGAAGAAAAATATGCCGCCATGCCGGATGCCGACCTGCAGGCACAGACCGCTGTGTTCAAGCAGCAGCTGGCCGACGGCAAGACCACCGATGATATCCTGCCCGATGCCTTTGCCGTCTGCCGCGAGGCCGCATGGCGCGTGCTGGGCATGAAGCACTTCCCTGTGCAGGTCATCGGCGGCATTGCCCTGCACCGCGGCGATATTTCCGAGATGCAGACCGGTGAAGGCAAGACTCTTGTGGCTACCCTGCCCGCCTACCTGAATGCCCTCACCGGTGAGGGCGTGCATGTTGTCACCGTCAACGATTACCTTGCCAAGCGCGACAGCGAGTGGATGGGCAAGCTCTACCGCTGGCTGGGCCTTTCTGTCGGCCTGATCGCACAGGGCATGGACGGCGATGCACGCCGCGCCGCCTATGCTGCCGACATCACCTACGGTACCAACAACGAGTTCGGCTTCGACTACCTGCGCGACAACATGGTGACCTATAAGGCCAACATGGTGCAGCGCGGCCACGCCTATGCCATCGTCGATGAAGTGGACTCCATCCTGATCGATGAAGCCCGCACGCCCCTGATCATTTCCGGCCGCGGCGAGGATTCCTCCAGCCTGTACACACAGGTGGACCGCTTTGTGCGCACCCTGCGCAAGAGCGTGGTGGTAGAGCTGGAAGATAAGGTCTCTACCGACGAGCAGACCGACGGTGATTACGTCGTGGACGAAAAGCACAAGACCTGTACCCTGACTGCCAGCGGCATCAAGAAAGCGGAAGCCTACTTCAAGGTCGAAAACCTTGCCGCCGCCGAGAACATGACCCTTGCCCATCACATCGATCAGGCCATCAAGGCTTACGGCGTGATGCAGCGGGACATCGATTACGTGGTCAAGGATGGTCAGGTCATCATCGTGGACGAGTTCACCGGCCGTCTGATGATCGGCCGCCGCTACAACGAAGGCCTGCATCAGGCCATCGAAGCCAAGGAGGGCGTGAAGATCGCCGCCGAGAGATAAAACGCTGGCTACCATCACCTTCCAGAACTACTTCCGCATGTACAAAAAGCTGTCCGGTATGACCGGTACCGCCAAGACAGAAGCCACCGAGTTCACCGAGATCTACGGCCTGAACATCGTTACGGTGCCCACCAACCGCCCCCGTCAGCGCATCGATTATCCGGATGCCATCTACAAGACGGTCAACGGCAAATACAATGCCGTTATCCAGCAGGTGCTGGAATGCCACCAAAAGGGCCAGCCCGTGCTGGTGGGTACGGTCAGCGTGGAAAAGAGTGAGACCCTTGCCAAGATGCTGCAGAAATACACCCGCGACTTCAACGTGCTGAACGCAAAGAACCACGAGCGCGAGGCTGAGATCGTGGCGCAGGCCGGCAAAAAGGGTGCCATTACCATTGCCACCAACATGGCAGGCCGTGGTACCGATATCATGCTGGGCGGCAACGCCGAGTTCATGGCCAAGGCCCAGATGCGCAAGGAACACTTCTGCGAAAACCTGCTGAACCCGGAAAAGCCCGAGGATGCCGACCCGGCTGCAGTAGAAATGCTGCTGACCGAAGCCAACGGCCACGGCGATACCGAGGATGCCAACATCCTTGCTGCCCGCAAGCGCTTCGATGATCTGTACGCCCAGTGCAAGCCCCAGATCGATGCCGAAGCTGAGCAGGTGCGCGCTGCAGGCGGCCTGTTCATCATCGGCACCGAGCGCCACGAGAGCCGCCGCATCGACAACCAGCTGCGCGGCCGTGCCGGCCGTCAGGGCGACCCGGGTGCTTCCCGCTTCTACCTGAGCCTGGAAGATGACCTGATGCGCCTGTTCGGCGGCGACCGCGTCTCCAGCCTGATGGATACCCTCAAGATTGATGAGGACACTCCCATCGAGAACCGCATGATCACCAACACGCTGGAAAGCGCCCAGAAAAAGCTGGAAGGCCGCAACTTCGAGATCCGCAAGAACGTGCTGAAGTACGACGACGTGATGAACCAGCAGCGCGAGATCATCTATGGTCAGCGCCGCAAGGTGCTGGATGGCGAGGATATCAGCACCGAGATGCACAAGATGCTGCGCGAGAACATCGATTCCAGCTGCGACCAGTTCCTGGCCGGTGATGTGAAGGACGACTGGGACTTTGGTGCCCTGCGCCGCCACTATCTGGGCTGGCTGACCACCGAGGAAGACCTCCACTACACCGTGGCCGACTTTGACGATATCTCCCGCAAGGGCATTGCCGACCAGCTCTATGACCGCGGCATGAAGATCCTCTCCGACAAGGAGCAGCGCTACGGTACTCCCATCATGCGTGAGCTGGAGCGCATCTGCCTGCTCAAGTGCGTGGACCGCATGTGGATGGACCACATCGACAACATGGACCAGCTGCGTCAGGGCATTGCGCTGCGCGGCTACGGCCAGAAGGACCCCGTTGTGGAGTACCGCATCGAGGGCTTTGACATGTTCGACCAGATGGTGGATTCCATCCGTGAGTCCAGTGTGAAGATGCTGCTGACCATCGAGATCCGTCAGGCCGGTGCTGCCCCCAAGCGTGAGCAGGTGGCAAAGCCCACCGGCGAAGGCTTTGTGCCCGGCAACGGTGCACCCGGTGCCAAGGGTGCACCCCACGGCCAGCCTGTGCGTGTCATCAAAATTGGCCGCAACGACCCCTGCCCTGCGGCAGCGGCCTGAAGTGGAAAAAGTGCACCTGCGCCAAGTACCACCCGGAAGGCACATCGACGAACGAAAACTAAGTAAAAAACCTCTCAGGCTCTGCCATAAGGCAGGGTCTGGGAGGATTTTTTGATAAAATAGAGGGAGTTGATTTTGGAATGATCACACCAGAAAAACTGCTCGAATCCGCAAAGGAGCTGGAAACCCAGCTGCGCACATGGCGGCGCACCCTGCACCGCCACCCGGAGGTAGGCTTTGACCTGCCCGAGACAAAAGCGCTGGTGAAAAAAGCCCTGACCGAAATGGGCTACACCCCGCAGGACTGCGGCAAGTGCGGCGTACTCGCGCTAGCGGGCGGCAAGCGCCCCGGCAAGACCATCCTGCTGCGCGGTGACATGGATGCTTTGCCCATTCAGGAGGAATCCGGCGAAGAATTTGCTTCCGAGGTGCCGGGCAAGATGCACGGCTGCGGCCACGATATGCACACCGCCATGATGCTGGGTGCGGCAAAGCTGCTCAAAGAACACGAGGACGAGATCGAGGGCACCATCAAGCTGGAATTCCAGCCTGCAGAGGAGATCTTTCAGGGTTCGCTGGACATGCTGAAAAATCGGCCTGCTGGAAAATCCCGAAGGTGGATGCCGCGGTCATGTTCCATGTTCTGGCCGGGATGCCCCGTGCCCCTGGGCACCGTGCTGGTGCCGGGCGGCGGCATCACCATGGCAAGCTGTGAGCAGTACCACATCACCGTACACGGCAAGGGCGGCCATGGCTCCATGCCCAACGCCTGCATCGACCCCATCACCGCAGCGGCCCACATCCACATTGCCCTGCAGGAGATCAACAGCCGTGAGCTGGACCCCGCCAAGTTTGGCGTGTTCACCACGGGCCGGTTTGAAGCTGGCAAGGCATCCAACGTCATCCCGGATTCTGCCGATATGTGGGGCACTATCCGCACGGTGGACCCCGAAGGTGCCGTGAGCGAGCAGATCCACCAGCGCATGACCGAGATCGCGCAGGGCGTGGCGGCAGCCTATCGCTGCACTGCTGATGTGGAGTTCAGCGACCACTGCCCCTGCATGGTGGTGGATACGTCTCTTGCCAAGAATGCCCTGACCTATATGACCGAACTGCTGGGCCGTGGTGCCATGGATATGACCGTCCTCACCGGCGGCAAGCCCGGCGGCGGCAGCGAGGACTTTGCCTTTGTCAGCCACGAAGTGCCCACCGTAAGCATGTTTCTCTCCGCAGGCAACGCCAAGGAGGGCTATGTTTACGGCCAGCACCATCCCAAGGTACGCTTTGACGACAGCGTGCTGTACGTGGGCTCTGCAGCCTATGCCTATATGGGCCTGCGCTGGCTGAGCGACCACAAGGCATAACCATTCGGAAAAACTTTGATCATTTATTTGAACCTCCGAAAAATCTGCGGAATTTTCCGGAGGTTCTTTTTCACGGATGGGTTCGGAGCAGCACGCTGCATCTCTT
>ENA-OQCV01000285-OQCV01000285.1-human-gut-metagenome-genome-assembly--contig:-NODE-285-length-14649-cov-2.925217_pt1 | contig 14649 bp, 15 predicted proteins | sample MGYA00242766_ERZ504592 | MGnify/ENA primary metagenome ERZ504592 (study PRJEB26092, sample SAMD00036315) | human gut metagenome | host: Homo sapiens | study: EMG produced TPA metagenomics assembly of...
TCTATGTTTTTGCACAAACCGTGCCTTTTATCCATGACAAAATGCCAAAAAATCGTTTTTAAATCAAAACCTCAAAAACAAAGATGCAACAAAAAATTTCATCTAAATAGAAGACGCATCCCTTGATTCTGAGCCATAAAAGCGGTATTCTTTAGGCAAGGCCGGGGAATGCCGGCATCAACTGTAATGTAAATGAGTGAGAGAGGTACTAGGCTATGGCAATTTTGGTTTCCGGCGGCGCCGGTTATATCGGCAGCCACACCTGCATCGAACTGTTGAACGCTGGCTACGACGTTGTTGTGGCAGATAACTATTATAATGCATCTCCGGTGGTGCTGGACCGCATCAAGCAGATCACCGGCAAGGACTTCCGCTTTTACAAGGCAGATATGACCAAGCACGAGGATGTGGAGCACATCTTCTCTGAGTGCCCGGACATTACTGCTGTGATCCAGTTTGCAGCCTACAAGGCCGTGGGCGAGAGTGTTTCCAAGCCCATTGAATACTATTACAACAACCTCAACTGCACGCTGGTCATTCTGGACGTGATGCGCCATCACAACTGCCACAACTTCGTGTTCAGCTCTTCCGCAACCGTCTATGGCGACCCCGCCAGCGTGCCCATCACCGAGGACTTCCCCACCGGTGCCACCACCAACCCCTACGGCACGACCAAGGTGTTCACCGAGCGCATCCTGCAGGATGTGTGCAAGGCAGACCCCAGCCTGAACGTGGCCCTGCTGCGCTACTTCAACCCCATTGGTGCGCACAAGTCCGGCCTCATCGGCGAGGACCCCAACGGCATCCCCAATAACCTCATGCCCTATATCGCCAAGGTGGCCGTGGGCAAGCTGGAAAAGGTGCATGTCTTTGGCAACGACTATCCCACCCCGGACGGCACCGGCGTGCGCGACTACATCCACGTGGTGGATCTGGCCCGCGGCCATGTGTGCGCCATCAAGAAGCTGGAAACGAACTGCGGCCTGTTCATCTGCAATCTGGGCACTGGCAAGGGCTACAGCGTGCTGGATGTGATCCACGCATTCTCCAAGGCCTGCGGTAAGGAGATCCCCTATGTGATCGACCCGCGCCGCCCCGGCGACATTGCCGAGTGCTATGCAGACCCCACCAAGGCAAAGAACGAGCTTGGCTGGGTGGCGGAATACGGCATCGAGGAAATGTGTGCCGACAGCTGGAACTGGCAGAAGAACAACCCCGATGGCTACCACACTGTGAAGTAAACGCATAAACTTTCAAAGCCGTGCATTCTCTGAAAAGAGGGGGCACGGCTTTTTTTGCGTGAGCTCCCTCAGCCAAAACCTGACGACTTTGCCGGCTCTCTCGGGGAGGGAGCCTCTGGTGAAACCGTGCACTTCGCAATTCAACCGGAAACTGTGCCGCCATGCCAAAAGCCGAACCCTCTCAGTCATCGCTGCGCGATGCCAGCTCCCCCGAAGGGGGAGCTTTATTTGTGCTGACCGGAAGAAGCCAAGAAGCTCCCCCCTCGGGGGAGCTGGCGAACAAAGTGAGTCTGAGAGGGTTCGATTTGCAGGCATCTCCCCCATTTTATCTATTGACAACCGCGCAAAGTTAGCCTATATTACTATTGTTAACACAAACTAACACACGTTGACAGTGGATAAAATGAGAAGGTCGATCTTATGACATTAAAAGAATTGCAGATCGGAAAAAGCGCTGTTGTGGATACCGTCGGCGGCAGCGGCGCACTGCGCCAGCATTTTCTGGATATGGGCCTGATCCCGGGGGCGGAGGTCACGCTGGTCAAGCTGGCACCCATGGGCGACCCCATGGAGCTGCGCATCCATGGATATGAGCTGACCCTCCGGCTGGACGATGCCGCGCAGATCGGCATCACCCCCACCGAAAAGGCCCCGGCAATGTCGGCGGTTCTGGCAGATGATAAAATGGTGGATCACCCCGGCCTTGGCGAGGGCGGAAAATACCATATCAAAAAGGGGGAGAATCCCCTGCCCGAGGACAGGACCCTCACCTTTGCGCTGGCTGGCAACCAGAACTGCGGTAAGACCACCCTGTTCAACCAGCTCACCGGTTCCAACCAGCATGTGGGCAATTTCCCGGGCGTGACGGTGGACCGCAAGAGCGGTGCCATCAAGGGCCACCCGGAGACCGAGGTCACCGACCTGCCGGGCATCTACTCCATGTCCCCCTATTCCAGCGAGGAGATCGTCACCCGCCAATTCATCATCGGCGAAAAGCCCACCGGCATCATCAACATCGTGGATGCTACCAACATCGAGCGCAACCTCTACCTGACCATGCAGCTCATGGAGCTGGACACCCCCATGGTGCTGGCGCTGAACATGATGGACGAGGTGCGCGGCAACGGCGGCACGGTGCGCATCAACAAGATGGAGGCCATGCTGGGCATTCCGGTCGTTCCCATTTCCGCCGCCAAGAATGAGGGCGTGGATGAGCTGGTAGACCATGCCCTTCATGTGGCAAAGTATCAGGAGCGGCCCGGCCGCATGGATTTCTGCAGTGAGGACGACCACGGCGGCGCGGTGCACCGCTGCATCCACGGCATCATCCACCTGATCGAGGACCACGCTAAGGCGGCGGGCATTCCGGTGCGGTTTGCCGCCACCAAGCTGGTGGAGGGCGACCAGCGCATTGAGGAAGCCCTGAAGCTGGATCAGAACGAAAAAGAGATGATCGAGCATATCATCGTGCAGATGGAGCAGGAGCGCGGACTGGACCGCGCCGCCGCCATTGCGGATATGCGGTTCTCCTTCATTCAGGAGCTGGTAGCCAAGACGGTGGTCAAGCCCCACGAAAGCAAAGAGCAGCTGCGCTCCAACCGCATCGACAAATTCCTCACCGGCAAGTACACCGCCATCCCGGCCTTTATCGCCATCATGGGTCTGGTGTTCTTCCTCACCTTCAACGTCATCGGCCTGTTCTTCCAGAACCTGATGGAAACGGGCATCGACGCGTTGACCGGCATCGTGGACACGGCGCTTACCAACTGGAACGTCAATGCGGCGGTGCACTCCTTGCTCATCGACGGCATCTTTACCGGCGTGGGCAGCGTGCTGAGCTTTCTGCCCATCATCGTGGTGCTGTTCTTCTTCCTCTCCATGCTGGAGGATACCGGTTACATGGCCCGCGTGGCCTTTGTGATGGATAAGCTGCTGCGCCGCATCGGCCTTTCGGGCCGCAGCATCGTGCCCATGCTCATCGGCTTTGGCTGCACCGTGCCCGGCGTCATGGCAAGCCGTACCCTGCCCTCGGAGCGCGACCGCAAAATGACCATCCTGCTCACCCCGTTCATGAGCTGCTCGGCAAAGCTGCCCATCTACAGCCTGTTTGCAGCGGCGTTCTTCCCGCAGTATGCGGGCCTTGTGATGGTGCTGCTGTACTTTACCGGCATCGCGGTGGGCGTGCTGGCGGCACTGCTGCTCAAGAGCACGGTGTTCAAGGGCGAGGCGGTGCCCTTTGTCATGGAGCTGCCCAACTACCGCCTGCCCGGCCTGAAAAACGTGGCACAGCTGCTATGGGAAAAGGCCCGGGACTTTTTTGCAGAAGGCCTTCACGGTGATCTTTGCGGCCACCATCGTCATCTGGTTTTTGCAGAACTTTGACCTGCAGCTGCGGTTGACCGCCGACCCGCAGGCCAGCATCCTTGCCCGCATTGCGGGCGACATCGCCCCGCTGTTCGGGCCTTTGGGCTTTGCGGACTGGCGCATCTCCACCGCCCTCATCACCGGCTTCATGGCAAAGGAGAGCGTGGTGTCCTCGCTGCTCATCCTCTTTGGCTCCGAAGTTGCGCTGTCGGCGGCCCTCACCCCGGCGCAGGCGGCTCCCCTGCTGGTGTTCTGCCTGCTGTACACCCCCTGCATCGCGGCAGTGGCATCGGTCAAGCGGGAGCTGGGCAATAAGTGGGCGGTCATCATGGTGGTGAACCAGTGCGCCGTGGCATGGCTGTGCGCTTTGCTGGTGCGTCTGGCGGCTGTGGTGCTGTTCTGAGAAAAACGATTGGAATGCGCTCCGCGCTGCTCTGCGCATATTCAGCGGAAGAATTATTTATAATAGAGCAATGCCGGGCGGTCTGCGGACCGCCCGGCATTGCGTTTTCACGGGTGGGGTTTTGGAACGAACTCCCCCAGGCAAAGCCTGACGGCTTTGCCAGATTCCCCTTTTTGTCGCTACGCGACATCTGTTCCTCTCTTTGTCACCTGCGGTGACATTTCTCCCCGGCACGGGGAGAATCTGTCCCGGCGGGGGGAAGTCGTCCTCTGGGGATGGGGCCTTTTGACACGCCCGAAAACTTTGCCGCCCATGCCAAAGGCTCCCTCCTTGAGGGAGCTGGCGCGACGTAAGCCGCGACTGAGGGAGTTCCCCCTTGACATCTCTCCTCTTCTGCACTATAATACTTCAAAAATGAAACATTCAAAGATGAAAGGATAGACCTGCTGTGAACCCGAATATCGAATTTTCCATCAAGACCGCGCAGGCGTACAATGCCGTCTGCAAACCGCTGTGTCAGGAGCTTGGCCTGTCGCAGACGGCGCTGGACATCCTGCTGTTCCTCGCCAACAACCCGGACTATAAAACGGCCCGGGACATCGTGGAGGTGCGGCATATCAAGGCAAATCTCGTCTCCATGAATGTGGATAAACTGGTGCAGGAAGGGTATCTGGAACGGTACGCTGTGGTCGGCGACCGCCGCAAAACGAAGCTTCTCTGCACCGGCAAGGCAGACCCGATCATCCGCCGGGGCCGTGCCGTGCAGAACGCCTTTTTCAAGCGCCTGCTGGATCATGTGGAGCCGGCCGATCAGGAGGTCTTTTTCCGGACTATGGAGCTGATCGGGAAAAATCTGGACGAAATTATAAAGGAGAACGCATAAAATGAAGGTGTTGTTTACGGTTCTTGTCACCTTTTTTGCCGGCATGGGGGCCGGCCTTGGCACCGGCTTTGCCGGTATGAGCGCGGCTGCAGTTATCAGCCCCATGCTCATCACCTTCCTGCACATGGACCCTTACATGGCGGTGGGCATCGCTCTTTCTTCGGATGTGCTGGCAAGTGCCGTTTCGGCCTATACCTACCACAAAAACAAGAACCTGGATATCAAAAACGGCCTGATCATGATGGCCAGCGTGCTGGTGTTCACGGTGGTGGGCAGCTGGGTGGCCAGCAGAGTGCCCTCGGCCACCATGGGCGGCTTCTCGGTGTTCATGACCTTCCTGCTGGGCATCAAGTTCATTGTGCGCCCGGTCATGACGACCAAGGAAGCTATGCAGGGTGTCAGCGCCAAAAAGCGTGCCATCCAGTCCATCGTGTGCGGTGTGCTCATCGGTTTCATCTGCGGCTTCATCGGCGCAGGCGGCGGCATGATGATGCTGCTCATCCTCACCAGTGTGCTAGGCTACGAGCTGAAGACCGCCGTGGGCACCAGCGTGTTCATTATGACCTTCACCGCCCTGACCGGTGCTGTCTCCCACTTCATGATCGGCGGTGCGCCCAATTGGTTCGTCTGGGCGCTGTGCGTGGCGTTCACCCTGCTGTGGGCGCGCATTGCCGCTGTGTTTGCCAATAAGGCAGACCCCAAGACCCTGAACCGTGCCACCGGTATTGTGCTGGTGGTGCTGGGCGTGGTTATTATGGGCTTCAACCTTCTGAGCTGAAAAACTCCTCCAGTCGCCTACGGCGACAGCCCCCTCAAAGAGAGAGCCTTTCGCGTCGGAAAAGCTTCCGGCTCAGGTGCAAAACTTTCGGTTTCGCCAGAGCCTCCCTCATTGAGGGAGGTGGCAAACCCGCAGGGTTTGACGGAAGGAGTTCGTCCTGACCAGCAAATGCTGTTTTCCTCCACGACCTTTCCCGTGAAAAAGCAATGCCGGGCGGTCCGCAGACCGCCCGGCATTGCTCTGTTATAAATGATTTTTCCGCTGAATATGCGCAGAGCGAAGCGGCGCGCATTCCAGATCGTCAGCGCTTACTGGTTCTCTGCCTTGTCCTCGATGGTGGAGTGCTCGATCACCCAGTCGGCAGCCTTGCGGATGCCCTCGTTGCGGCGCATGGCGGGAATATCGGATTTTTCCTTGATCTCTTCCAGCGTCTTTTTGGCGCGCTCTGCACGAGCGGCCAGAGCCTTATCGATATCTTCCTCGGTGGGCACCAGATTTTCCTGCTGTGCGATCTGCAGCAGAGCCATGTGCACACGGGCGGTCTTCTCGGCAGAAGAGCGCACCTTGGCGGTAAAGCTCTCGCGGGTCTCGTGGATCTGGCTCAGGTAGCGATCCAGGCTCAGACGCTGCATCTGCAGCTGCTGCTGGATCTGCTCCATCTGCTGCTGGTAGGTGGTCTCCACCAGCACACTGGGCAGTTCGCCCTCAGAAGCATCGGCCAGCTGGGTCAGGATCTGATCCTTGGCACGGTTCAGCGCACCGGCATGCTTGCCGTCGTGCAGCTGCTGCTTGACCTGTGCACGCAGCTCGTCCATGGTGTCCAGATTGGCAACCTTCTTGGCAAAGTCGCTGTTCAGAGCAGGGATCTGGCGCACGCATACGTCGATCAGCTTGATCTTGAACACGACGGGTTTACCGGCCAGATCCTTTGCGTGGTAGCGGTTCGGGAAGGTGACGAAGATCTCGAATTCCTCGCCTGCCTTGTGGCCCAGAATGCCCTCTTCAAAGCCGGGGATCATGCGGCCGCTGCCCAGCTGGACGGCCTGGTTCTTTGCGGTGCCGCCCTGGAAGGGCTTGCCCTCCAGCAGACCTTCGTAATCGATATGTACGATGTTGCCCTTTACGGCCGGACCCTTGTGCGGCACCAGCTCAGCGGCAGCAGCGCGGCGGCGCTCCAGCACATTGTCGATCTCCTTGTCGGTCACTTCCGGGGTGACGCACTCGGCGGTAAAGCCGGTGGTCTTGGTCAGGTTCAGCTCAGGCTGCAGGGCAACAGTGGCAGTGGCCACAAAGCCCTCGTCCTTTTTCACGCTCACAAGATCGTACACAGGATTGTCAACAGCCACAAAGCCGTGCTCTGCCATGGCGGCATCATACAGCGCGGGCACGTCCTTGTCCATCAGATCGTTGATGGCATCGTACCAGAAGGTGTGCTCGCCGCGGTCAGCCTCGATCTGTGCGCGGTCCGCTTCGCCCTTCTTGAAGCCGCGGATCGTATAGGAGGCGCGGGTGCGTTCGTAAACGGCGTTGGATGCAGCTTCCAGCTCTTCGGGGCTGGCGCTGAAGGTCATTTTGCAGACACTCTTTTCGGGAGTTTCCACGCTTACCAGTTTCATAGGATCTACCCTCCGTGGTGTCTCGCTGCAGAGAAAAACCGGCGGCGCAGCCTCCACGCGGTGCTGCCCGCAAAGCTCCTGTACCCCTGCACGGACACAGATTAAAAACATATAGTAAGGTTATTATAGCACAAGAACGACAAAAACGATACAAGAAAATCATAAAAAATGCTGCTTTTGAAAAGATAAAATATTTGCAAAAACGGTTGACAAAACCCAGTCTGAGTGATAAAATACATCATGTTCCGAGCGGAACGTATGCGTTGGTAGCTCAGCTGGATAGAGTGACTGACTACGAATCAGTAGGCCGGGGGTTCGAGTCCCTTCCATCGCACCAGAAAATGCCGTGAAATCGAAAGATTTCATGGCTTTTTTGTTTTGTAAGCCATGAGTGCACGGTTTCTGCACGGTTTTTGCACGGTCGGTGTTATCCATGTCCGATGATGTAGGGCGCTGTATTGCATTGCAATCAGTGCCCTTTTTGCATCAGGTGAGCAGGGCTAGGCGCAGTTTTGCCTTCATTTCCGGGTCGGCATCCTTGAGCAATTCCAAAAGAGCCGTCATGGAGATGGTGGGTTCGCCTGCGGCGGGTACAGCCTGCGGGCTGGAGGTGTCGGGCTTGGCATAGAAGCAGCTTTCAAACTTCTTGCCCAGTTCCACACGGGAGGATTGCTGGATAAGGCGGGCAAAGACTTCCTTGAGGATGTTCTCCGCTTTTTTTAGCGTGAAAATGCAAAAGACCAACTGTATATTTCAGGCTTCGGAAAGAAGCTTCCCCTCCTCCAGCATCTTTTTCACCTCGCGCAGGTCTTTGCACTCGGCGGTGTACAGACGGCGCATCTCGTCGTCGGCGGGGGCAAGGTCCGGCACCATCACGGTGACAAAGCCGCCCCGCGCACCGGCGCGCACGCCGTTGTAGCTGTCCTCCAGCACCAGCGTTTCTGCCGGGGCTGTGCCCAGCGCCTTGGCCGCGGTGAGGAAGATCTCCGGGTCGGGCTTGGACGCAGAGAACTGCTCGCCGGAAATAAGGGCCTGAAAGTGATCGGTCATGTGCCAGTTGTTGAGGTGCCGCAGGATGGATGCCATCCGGCTGGAGGAAGCCACCACCATGGGAATGTGCTGCGCTTCCAGATAGGCAATCAGTTCATCCAGACCCGGCTTTTTGGGAGGCGGTGCCTGAAAGGCCGTCTCTGCCTGCGCGTGCAGGGCATCTATGATGGCATCGGTGTCGCAGTCCGGGCCGTAGAAGCGGCGCAGCACCGCCCGCATGGAGTCGCCTGCCGTGCCCCGGACGGCGTCGTCCAGCCCTTCCTTATAAGGAAGACCCAGTGTGGCCAGTGCGGGCTTCCACAGGGTGGCCCAGATGCGCTCGGTGTCGAACATCAGCCCGTCCATATCAAAAATAACACCTTTTATCATTGTGCAAAAGCTCCTTTCTGAGCCTGTAAGATCCAGCTTATGCCCTCATTGTATCATATTTTGGGCAGTTTGCACATGGAAAAGCAGGCAATTTAGCGCAACTTAACCTGTCCAAAGATGAAAGATTTTTCGTTTCCTTGTAAATCACATTCATATTATTATAATAGAAAACAACATTCGGTGTTTGCGGGCGCATTTTCACTCGCTGCGCCCGAGATCAGGAAAGAGGGAAAATAAATCATGTTGGATATCAAGATCACCCGTACCACTGCTCCGAAGGCAAAGCCTGACGAGAGCAATCTGGGTTTTGGCAAGAAGTTCACCGACCATATGTTCGTGATGGATTACACCGAGGGCGAAGGCTGGCACGATGCCCGCATTGTCCCCTACGGCCCCTTTGAACTGGACCCGGCTACTGTCGTGTTCCACTACGCTCAGGAGATCTTTGAGGGCATGAAGGCATACCGCACGGCCGATGATACCGTCCAGCTGTTCCGCCCGGACTGCAACGCAAAGCGTTTCCAGGACTCCGCCGACCGTCTGTGCATCCCCAAGATCCCTGTGGAGGACTACATTCAGGCCGTTGAAACGCTGGTGGACGTGGACCGTGACTGGGTGCCCCATTCCGACGGTGCTTCCCTGTATATCCGTCCCTTCGTGTTTGCAAACGACGTGGGTCTGGGCGTGCACGCTTCCAAGCACTACATTTTCTGCATCATCTGCGCTCCCTCGGGCGCTTACTATGCCGAGGGCATCAACCCCGTCCGCATCTACGTGGAAGACGAGTACATCCGCGCCGCTCCCGGCCTGACCGGCTTCACCAAGTGCGGCGGCAACTACGCTGCTTCCATCAAGGCCGGTGAGCTGGCCGAGGAGCAGGGCTACGCACAGGTGCTGTGGCTGGACGGCGTGGAGAAGAAGTACGTCGAGGAAGTTGGCAGCATGAACATCATGTTCAAGATCGACGGCAAGGTGTACACCGCTGCTACCGTCGGCACCGTTCTGCCCGGTGTCACCCGCCGCAGCTGCATCGAGCTGCTGAAGGACTGGGGCTATGAGGTCGTCGAGGGCAAGATCGCCATTGCCGACATCATGGCTGCTGCCCGCGAAGGCAAGCTGGAAGAGGTGTTCGGCACCGGTACCGCCGCTGTCGTCTCCCCCGTCAAGGAGCTGGTCTGGAAGGGCGAGCACGCCTACATCGGCGACGGCAAGATCGGCCCTGTCACCCAGAAGCTGTACGACACCATGACCGGGTATGCAGTGGGGCAAGATCCCCGATACCAAGGGCTGGATCGTGCCTGTTGAGAAAAAGAACTGATCCCGATTCTCCGGAGAGAACCTTTTTATTCAGAATAGCAGCAAACGCCGCCAGGCCTCCGCTCGGCGGCGTTTGCCGTATATTAGGATAACGTCCTCGCCCTCTCCGTCAAAACTCCAAAATTTCCCGGCGCAATTGCTTTCTGTGCCCTGCAGTGCTAAACTGGAAAACAGAACAGCGGCCTGCATTGCGGCAGGCGTGCGGGAAAGATTGAGAGGAATGGACCCATGGTCAAAAAATGGAGCGTGAGCTACCCTGCCGTCAACGGCACCGAGCAGCGCAGAGTATATGTTTATCTGCCCACGATGTATGAAGCTGACCCCGACCGCCGGTATCCGGTGCTGTATATGTTCGACGGCCAGAACGTCTTTTTGACGAGGATGCCACCTTTGGCAAGAGCTGGGGCGTGGCCGATTATCTGGACTACACCGACACCCCGCTGATCGTGGCGGCGGTGGAGTGCAACGCCGGAGCCAACAACGAACGGCTGGTGGAGTATTCGCCCTACCGGTTCGACGACCCGCAGTTCGGCCACTTCGACGGCACGGGTCAGGCCACCATGAGCTGGTATATCCACCGGTTCAAACCCTTCATCGACCGCAACTTCCGCACTCTGCCCGACCGGGAGCACACCTTCATCGGCAGCAGCAGCATGGGCGGCCTGATGAGCCTGTACGCCCTTTTGCAGTACAACAACACTTTCAGCCGTGCGGCGGCGCTGTCGCCGTCCATCTGGGTGTCGCCGGAAAAACGCTTTCCGGCCTTGTGGGCCGCGCAAAGCTGGAGCCGGGCACCGTGCTGTACATGGACTACGGCTCCCGCGAGATGGGCAACCACGAGGGCATGCGCAGCGGCTTTGCAGAGATGTGCGCAAAGGTCATGACCCGGGGCATCCACCTTACCAGCCGCATCGTGCCCGGCGGCACCCACAGCGAAGCCAGCTGGGAAAAACCAGCTGCCCTTTATGTTCCATACTCTGATGTATGAGGTGGAGGAGTAAACCCTAAAAGGAGGAAAGCACCATGGAAATGCAGTATTTTAAGGACTACAGCCCGGCGCTGGGCCGCGACATGGAGTGCAAAATTTACGGCCACGCAGGCCGCCCGATGCTGTACATCCCCTGTCAGGATGGCCGCTTCTTCGATTTTGAGAACTTCCACATGGCCGACACCCTTGCCCCATGGATCGATGCTGGTAAGATCATGGTGATCTCCATTGATACCATGGACAAGGAGACCTGGTCCGACACGCAGGGCGACCCTTATTGGCGCATCCGCCGCTATGAGCAGTGGCTGCGCTATATCGTGGAGGAGGCTGTGCCCAAGATCCAGTATCTGGCCAAGGAGCGCAACGGCTGGGACGACCTGCCCGGTGTCATTGCCTTTGGCTGCAGTCTGGGCGCTACCCATGCGGTCAACCTGTACCTGCGCCGCCCGGATGTGTTCTGCGGCTGTCTGGCCCTCAGCGGCATCTACACGGCCCACTATGGCTTCGGCAATTATATGGACGAGCTGGTGTACATGAACTCGCCCGTGGACTACATGAAGAACTTCCCGGAGGATCACCCCTATATGCAGCTGTTCCGTAGCCAGAAGGCGGTCATCTGCTGCGGTCAGGGCGACTGGGAGCAGCCGGACACCACATGGTTCCTCAAGCGCATCTTCGAGGCCAAGAACATCCCCATCTGGGTAGACCTGTGGGGCCACGATGTGAACCACGACTGGAACTGGTGGTATAAGCAGACTGCATATTACATGCCGTATATTCTGGGCGAGTAAAATGGCTCGCCTCTCAGTCACCTTCGGTGACAGCTCCCCAAAGGGGGAGCCTTTGGCAAACCAAAAGGCCTTGCCGTACTGCCAAGGCCTCTCCCTTTGACAGATTTCCCCCGGTCGGGGGAAGATGTCGCGCAAGCGACAGAAAGGGGAACGAGGTGGACGCGAGCTTTGCGAGCGGACGGAGAGGGCGAGGCCGCCTTTATAGAGGTTTATAGAGGAAAGAGGAATCATAAAACCATGCAGAATTTATTTTTATTTCGCCCAACTTCCCCACCAACTACTGGCAGTTCTGCCGTGAGCTGAAAAACAACGGCATGAATGTGCTGGGCATCGGCGACCAGCCCTACGATGAGCTGAAGCCGGAGCTGAAGGACAGCCTGAACGAGTACTACAAGGTGGGCAGTCTGGAAAACTACGACGAGGTCTACCGCGCCGTGGCCTTCTTTGCCTTCAAGTATGGCCGCATCGACTGGCTGGAGTCCAACAATGAATACTGGCTGGAGCGGGACGCAGCCCTGCGCACCGATTTCCACATCACCTCCGGCTTCCAGACCTCCGATATGCCCCGCATCAAGTACAAGAGCAAGATGAAGGAGTATTACAAGAAGGCCGGCATCGCCACCGCACGCTACCACATGGTGGACGATTACGAGGGCTGCCGGAAGTTCATCGACGAGGTGGGCTACCCGGTGGTGGTAAAGCCGGATAACGGCGTGGGCGCATCCGATACCCACAAGCTGTCCAGCGACGAGGATCTGAAAAAGTTCCTCGTGCAGAAGACGGCCCATCACCCGGATGTGGAGTACATCATGGAGGAGTTCGTCCGGGCCGAGGTGAACAGCTACGATGCCATCATCGATGCCAACGGCAACCCCATCTTTGAGGCCGGCAACGTCAGCCCCATGTCCATCATGGATATCGTCAACGACAACGACAACTCCATCTACTACATCATCAAGGACCTGCCCGAGGACACCCGCGCTGCAGGCCGTGCCGCCGTCAAGAGCTTTGGCGTGAAGAGCCGCTTCATCCACTTTGAGTTCTTCCGCATGACCGAGAATCAGGCCGGCATGGGCAAAAAGGGCCAGATCGTGGCACTGGAGGTCAACATGCGCCCCTGCGGCGGCTTCACCCCGGATATGATCAACTTTGCCCGCTCCACCAACGTGTATAAGATCTGGGCGGATATGATCGCCTTTGGCGGCACCGATATGCCGGTGGGCGAGCACTTCTACTGCCCGTTTGCAGGCCGCCGCGACGGCAAGCACTTTGTGTACAGCCACGAGCAGATCATGCAGAAGTACCAGCAGAACATGCGCATGGTGGACCGCATGCCGGACGCGCTGAGCGGCGCCATGGGCAACCAGATGTACGTTGCCACCTTCTCCACCCGCGAGGGCATGGAGCAGTTCTACGCCGACGTGCTGGCCACCACCGATGCCACGAATGCCGCAGCTCAGAAGGAGCTGAGCAGCATTCTGGCTCTGGGCGAGCCGGAGACCACCCCGGCGGAAAAGCCGCCGCTCCTGCCGCTAAAAAGGCACGCACCACAAAGAAAAGTAAAATACGCTCAAAAAGCCCGGAATGGCGTGCCCGTTCCAGGGGCTTTTCGTTGTCCCTTTCTGCAAAAGTGTGCTATACTGTTGCCAGACATTTTATTGGGAACGAGGTACATCTATGAAAATTCCTGCAAACGGCTTCACCCACGCCGGCAAGTTCCACGCCGACGATGTGTTTGCCACTGCCCTGCTGCAAATTTTGCGCCCGGACATCAAGATCACCCGCGGCTTTGTGGTGCCGGATGATTTTGACGGCATCGTGTACGATGTGGGCTTTGGTATGTTCGACCACCATCAGGAGCCGCGGGAGTGCCGCCCCAATGGCGTGCCCTATGCGGCCTTCGGCCTGCTGTGGCGGGTGCTCGGCCCCGGCCTTGTGGGTGAGCGTCAGGCCCGGCTCATTGATGAGAACTTCATCCAGCCGCTGGACCTCAACGATAACACCGGCGAGCAGAACAGCCTGTGCGATGCCATTGGCTTTTTTTAACCCGGTGTGGGACTCCAAAGAGGATCAGGACACCTGCTTTTTCAAGGCGGTGGCCGTGGCAAAGCAGATCTTGGAAAACCAGATCGCCAGCGCCAACGCCGTGAACCGCGCGGACGAAAAGGTGCAGCAGGCTTACAAAAACTCCCGGGACGGCATCGTGGTGCTGCCCTGCTATCTGCCGTGGAAGAACGGCCTGTACAAGACGGACGCGTTGTTCGTGGTCTACCCCAGCCAGCGCGGCGGCTGGAGCGCCCAGTGCGTCACCGACCACAAGACCAAGCGTCCCAAGCTGCCCTTCCCCCAGAGCTGGGCCGGCCAGCCGCAGGAGGTCATTGAGCAGAAGAGCGGCATCCCTGGCATCAGCTTCTGCCACGCCAGCCGCTTCCTCATCACTGCCAAGGATAAGGAAACTGCCCTTGCCGCCTGCCGTCAGGTGTTAAAGAACAATGGCCGCATCTGAGCCGTGCGCCCGGCCAAAGCCCGCCTTTGTGTATATGGTGCGGTGTACCGGCGGTACGCTGTACACCGGCTGGACCACCGACCCTGCCGCCCGCCTGCGCGCACACCAGAGCGGACGCGGCGCAAAGTACACCCGTGCCAGAGGGGCCGGGGGTTTTGCCTATCTGGAACTGTGCGCGGATAAGCGCGCCGCCCTGCGGCGGGAGTATGCCCTCAAGCAGCTGCCCAAGGCCCAGAAGGAACTGCTGTGCCGCGCATGGAGCGCGGCGGGCGGGCCATTTTCCGGCGCATAAAGCGAAAACGAAACCCGGGACTCTTTCAGGGCCAGACGGCTCACGAAAGGG
>ENA-OQCV01000286-OQCV01000286.1-human-gut-metagenome-genome-assembly--contig:-NODE-286-length-14633-cov-3.488074_pt1 | contig 14633 bp, 17 predicted proteins | sample MGYA00242766_ERZ504592 | MGnify/ENA primary metagenome ERZ504592 (study PRJEB26092, sample SAMD00036315) | human gut metagenome | host: Homo sapiens | study: EMG produced TPA metagenomics assembly of...
CTTCTGTCTGCTTTTTATTCCGGTCATACTACCGGTTACTGTTCACTCCGTTCACAATACCCGGATATCTTATCACTGCCTGCAATCCAGAGTGAACCAGAACTCCACGCCCATTATCATAATTACATACCCCATATTTCTGGTTCATACTCTCAATGATTGCCTTAACAATTGAAAGTCCGATACCACTTCCGCCATATTCTCTTGTCCGGGCCTTATCTACTTTGTAGAATTTATTCCAGAGATTTGGGATATCCTCTTCCGGAATCGGAGTACCTGTATTAAATACGGTTACTTTCACACAGTCCTCTTCCTGAAGAACCTTAATTTCTACTTTTCGTTCTCCGTCCAGATGGTTCAGTGCATTGCTTGTGTAATTGGTCACAACCTCTTCAATCTTAAACTCATCCGCCCATACATATACAGGTTCTGTTTCTTCAAAAATCACAGTTGCTTCTTTCTGTTCGATCATAATATGCATGGAACCAAGTACACCCCTGATCAGAGATACAATGTCAAATCTTTCCATCACCGGGGCATCTTTACCGGATTCCAGCTGATTCAGCGTCAGCAGGTTTTTGACCAGCTTGTTCATCTTTGAAGCCTCATCCATAATAACTTCACAGTAAAATTCCCTGCTTTCCGGATCATCGGAAATATTTTCATTCAGCCCCTCTGCATATCCCTGGATCAATGCAATAGGAGTTTTCAGCTCATGAGAAACATTATCAAGAAATTCCTTACGCATCTCATCAATTTTAATCTTATCTTCTATGTCTTTCTGAAGCTTGTTATTAGCCGATTTCAACTCTGAGATCGTGCTTTCAAGTTTTCTGGACATTTTGTTAAAGTTATCGCCAAGTACATCAATCTCATTACCTGCCCTGCTTTGATATCTGGCATCAAAATCCAGATCAGACATCTTCTCTGATAATTTGGTCAGTTCACTGATTGGGCGGGTAATACGATTTGTCATCACAAGAATCACAATACCGCTGATCACAATTATGATTATTCCTACAATGAAGTAAAAACTGTTGGAAATAGATGCACTTTCCTCAATACTTTCCAGAGGAGAACGGATCAGGAAATAGTAACCATTATCAAATTGTCCCCAGCATTCCACATATTCCATGCCTGCAAAGCGGTCATGCACCTGCCACATGGTACAGGTATCTGTCATTTTTGAGCACACGACTGTGCTGCATATCCTGATCCAGATTATTAATATACCCAAACAGCTTACTGCGGAGCATTTTTGCCATATTATTCTCTCCCCAGTAATAATAACCGCTGTTTTCCTCATTTACTATGATCCTAGGTTAAGGTTATTTCTGGAACTGCTCCTCTCAATCTCATCCGAAATCTCATCTGTTGCCCCATTTTTTGTCCTCTTCTATATCTGTATCATACTGCAGGATGTCATCCAGATTCATCTGAGATAACACTTCTTTTGCCTCCTCCAGCACTTCTACATTTTTTGGATACATAATATTTTTCAAGAAAAAGACCATTGATCAGTGTAATGGTAAAGATTGAAAGCAGTAACAGACATATAAACACTACTGAAATCTGATGTTGCAGAGTATGAAAATTTTTTATCTGTTTTTCCGGTTCCTGTCATTCGTCTACCTCAAACTTGTATCCCATACCCCATACAGTCTTTATATATTCACCTTTATCTCCCATTTTACTTCTGAGTTTCTTAACATGGGTATCAATCGTACGTGCATCTCCAAAGTAGTCATAATTCCATACAGAATTCAGGATCTTTTCTCTGGAAAGTGCGATTCCCTGATTCTCCAGAAAATATGTCAGAAGTTCAAATTCCTTAAAACTCAGTTCCATAGGCTTACCATCCACAGTAGCCAGATGTGCTGCTTTATCTATGACAATGCCGCCTGCTGAAATCACATCTTCCGGATTATTCTGACCTGTACGTCTCAGAATTGCCTCCACTCTTGCAACAAGGATTTTCGGACTGAATGGTTTAGAGATGTATTCATCTACCCCCAGATCAAATCCAAGAAGCTCATCTCTCTCATCACTTCTTGCAGTCAGCATAATAATCGGAACTTTTGAGTTCTTGCGAATCTCACGGCAAACTTCCCATCCATCCATCTTCGGCATCATGACATCCAGAATGATCAGTGCGATGTCCTTCTCCTCATAAAAGATATCCATGGCTTCTTCACCATTACCGGCTTCCAGTACCTGGAAATTCTTCTTTGTCAGGAAATCCTTTACCAGCTTTCTCATGCGGCTCTCATCGTCCACCACCAGGATTTTTAATGTATCCATTTGATCCCCTCCGTTTTTCTTCATTATTTTCCGAAACAGTTTTTACTTTTTATTTATACTGTTTTCCGAGTATTGTTAAAATTCCACGACTGTTCAGCGCCTTTTACAGCCACAGCGCAAAATCCGGGAAAATCGCCCTCAGCAACAGATTTTATCTTTCATATGGTTACTATAGCAGAGATTTATGTAAGATTTGTGAACATATGACAGAAAAATTATAAGTATTGCTGTCCACAACACCAAGCAGGCCCAAATATAAAAATCTTCTTGACAAATTCTGTTTTTATTTCTATACTGTTAATCAGTCGATATATCTTATATAATGAATGATATATCAATATTAAAAAAGTGCATTTCGTCTCATCACCAGTGCTGTTTATGAAAAAACAGTGTTGCAGACTCATTTTCAGGGCTTGTACTGGTTTCGACAGGGGGCTTTGAAGTTGGGGAAGCCATCCGCAGACTCCCAGACTGCGTACCAACCGGGAAACTAAATATAAACGCAGACGAACAGTACGCGTTAGCAGCCTAATTGCTGCTCGTCAGCCCTGATGCACTCACACTTCAGGAATCTGACGTCAACCATGTGAGAAACCTTGCCGGGTAAGCTTTGCCCCGGTAGATGTATCATGAAGCTACTAAGGTTGTAAGCCTGTCGGTGGGCGTACATCCAAGGGAATGTTAAAACAGCGACTGTGATGGGAGATGCCTCAATGAATAGGCTTTCGGACGCGGGTTCAATTCCCGCCAGGTCCATAAAAAAAACATCCACAGGGTAATTCCCTGTGGATGTTTTTTTATTCACCAAACTGTTGTGCGCATTCTTTCAGCATTTCGCGGATTGGCAGATGGTACGGACATCTGGTTTCACATTTGCCGCATTCTATACAGGCGGAAGCCTTCACCGCAAGAGAACTGTAACGGTTTCTTGCCCAGTCTCCCAGCCCGTAACGGTTAAGATAGCCTGCGAACAGGAACACACCCGAAATATCGATTCCCACACTGCATGGAGCACAGTAATTACATCTGCGGCAGAAATTTGTGCCAAGCTGATTCCGTACTGTCTGAACTTCCTCCAATTCTTTCTCGCTTAACGGGGAATCATCAAGACAGGCCTTTATATTCTCCTCGATTTCCTTCTCTTCCGCCATTCCCGGGATCACAATAGTAACGTTCTTATTCGAACAGACATAACGCAATGCCAGCGTTCCATTTTCAATTGCTCCACCGGCCAGAGGTTTCATATCAATAAAACCGATGTTTTTCTCCTCACATTTTGAGATCAGCTCTTCCCCCTGACTCTCTACAATATTATACGGAAACATAATAGTTTCCACCCAGTCAAGCTCCAGAGCCCGGGCAAAAACCTCCACAGAATGAGCGGTCAGACCAATATGTCCGATTTTTCCTGCTGTTCTTGCCTCCTGCAGTGCTTCAAGGGCACCACCGGCCGCCTGCACCTGATCAAGCTGTTCCATACTCGGATTATGCACCTGGTATAATTCAATATGATCTGTACGAAGATTAGAAAGACTCTTCTCAATATCTTCAGCCATAGCTTCCTTTGTACGTGCCATGGACTTTGTGGCAATTATAAATCTGTCCCTGATACCTTCCAGTGCATATCCCAGATATTCTTCACTGACCGTATATCCTCTGGCTGTATCAATATAATTTACTCCCCGGTCTGCCAGCTTATGCAGCAGTGTCTTTGTTCCTTTCGCATCAATTTTCTGGATCGGTATCCCGCCAAGGCCCATTCTGGAAACCCTGAGACCGGTTTTTCCAAGCGTTACATATTCCATATTTTTTTCTCCTGTTTTCAATCAGAGATAAAAAACTGCCACCGGATCTTACCGATGGCAGTTTTTATCTCTTTATATCTGTCGATCAGACAAAACAAACAACTGGTTTCATCCTGATTATACTCGAGAAAGATATTCTCCTGTTCTTGTATCGATTTTCAGTTTGTCGCCCTGGTTAACGAACAGCGGAACCTGAACCTGTGCACCTGTTTCTACAGTAGCCGGTTTTGTGGCACCCTGTGCTGTATTTCCGGCAAATCCCGGCTCTGTCTCAGTAACTTCAAGTTCTACGAACAGAGGAGGCTCAATAGCAAATACATTTCCGTTGTGGGAACAGATCTTAACCATCTCGTTCTCTTTAACGAATTTAAGAGAATCTCCAACCTGATCTTTTGTAAGACCAACCTGATCGTATGTCTCTACGTTCATGAAGTAGTACAGATCACCATCATCATACAGATACTGCATATCTACACGCTCAATACGTGCAGCCGGGAATTTCTCTGTTGGACGGAAAGACTTCTCAAGAACTGATCCTGTAATAATGTTTTTGTATTTTGTTCTTACGAAAGCAGCACCCTTTCCTGGTTTTACGTGCTGGAATTCAACGATCTGACATACGTTTCCGTCAATTTCAAGTGTGATACCGTTTTTGAAATCACCTGCTGAAATCATAGTTATATTTCCTCCTTAATAGTACAGTTCAGCAATGCTGTGTCTTTTGACAACAACAGCCGTTCAAAGTGTGTGTCCCTCTCATGCTTTTCTCAGTTTTGTGACACACTCTTATTTAATTTTATAATATTCTGCTGTTTTTTTCAACTATTTTTACACATGTTTTTAATTTTTCTTCAAGCTGACCAATCAGATCCTCAAATGGCTTGTCTCCTGTGATCATCTCAACATCTGCAAACTTTGTATAAACCGGATCGCGCTGTTTAAGAAGTTTTCTGATCTTATCTTCTTTGTCTTCTCCCTCGATCAGAGGATTGCTGCTGGAATTTTCCAGTCTCTTCTTCAACGTTGCATAAGATCCCTTCAAATATACTACAGTTCCCAGATTTTTTAATATATTTTGCATTCTGTTCCTGCATCGGAAGACCGGACCCCAGAGAAATGATCTTCTGTTCCGGATCATCGATCAGTGCTTTGATCACAGTTGTCTCAAGAGCTCTGTAAAATGGTTCTCCGAATCTGTCAAAGATTTCTTTCATTGTAAGGTTCATCTTCTTTGATACTACGCGGTCAACGTCTACAAAAGGAAGATTGAAATCTTTTGCCAGCCGTTTTCCTACTCTTGTCTTACCTGAACCCATAAATCCTATGATAACAATATGGTTCATGAATTCCCCTCCTCTTTGCGGTAAAAATATAGTACAATTCTTTCAAGATATCGTTTCAGTACGATCTGAATCTCTTCTTTCGGATTGAGTGGTTTCACCAGAATATTCCGGATTCCTGTGCGTTTCGCACCATATATATCAGTAAAGAGCTGATCTCCTATAAAAACTGTATTACTTCTGTCTGTCCCAAGAAGTTCCATTGCCCTGATATAAATTTTTTGTTGAAGGCTTGTGTGCATTCTCGATAAACTGCGCTCCTATCGCATCATTAAAAGAAGAAACTCTCTCGTACTGGTTGTTTGACAGAAAACAGCATTTAAATCCAAGTTCCTTCAGATGTGCAAACAACGCACATGCTCTCTCATCTGCCGGTGCACCATGAGGTACCAGAGTATTATCTATATCAAACAGAAGTCCTCTGTATCCCTGCGCATACAGATCATCGAAGTTTATCACATAGGTCGAATCCAGATATTCATCCGGAAAAAAGCAATTAAACATCCGTAGTCATTTCCTTTATTTATATTTTTCTGAAAACAAGATCAGCGATAAGTGTCTGACAGTACGCTGTCCCCGAAATACTGAATCATTATGATCAGCGTTCATTAAGAGGAACATATACTGCCGGTTCCAGAACATTCTTATATGCCGGACGGATGATCTTATCTGCATTAATGAGCTCTTCCATACGGTGCGCACTCCATCCTACGATACGTGCAACTGCAAACATCGGTGTATATAATTCCAGTGGCAGATCCAGCATACTGTACACAAAACCGCTGTAAAAGTCTACATTGGCGCTTACACCTTTATAAATACGACGCTCTTCTGCAATTACTTCAGGTGCCAGACGTTCCACCATAGAATACAGGGCATAATCTTTCATTCTGCCTTTTTCCCTTGCCAGAGTTTCCACATATGCCTTGAAAACTTCAGCTCGCGGATCAGACACTGAATAAATCGCATGTCCCATTCCATAGATCAGTCCCTTCCGGTCAAATGCCTCTTTATGAAGAAGTCTCTTCAGATATGTCCGGACCTCGTCTTCATCCTTCCAGTCCTTAACTTCCTTCTTCATATCATCAAACATCCTGACAACTTTAATGTTGGCACCGCCATGCTTTGGTCCCTTTAATGAGCCAAGTGCTGCGGCAATCGCAGAATATGTATCAGTTCCTGATGAGGAAACCACATGAGTTGTGAATGTAGAGTTATTACCTCCGCCATGTTCCATATGAAGGATAAGCGCAATATCCAGAATCTTTGCCTCCAGATGTGAATACTTCTTATCCGGGCGAAGCATTCTCAGAATGTTCTCTGCTGTGGTAAGTTCTTTCTTCGGATTATGGATATAGAGACTCTTATCTTTAATATAATGGTTATAAGCCTGATATCCATAAACAGATAAAAGCGGAAATACACTGATCAGATTCAGACACTGTCTGAGCACATTCGGCAATGATGTATCGTCAGGGTTGGTATCATAAGAATATAAAGTAAGCACACTTCTGGAAAGCCCGTTCATGATATCCTTGCTCGGAGCCTTCATTATAACATCACGCACAAAATTTGTAGGAAGTGACCGCTGATTTGCCAGAAGCTGTGTAAAATCTGCAAGCTGTTTCTTATCCGGAAGACTGCCAAATAATAAAAGATAGGTAACTTCTTCAAATCCATATCTGTCATCTTCGATAAATCCCCTGGTAAGATCTTTGATATCATATCCTCTGTAGGAAAGACTTCCAGCACATGGAACTTCTTTGCCATCAACAATCTTTGTGGCTTTCACATTAGAAACCTGAGTCAGGCCTGCAAGAACCCCTTTTCCATTAATATCACGAAGACCTCTCTTCACATCATATTTTTGCATACAGAGAAAGATCCAGACTTGTATGTTCCTTGCAAACCTCCGTCAGATTTTCAATTTCAGGTGTTACTTTGGGTTTTAAATCCCGCCATGTAATAAATCTCCTTTCTTCACAATTCTCTCGATAATGATTCCCTCCTCGTTTCTGTCATCGCAACAATTTGCAGATGCACATCTCTGTAAATATTATAGCAGTTTTTTTCTCTTTCGGTCTACATCTTATATATTCTGTTTCTGAACATCAAAAAATCGTTACTGTTCACACACCACTATTCCGCGAAGCAGTTATTCGGTTATGAGCAAGTAGCGAAGCGGATTGCGAATATCCGCTTGACTTTCCATTTGCAGTTTCTTACGGATACATGTCAATATAAGAACCGAAACGTACAGTGCGAATTTATGCAGTTTTTATAAATATACTGTATTTTTTAGAAATTGCTATAAATTGTATGGATGATTTTTAACATTTTCTCATACTTGGCGGCATTTCGCAAGTACAAATTTTGTTCAAAAAATTTTCATAAAAAAATTTTCATTTGGCTCTTTCAATTTGTAACACTTTAGTGTATAATAACGTCGATTTAAAAAATAATTATACGATGGACGAGGAGGAAATCATAATGTCTTATACTGAAGAAGTATACGAAAGAGTCGTAGCACAGAATCCAAATGAGCCTGAATTCCATCAGGCAGTAAAGGAAGTTTTAGACTCCCTTAAAGTCGTAATCGACAAAAATGAAGAGAAATACCGCAAGCTTTCCATTCTGGAACGTCTTGTTGAGCCTGAAAGAATCATCTCTTTCCGAGTTCCGTGGGTAGACGATAAAGGTGTTGTACAGGTAAACAAAGGTTATCGTGTACAGTTCAACAGTGCGATCGGACCATACAAAGGTGGTTTAAGATTCCATCCGTCAGTAAACCAGGGAATCCTTAAATTTTTAGGTTTCGAACAGATTTTCAAGAACTCCCTTACAGGTCTTCCGATCGGTGGCGGTAAAGGTGGTTCAAACTTTGATCCTAAAGGAAAATCTGACAGAGAAGTTATGGCATTCTGCCAGAGCTTTATGACAGAACTTTCCAAATATATCGGTGCTGACATGGACGTTCCTGCAGGTGATATCGGTGTAGGCGGACGTGAGATTGGTTATCTGTACGGACAGTACAAGAGAAACCGCGGATTATATGAAGGTGTTCTCACAGGTAAAGGTCTTTCCTACGGTGGATCTTTGATCCGTACACAGGCTACAGGATATGGTCTTGTATATATGCTGAACGAAATGGTTAAAGCTAAAAACGACACAATCTCCGGTAAAACTCTCATCGTAACAGGTTCCGGTAATGTTGCCATCTACGCAGTAGAGAAAGCTGCCGAGCTCGGCGGTAAAGTTGTTGCTATGTGCGACTCCAACGGATATATCTATGATCCGGAAGGAATCAAACTTGACATCGTTAAAGATATCAAAGAAGTAAAACGTGGACGTATCAAAGAATACGCAGATCGCGTAGAAGGCGCTACTTATACAGAAGGAAAAGGTATCTGGAACATCAAATGTGATATCTATCTTCCATGCGCAACTCAGAATGAACTTGACCTTGATGCTGTTAAGATCCTTATTGCAAACGGATGCAAATATGTTGCAGAAGGTGCAAATATGCCTACTACCCGCGAGGCAACTGATTACCTTATGGCAAACGGTGTAACATTTATGCCTGGTAAAGCAGCTAATGCCGGTGGTGTTGCTACTTCCGCACTTGAAATGTGCCAGAACTCTGCAAGACTTTCCTGGACAGCAGAAGAAGTTGATACAAAACTTCATCAGATCATGGTTGATATCTTCCATAAAGTTGACGATGCTTCCAAGCGTTATGATATGGAAGGCAACTATGTTGCAGGCGCTAATATCGCAGGCTTCGAGAAAGTTGTAGATGCTATGATCGCTCAGGGTATTGTTTAATTTATTTTAGTTAATTACCCCCATAAAAATACACATAAAGAGCCGGCGGGATATTATTCTCGTCGGCTCTTTATATTTGCCCGTAAATCCTTTCACACAGAGCATTCATACATTACTGTTCACACAGAACTCTTATTTAATTCATAAACTTCTTCAGCTCGTCCATAAAAGTACTGACATCTTTAAATTCTCTGTATACAGACGCAAAACGTACATAAGCAACTGCATCCAGATCTTTCAAATGTTCCATAACGATCTCACCAATTCTGGTGCTGGAAATCTCTTTCTCTTCGGTATTAAAGATTTCTCCTTCTATGGCATCCATCATCTCTTCAATCTTATCTACGGATATTGGTCTTTTATAGCAGGCTCTCAGAATTCCCGACTGAATTTTACTGCGATTATACTGTTCTCTGTTCTGATCTTTTTTGATCACAGTAAGCGGAATACTTTCCACCTTTTCATATGTGGTAAATCTCCTTCCGCAGGCATCACACAAACGACGGCGACGGATAGAATTGGTATCTTCTACCGGTCTGGAATCAACTACTCTCGTATTATCCTGATTACAAAATGGACACTTCATAAGACGTCCCCCTTTAATTCGTATTACTGTTTTCTGCTTATGTACTATATACTTGATTCGGTTAAACGGCCACAAATACGTTACTGTTCACTCCATTCTCAGTAACACAAATACAAACAGTTATATATAGTTTTATTATACTGTATTTCTATTTGAGGTGTCAATAAAAGGACTTGCATAAATTTTTGCAAAAATACATAAATTGTTATCAAACGCATATCAGATTCTGAAAGCATTGGCAAGACAGTCTGATTTTAACCGGAAGGACTGTATCTGATTAATGAAAATCTGTGAATTAAAGCAAAAGAAGTAATTAATATCTGTACCTGCCGCAGTCTCGGATGTCCCATTGATGTGGAATTTGACTGCAAGAGCAGTCAGCTCACCGCCCTTATACTTCCAGGCCCCGGAAGATTCTGCTGCCTGTTCGGACGTGATAATGAATATATCATTCCCTGGGAATGTATCAGCCAGATCGGGGACGATATCATCCTTGTAAAAATAGACGAAGAAAAATGTTTCCATAAAGGCTGATATTTCACCGCAGAGAATTGTCAAGGACCTATATTTTTTATATTTTCCCGGTCAAAGTATAAATCCACTGCTATATGAGAATCATTCTTACTGAAGTATATGACAACTATTCGGCAGCCACTGTCCTTTTTTTATTTCCTGAAATGATTTCAGAGGATCCTGGCTCATATCTGCGAATAGTCGGTTTACATCCAGGGATAATAAGGAGGATTCAATAAGATGGCACTGAACAAAGTTGAAATCTGCGGAGTCAATACGTCGAAACTTCCTGTTCTTACAGCAGAAGAAAAAGCGGAACTGTTCAGACGGATCAAAAACGGCGATGAACAGGCACGTGAATTGTACATTAAAGGAAATCTACGTCTTGTTCTCAGCGTAATACGACGATTTCAGAACAGCAGCGAAAATGCCGATGACCTTTTTCAGATCGGATGTATTGGTCTGATCAAGGCCATTGACAACTTTGATACCACTTTACAGGTAAAATTTTCCACTTATGCAGTTCCAATGATCATAGGCGAAATCAGGCGATATCTCAGGGATAACAACAGTATCCGCGTCGCCGTTCTCTTCGTGATATTGCATACAAAGCAATCTATACCCGCGAAAATTATATGAAGCAGCACCTGAAAGAACCTACAGTTACCGAAATTGCACAGGAAATTGGTATCGAAAAAGAAATGATCGTATATGCCCTTGATGCTATCCAAAATCCTGTGAGTCTCTTTGAACCGGTCTATACAGAAGGCGGTGATACTCTTTATGTCATGGATCAGATCAGTGACGAAAAAAAACAAAGAAGAACGCTGGATTGAAAATCTTGCTCTCCGCGAAGCTATGCAGAGGCTGAACAGCCGCGAAAAGCATATCATAGAACTGCGCTTCTACGAAGGAAAGACGCAGATGGAAGTAGCTCAGGAAATCGGCATCTCCCAGGCACAGGTCAGTCGTCTCGTAAAAAAAATGCACTGAAATCCATGCGTAATTATCTGCGTCCATAAAATGATAATTCAAGATCCGTATTCAGAAAAGCAGCCTGGCCCAATACCTGCCAGACTGCCTTACATATCTTTTAAAATATACCGTTTTCCGCCTCTTTCCAATGAGGTTCTGATCTGTCTGTGAAGCTTTAATGAAGCTTTAACACTTCAACAGATCCTGCCAGTTCTCTATATTGAATATCTGCTTAACATCCAGAGCCCCGGACATTGCAGGAAAGAATTTCTTCATATCAGTGAATACCAGGGCATAATCGAACTTTGACATTCCGATCATCCTGCGAAGCTCACGCCTGTAAAAATCCAAAAGCATTTCCGGCACTTCTGTTTTCTTAGATTTCATAAACTTTTTATGACATACATATTCTTCATCCGTAGCCGGGTAGGAACGCTTCCAGTATAAAACCCTGATTTCTTTTGGAAGATTATACAGCTTCTCAGAAGACTCCTCTTCTTTTGCCCCATTTCCGATCAACGTCACATCAAAATGTTCATAATCCACTTTGTTCAGAAATTCATAGAATGCCTCTGTCTCCTGTGTATCACTGAAATCTCCTGCATATACCAGAAGTTTTACTTTATCTGTCTGATTCAGATATATCGGATTTACCGGTTCTTTTCCATCAAGCAGGACTTCTGCTATACGTTTGCATGCTTTTCCATCATCTCTCGGACATATCTGTTCTCTTGCTTTTTCATACTTCTCTTTACAGGAAGCAGCCACTCCCGGAAGATCCTTCAGAAGTTCACCAAGCTTCTCAGGGGTAGACACTGCCGGTCCCGGAAGTTTGTCAAATCCGAAGTACAGACCTCTGTAATCTTCAAATTTCTCCGCATCCGGCACATAAAACAGAATCGGTTTTCCTGTCAGCATGAAATCATAAAAAATACTGGAACAATCAGAAATCAGTACATCTGTCACTGACAAAATCTCATTTGTATCCATTGTTGCAGGAATAAATTTCGCATTCGCATCACCAGGTTTCATAGCATTCTCTTTCATATAATGATATACGATCTGATGAAGCTTGACAAGGATCTGATATTCATTTGTATCTATGCTGTTCTCCATTACATTGATCAGCTTATAGACATCCTGCAGATCTGTATCCGGACGGCTGTATTGTTCGCCTCTCCATGTCGGTGCATAAAGAATAATCTTTTTATCTTCCTTTACGTCCACTCCGCAATCCTTAAGTTCCTGTATCACTTCTGCTCTGTCACTGTCAAAAAGCTTATCATTACGCGGGAATCCCTCTTCCAGCACTGTGCCTTCATACAGATTCTGCATTTTATACGAATCTTTGTATGCAGTCTTTGTCATATAAGGTCCGGAGGAAACTATATAATCTGCACTGAGCAGATTTCTTGCTGTATTTCCCTGGGAAATATTTGCTCCCGGAATATCAAATCCCATATTCTTCAGAGGAGTTCCATGCCAGGTATCGATCAGTACCTGACCTTTTCTTTTAAGGAAATAGCTTGGAAAGCTTACGTTATTTACCAGATATTTCACTGTCGCAAGTTCCTTACAGTATTCCTTTGATTTATATTTTACAAATCGCACGTTCGGGTATTGTTCGTATTTTCAATCTGTTTTCTGTTATCCTCGAAGTCCTCAAGCACCCAGATATGGGTATAATCCTGATACTCTTCTTTTTCAAGAAGATACAAAAATAGAGCATAAGGATTACAGATCATACCACGTCCGCCAAAAGCTTCATAAAGAATTGTATTATCTCTTATCTGATATTCCTTTACAAACTCGGCATAGCTGGTTCTAATCGGATATTTCTCCCTGCACTCCAGAATCTGTTCTTCATTTTTCATATAAAAGGTCTTGATTCCCATTACACGATCAAAAAGACGATTCCACTCTTTAACTGCCTTCTCAATGGCAAAGTCCTCAGATTTCCAGATTGCATTTCTGGACATCTCTCTGCGGAGTTCTTCATCATGTGCCAGCTTCAGCATCGCATCTGTAAATTTCTTTGTATCAAAAGCTTCCGGCAGGTATCCTGTTTTTCCAATCATCGATGATCAGATCCATCGCTCCTGTATGGAATGCGATGACAGGAAGACCAAATTCAAAGGCTTCCATGATAACCATCGGCCATCCTTCCCACCTGGACGGAAGAAGGAAAACAGAAGAATTCAGATAATACTTCTCCGGCTCATTTGTATAACCGACAAAATTAACTCTGTCCTCAATACCACGTTTCTTTGCATCCGCCACAATCTGATTCCAGAGATCACCGGCTCCGATAATATCCAGCTGCCATTCATCATCCTGCTTACAGAACTCTTCAAAAGATTCCATCATCAGATCAAGACCCTTGGCATATACAAATCGTGTAGCCATAAGGAAACGCTTGGATTTTGGGTCGCATTTTCTCTCACTCACGAAGCTTCGGGGATTAATTTTAACTTCTGTATCAATATCCAGAAATTTTTTGTAATCGCGCTTATCATAGTCACTGAGAACAATGTATCTGTCCAGCTTCGGCAGATATTCCTGGAGCAGACATTCCTGTTTCCAGAATACGACATTAGGAACATCAAGATATCCGGCATAACAGTTATGCTGCCATCCGATTGTCTTTGCATTCAGCTCCGGCGCCAGCATACCCAGGCGAAGGCTCAAACTTGCAGTTGTGATAATAATATCATAATTCTGCTCATTTAAATATTTTACCCATTTTTCTCTGGTCTTTTTCGGGAAAATCGCATCTGCCAGAATATCATTATATTTTTCTTTATTAAAAATCCCATATTTGGCATTCAGTTTCTGAACAAGATAACGCCAGCAGAAAGCCGGTGTATGATGTCGATTGACAAACTCATTATTATCAATAAAGTCAACCTTGATATCCTCACTCATATGATACATATTCCGGTCTTCTTTAAATCTGTCCTGATATACCATGATCGTCACATCATGCTCTTTTACAAGTTCATTCGCAAGAAGTGTGACAACTCGCTTAGTTCCGCCAAGATCAAATATCTTGGTGCACCAAATACATATTTTCATTTATCTTTTTCTCCTGTTATGACTTTCTGATATCTGTATCCTATAGCAATTCCATAAAATAATGCAATCAAGACAGTTCAGCAGAGTGCGAAGGACAAGGAAGATATCTGCAGGCGTGCTGACGCACGGCAAAGATATCTGACGCAGGACTTCACGCTATGATGGACTGGATTGTTTGCAGTAATTTATGGAATTGCTATAAGTAAAACTCTT
>ENA-OQCV01000287-OQCV01000287.1-human-gut-metagenome-genome-assembly--contig:-NODE-287-length-14630-cov-3.053437_pt1 | contig 14630 bp, 13 predicted proteins | sample MGYA00242766_ERZ504592 | MGnify/ENA primary metagenome ERZ504592 (study PRJEB26092, sample SAMD00036315) | human gut metagenome | host: Homo sapiens | study: EMG produced TPA metagenomics assembly of...
TGCGGATATCTATATCCGCACCATTTTTGCAGGCATCCCCTTCACTCTGCTTTATAATGTGACCAGCGCCCTGATGCGTGCACTGGGCGACAGCAAGCGCCCGCTGTATTTCCTGCTGGTGGCAAGCTTTTTGAACATCGGGCTGGATCTGGTGTGCATCATCATGTTCCATATGGGGGCATTCGGTGCGGCATTTGCCACTGTGGTCAGTCAGGCTGTGGCGGGTCTGGGCAGTCTTTTGTACATCCTGCGCCACTACCCAGAGCTGCGCTGGAGCAGGGAAGAGGGCTGTTTCAGCCTGACCCACTGCGCAAAGCTGTGCAGCATGGGCATTCCCATGGGCCTGCAGTGCAGCATTACGGCCATTGGCAGCGTGGTGCTGCAGGGTGCGGTGAACGGTCTGGGCAGCGACATCGTGGCCGCGCAGACCGCCGGCGGCAAGGCGGCGCAGTTCCTGTGCGTGCCGCTGGAGAGTATCGGCACAGCGATGACCACCTATGCCAGCCAGAATATGGGCGCAAAGGACCTGGACCGTGTGGACCGGGGTGTGTACACCGCCCTCGGCATCGGCTGCGTGTACAGCATTGCGTCCTTCCTCATCCTGCGCGTGACGGATAAGCTGCTCATCGGCCTGTTCCTGGATGCCAGCGAGACCGCCATCATGGCCAACGCCCAGAGCTTCATCTTCTGGAACAGCGTATTCTACATCCCGCTGGCGGTGCTCATTATCTACCGCTACACCATTCAGGGTCTGGGCTTCTCCGGCCTTGCCATGTTTGCCGGTGTGGCCGAGATGATCGCCCGCGCCATGGTGGGCTTCTGGTTCGTGCCGCTGTGGGGCTACTTTGCGGCCTGCATCGCAAGCCCGGTGGCATGGTTCTTTGCCTGCTTCTTCCTCATTCCGGCCTATTTTGTGGTGCGCAAACGCCTGCAGAAGGAAAAGGACATCGAGAAGGAACACGATGCCCGCACCGCAAACGCTTAAAGAATGTTCGCAAGCTCTCCTGCAAAGGGGAGCTTTTTTGGCTGTTTGGGCTGTAGGGTAGCCCTTGGTTTCAGGGAACTTTATCAGGTGCTACTGTGGGAGTGTTATCTGATACAGTGACGGATTATTGACGCTGATGCGATGAAAAAGTACAGTGTATCAAGCTGATACAGTGCCCCTTGATTGATACAGTGAGTCAGTGTATCAGGGCAGGCCAGTGTATCACCTGATACACTGGCAAAAGGAAACATAAGTAAGTTATATATTTCTCACTGTATCATGTGTTTCTCCACGGTAGGGCTGCACTGCAGTCTGCCCGGATGATTTTACAAATTCCCGCCAAAAAGCGTTATACTACTTATGATTGTGTAATTTGGCAGGAGGTGAGCGCATGGCAGAGCAGCAGCTGGAACAGATCGAGGGCACCGTGGAGGACATCATCTACGAGAACACCGACAACGGCTATATGGTGTTCGAGGTGTCCGGCGGCGGTGTGGTCACAGTGGTGTGCGGCATTGTGGGTGAACTGCACGCGGGCGAAAGCGTGGTCTGCCGCGGCCGCTACGAGAACCACGCCACCTATGGCCGCCAGTTCCACGCACAGGAGTGCGAGACCGACATGCCCAAGGATCTGGAAGCGGTGTACGCCTTCCTTGCCAGCCGGTCACTGCCGTACATCGGGGCCAAGACGGCGGATAAGATCATCGACCTGTTCGGTGCCGAGGCGCTTGAGGTGATCGCCAACGACCCGGCCCGGCTCACGCAGGTGCCCGGCATCTCGGCGGACAAGGCCGATCGCATCCAGCAGGAGTTCAAGCGGATGTTTGGGATGCGGGAGCTGATCGCCTATCTGGCGCAGTTCGAGATCAGCCCGCGCCGCGCGATGGAGGTGTTCCGCACCTTCGGCCCAGGGGCCATGCAGGCCATTGCGGCAAATCCCTATCTGCTCTGCGGCGAACCGCTGCAGCTGGATTTCCGCCACGCGGACAGCATTGCCCAGTATTACCACATGGAAGGCGACTGCGCCCAGCGGCTGGAAGCGGCCCTGCTGCGCACCCTGCGCCACAACGCGGGCAACGGCCACACCTGCCTGCCGCGCACCCAGCTGCTGGAAACGGCATCCAATTTTATCCATCAGCCGCCGGAAAAGCTGGCTGCTGCGCTGGACGAGTGCATCCGCACCGAAGAACTGCGGGTGAAGCTGTTTGACGGCACACCGTATATTTATCTGCCCGACCTGCTGGAAGCCGAGGAGGACATTGCCGCCCGGCTTGCCATGCTGACAAAACGGGGCAAGAATACCGCCCACGGGCTGGATAAAAACATTCAAATTCTGGAACTGACGCAGGGCTTTGCCTATGCGCCCCTGCAGAAGGAAGCCATCCGCAAAGCCATGACCGAGAACTGCCTTGTGCTCACCGGCGGCCCCGGCACCGGCAAGACCACCACCGTCAACGCCATTCTGCAGCTGCTGGAAGATCAGGCGGAACGGGTGGCCCTGTGTGCGCCCACCGGCCGCGCGGCTAAACGGCTGAGTGAGCTGACCGGCCGCAAGGCCAGCACCATCCACCGTCTTTTGGAGGTGGACTACACCGGCGGCGTGGTCAGCTTTATCCACAACGACAAGAACCTGCTCAAGTGCGATGTGGTCATTCTGGACGAAATGAGCATGGTGGATGTGAAGCTGTTTCAGGCCCTGATCGCAGCGCTGCGCTACAGCTGCCGCATTATCATGGTAGGTGATGCCGACCAGCTGCCCAGCGTCGGCCCCGGCAATATTCTGGGCGAGATCATCCGCTCCGGGCTGGTACCCACCGTGTGCCTGAACGAGATCTTCCGGCAGGCAAAGCGCAGCCTGATCGTGGAGAACGCCCACCACATCATCTCAGGTGAACCGCTGCAGAAGGGCGGTAAGACCGACGACTTCTTCTTTTTTGGAATCGGATGGCGATGCGGCCCAGCGGTTGGTGTGTGATCTGGTCACCACCCGCCTGCCGCGCAGCTACGGCTTCGATCCGATCCGGGACATTCAGGTGCTGTGCCCCACCAAGCTTGGCCCTACCGGCACACAGGCACTGAATGTGGAACTGCAGAACCTGCTGAACCCGGAACAGACGGGCAAGCCCCAGTTGCAAAGCGCCGCCCGGGTGTTCCGCGTGGGCGATAAGGTGATGCAGGTGCGCAATAATTACGAGATCATCTGGAACCGCATTGGCGGGGAGCAGGGCGTGGGTGCCTACAATGGCGACATCGGCATTGTGGAGAGCATCAACACGCGGGATCGCTCCATGGTGGTGCGCATGGATGACAAGCGGCTGGTCTACCCGGCAGAGAACCTTAACGAGCTGGAGATCGCCTATGCCATCACGGTACACAAAAGTCAGGGCAGCGAGTTCCCGGCGGTGATCCTGCCGGTGGCGCAGGTTCCGCCGCGGCTGTGCTACCGCAACCTGTTCTACACCGGCGTTACCCGTGCACGGAAGTTGTGCATCGTGGCGGGCCGCAGGGACGTTGTGAACCGCATGATGGGCAACGTCCGCCAGAACCTGCGCTACAGCGGCCTTGCCTATCTTTTGCAGGCAGAGCTGCCGCCGGAACAAACGGAAGCAGAATAGGGCAGGCCAGCAGATAGCTTTCTCCGCGAACAGCCCGGAAACCCACGGTTCCGCCCCAATACTTCGTATCGGGGCCCCACTTCCCGGTCATTCGCTGGAGAAACTATCTGCTGTCCTGATGGCATCGGCACCGTTCGCTCCGGCAAGATGCGCGAAGCCATGTCTAAAGTGTAGGCTGCGACTAAAATCGACAGAAAAGCCCGACGGGAAGTGCGAGGACTTCTCACGCTGGTGGTCTGGCGAGCGCAGGCGGGACGGAGTGAACGGTGACAATACTGCATTGCGTCAAAACCGGTATACATTTTGCAGCAACTATGCTATACTGTAGACTGGTATGATTTCCGGCCTGCATCAACAGGCCGTTGTTTCGATAGAGGAACCAGAGAAAGGAAAAAAGAACTTATGGCACAGAACGATATCGGTATCGATCTTGGTACCACTACCATTATCATTGCGCAGGAGGGCAAGGGCGTTGTGCTCAACCAGCCCAGCGTTGTGGCAATGGATACCCGCAAGAAGACCGTGCTGGAAGCAGGCGATAAGGCCCCTTGCTATGGTGGGCCGCACCCCGAACTATATTTCTGCCATCTTCCCGCTGAAGGACGGTGTGATCAGCGACCACACCATGACCCGTGAGCTGATCTGCCGTTTTGTCAAGCAGGTGTACAGCTCCCACATGGTCAAGCCCCGCGTGGCCGTCTGTGTGCCCGCCGCCATTACCGGCATTGAAAGCGATGCCGTGGTGGAGGCTGTGGTGGCCGCTGGCGCCCGTCAGGTGTACCTGATCGACGAACCCATTGCCGCTGCCCTTGGCTCCGGCATCGACATCACCCAGCCGGAGGGCCGCATGATCATTGATATCGGCGGCGGCACCACCGATATTGCAGTGCTTTCTCTGGGCGGCAAGGTCAAGGCCACCAGCGTGCGCGTGGCCGGCAACCACTACGACGAAGAGATCCTCAAGTTCGTACGCAACAAGTACAGCGTTGCCATTGGCCAGCGCACCGCCGAAGAGCTGAAAAAGAACGTGGCCTGCTGCCCCCAGAAGACTGATTTCCACGAGACCATGGAGATCAAGGGCCGCAGCCTGCTCACCGGCCTGCCGGTGCGTGTGAATGTTTCCACTGACGACCTGTACGACCCGGTCATGATGCTCAGCGAGCAGATCGGCACCGCAGCCCATCAGGTGCTGGAAAAGACCCCTCCGGAACTGGCAGGCGATATCTTCCGCAATGGTGTCATGCTGACCGGCGGCGGTGCACAGCTGCACGGCCTTACCGAATACCTGAGCGAAGAGCTGAAGGTGGAGGTGACGGTTTCGCCCGATCCCGTCAACTGTGTGGCACTGGGCACTGCCATGAGCCTTGGCCTGAACGACAAGCTGGAAACCGGCTTTTTTGGATGCAACGCCCCGCATTGGCCGCAGATAATCAAAGCTGCACCATTTATCCATGAATCTGAACAAAAGCGCCAAAAAGAAAAATTATCTATTTTTGTTGAAATAAATTGGAAAATAAGGTATAATGTACCCAAATTGATTTTCTGCTGACGATCTTGTATCGGACGCAGTATACAAGAAACAGGAGGAAAACCATGGATTTAGGTTTTGACGTGGTCGTTACCATTACCGGCATCGTACTGGTGTTCTTGATCCTTATCCTGCTGATGGCGATTATCACGCTGGAAGGCAAGATCTTCGATTCGATGAACGCAAAGAAGAAGGCTGCCAAGGAAGCCGCCAAGGCTCCCGCTGCACAGCCCGCTGCACCCGTGCAGCAGGCCGCAGCTGCTCCCGCTCCTCAGGTGGAAGAGGGCATTCCCGGTGATGTGATCGCCGCCATTATGGCAGCAATCCATGCAATGGGCAACGGCAAGTACACCCTCAAGGCTGTGCGCCGCAGCAAGAACGGCTGGGGCAATGCGGGTGTAAACGACACCACCGCACCGTTTTAACAGAGGAGGAAGAGCATGACACAGTTTATTGATACTCTGGTCGGTATTTTCCAAAGCTCCGGCTTTGCGAAGTTTGGCGAGCCGGGCGGCTACCTGTACGCAGTTATGATCTGCGTGGGCTGCTTTTTGCTGTACCTGGCCATCGTCAAAGAGTTTGAGCCGCTGATCCTGCTGCCCATGGCATTCGGCATGATCCTGGCAAACCTGCCCGGAAGCGGCGTTATCCACATGCAATATTTCGTCGGTGACGGTCTGGAACACCCCATGTGGGTGGAGATCCTGAACAACGGTGGTCTGGCCGATATGCTCTACATGGGCGTTAAGCTGGGCATCTACCCGCCGCTGATCTTCCTGGGCATCGGCACCATGACCGACTTCGCACCCCTGATCTCCAACCCCAAGAGCCTGCTGCTGGGCGCTGCCGCTCAGTTCGGCATCTTCGGTACTTACATGGGCGCTCGTCTGCTGACCGCTACCGGTCTGGTGGACTTCACCCAGAAGCAGTCCGCTGCTATCGCCATCATCGGCGGTGCAGACGGTCCTACCGCTATCTTCGTTACCTCCCGTTTGGCTCCTGAGCTGCTGGGCTCCATCGCTGTGGCGGCCTACAGTTACATGGCGCTGGTGCCTGTTATCCAGCCGCCCATCATGAAGGCACTGACCACCAAGAAGGAACGTACCGTCGTGATGAAGCAGCTGCGCACCGTCTCCAAGACCGAGAGGGTCATCTTCCCCATCATGGTCACCATCATCGTTTCCCTGATCGTTCCGGATGCCGCCGTTCTGGTCGGTATGCTGATGCTGGGCAACCTGATGAAGGAGTGCGGCGTTGTGGATCGTATCCAGAAGACCGCCGGCAATGAGCTGATGAACATTATCACCATTTTCCTGGCACTGTCCGTTGGCTGCACCACCTCTGCAAACACCTTCCTGAACACCCGCACCCTGTTCATCATCGTGCTGGGCCTGATCGCATTCTCCTTCGGCACTGCCGCAGGTGTGCTGTTCGGCAAGCTGATGTATGTGCTGACCGGCGGTCAGGTGAACCCGCTGATCGGTTCCGCAGGCGTTTCCGCTGTGCCTATGGCCGCTCGCGTTTCCCAGAAGGTTGGCCAGAGCGAGAATCCCTCCAACTTCCTGCTGATGCACGCAATGGGCCCCAACGTGGCCGGTGTTATCGGCTCTGCCGTTGCTGCTGGTATCCTCGATCAACATTTTCAGCTAAGCGCTTTCTGAAAAGCATTTTTTCCGCCCGTCGGTTCGCAAGAGCTGCCGGGCGGCTTTTTGTTTTACGATTTGAAATGCCCGCCGCGTTTGCTTTGGGCATAAAATAAGGAAATTATATTATTTATTTCGTGTTTGTCGCAGCCTGCGGGCTGCTCCAAACACATTTTCACAAAAAGGCCGTAACGAAAAACGGCTGCTGTTTTATCAGATGCAATTTTTCTCTACGACCTCTTTCGTGAAAAAGTAACTCCGAAAAGCCCGCAGGCTTTTCGGAGTTACAAATTATAAAAATATTTTTTCCGCTGAAAATAGCCAGAGCGAACGCGGCGGCTATTCTCAATCGTTTTGAAATGTGGTATACTGTATTTTGATAGTATAAACATAAAAGGAACAGGGGAAACCATGGCAACAGATCTCACACAGGAATTCTGCGCTCTGCGCGATACCTATATCGAAAAACAGTTTGGCCGCCTGAACGATATGCAGCGGCAGGCAGTGTTCACCACCGATGGCCCGCTGCTCATCCTTGCTGGTGCAGGCAGCGGCAAGACCACCGTGCTGGTAAACCGCATTGCAAACCTCATCCGGTTCGGCTCGGCCCACGGCTCCAAACAGACACCGCGCCCGGCCACGGAGGACGATATCAAGGCTCTGCGCAACGCCATCATGACCGGCACTGCCGCCCCAGCTGGCTGGACGGGATGCTGCGCCAGAACGCTGTGCGCAGCTGGAACGTGATGGCCATTACCTTTACCAACAAGGCAGCAGGGGAGCTGAAGGAGCGTCTGCGCCGGATGCTGGGCGGCGAGGAGGGAGACGAAGTGTTCGCTTCCACCTTCCACTCGGCCTGTGTGCGCATCCTGCGCCGCTGGGCGGAAGAAATCGGCTATCCCCGCAGCTTTACCATCTACGATACCGATGATTCCCCAGCGCGTGATGAAGGCTGTCTACAAAGACCTGAATGTGGACGATAAGTTCCTGCCCATCAAGGCTGCGATCAACCAGATGAGCCGATGGAAGGATCAGCTTGTCAGCCCGGAACAGGCCCTTGCCAGCCCCGCAAAAGATACCAAAGGCGCGCTGACGGCCCGCATCTACGCGGCCTACGAAAAGCGCCTGAAGGAAGCCGGAGCATTCGACTTTGACGACCTGATTTACCAGACTGTGCAGCTGCTGGCCGAGCACAAGGATGTGCGGGATTTCTACCAGGACAAATACCGCTATCTGCTGGTGGACGAGTATCAGGACACCAGTGTGGCGCAGTTCCGTCTGGTGAGCCTCCTCACCGGCCCGGAAAAGAACATCTGCGTGGTGGGCGATGATGACCAGAGCATCTACCGCTTCCGCGGCGCTACCATTGAGAACATCCTTAATTTCGAGCGCATTTACCCGGGCACCAAGACCATCCGTCTGGAACAAAACTACCGCTCTACGTCCAATATCCTGAACGCTGCGAACTGTGTCATTCAGCACAACACCGAGCGCAAGGGCAAGACCCTGTGGACCAGCAATGGCGAGGGCGACAAGGTGCAGGTGTACACCGCCGAGAACGAGCAGGACGAGGCCAGCCACATCGCGGATGTGATCGGCCAGCACCTGAAAGAGGGCGGACATCTGGCCGACCACGCCATCCTCTACCGCATGAACGCCCAATCGGCCCCCATCGAAAGCTACTTTACCCGTGCAGGCATCCCCCACAAGATCGTGGGCGGTCAGCGCTTCAACGACCGCAAAGAGGTCAAGGATATCCATTCCTACATGTCCATCGTGGCGAACCCCCGCGATGATGTGCGCCTGCGCCGCATCATCAACGAGCCTGCCCGCAAGATCGGTGCCACCACCGTGGAGGTCATTGCCGATCTGGCCGCGCAGGAGGGCGTGAGCATGATGGACATCATCGGCCATGCCGACCAATATGCAAAGCTCAGCCGCGCCGTAATGCCGCTGCTCAAGTTCTGGCAGATCTATCAGCGCCTGCAGGATTCTTTGGAGACCCGCACGCTGGACGAGTTTGCAGCCGATGTGATCGAGCTGACCGGCTATAAGGCCATGCTGGAAGCCGATGCAGCCAAGGGCCACGAGGATGCGGCTGACCGCCTGCAGAACCTTGGTCAGCTGGTGAACAACGTCAAGAACTACTGCGACCAGCACGGTGAGGAAGCCACGCTGGAAGGCTATCTGGAAGATATCGCCCTCATCAGCGATATCGACAGCTATAACGAGAGTGCCGATCAGGTGGTGCTCATGACCATCCACTCCGCCAAGGGTCTGGAATTTTCCGTATGTGTTCCTGATTGGCATGGAGGAGGGCGTATTCCCCAGCGAGATGAGCAAGTATTCCGAGGCCGATCTGGAAGAGGAGCGCCGCCTTGCCTACGTGGGCATCACCCGCGCCAAGAAGGAGCTGTACATCTCCAACAGCGTTTCCCGGATGCTGTATGGCCGCACCCAGCGCAACGAACCGAGCCGCTTTTTGCGGGAGATCGAGCCGGAGTATATCGAGGAGACCCGTAGCCCGGTACTGGAACAGCGCTCCCGCTTTGGCGGCTGGGGCGACAGCTATCGTGATACGGTGCCCGGTGGTGCGTCCGGTTACTCCGGGCCGTCCGGATGGGGCCGCAGCGCCAGTGGGTACGGTACGGGCGGCTACGGAAGCAGCTATAGCAATCGCAGCGGCTACCTGAACCGCGAATACAACGCGGGCGAGGGCCGCGGCTTTGGCTCGGCCTATGCAAACCGGGGCCAGAGCCAGAGCGGATACGGTTCCGGCTATGGCCGCAGCGGCGCAGGTACTGGATATGGCTCTGGTTACAGTTCTGCATATTCTGACGGAACAACGCAGGAAAAAATCTGCAAAGCAAATCTCCTTTACAGGCACCCCGGCAGCAAAAACCGCTGCAAAAGGCGCAAAACACTATGAGCCGGGCGATCTTGTGGAGCACAAGGTGTTCGGACGCGGTCAGGTAGTGGCTGTGAAGCCTGCCGCCGGAGATCAGATCGTGGAGATCAACTTTGAAAAGGTGGGCATCAAAAGACCATGGCCAATTTTGCGCCCTGACCAAAATCACTGCGGAGGAATAACACACTTATGATGACTGTTCGTTTGATTGCACATACCCCGGAACCGGAAAAGGTGGTGGCTGCAGCGGCAAAGCTCTGCTATTCCGATGCGCACATCACCGACCTGCTGGACGGCCTGACCGAGGAAAAGACCGCGAAGTTCCTGACCATGCTCAGCGATCTGGGCCATGCCAGCCCCATTGAACATGCCAGCTTCACCTTTGGCATCGAGGGGGTCAGCCGCACTTTGCTGGCGCAGATCACCCGCCACCGTATTGCATCCTTCAGTGTGCAGAGCCAGCGCTATGTGCGGCTGGACGATTTCCGCTATGTGGTACCGCCCGAGATCGAAGCCATCCCGGAAGCAAAGGAAGCTTTCCTTGCCAGCATGGAAGAGGACGCAAAGCGCTACCTCGACCTTGCCCACAAACTGGAAGAAGGCCACACCGCCCGCCTGATGGCTGAGGGAATGCCGGAAAAGCAGGCCCGCGCCAAGGCCAGCAAGCAGGCCAACGAGGATGCCCGCTTTGTACTGCCAAACGCCTGCGAGACCAAGATGGTGGTCACCATGAATGCCCGCAGCCTGCAGAACTTTTTCCACCTGCGCTGCTGCAGCCGCGCCCAGTGGGAGATCCGGGAGCTGGCCGAAAAAATGTTTGAGCTGGTGTACCCGGTGGCACCGCATATCTTTGCAAAGTCCGGCCCGGCCTGTGTATCCGGCCCCTGCCCGGAAGGCAGGATGTGCTGCGGCAAAAGCCGCCGAGGTGCGTGCAAAATATGCATCCATCAAGGAGGCTGCAGGCGTATGAGCAAGGGAAAACTGATCGTACTGGAAGGGCTGGACGGCAGCGGCAAGGCCACGCAGGCAAAGCTGCTGGCAGCACATTTAAAGGAACAGGGCTTTTCTGTGCGGGAGATCACCTTCCCGAATTATGAGAGCGACCTCCAGCGCCCTTGGTAAAAATGTATCTGGCAGGGCAGTTCGGCCAGCACCCGGACGATGTAAACGCCTATGCAGCCTCCAGCTTTTAGCGGTGGACCGCTATGCCAGCTACAAAAAAGGACTGGGGGCAGTTTTTACGAGAATGGCGGCATCGTCATTGCCGACCGCTACACCACCTCCAACGCGGTGCACCAGTGCTCCAAGCTTCCGCCGGAGCAGTGGGAGAGTTTTCTCGGCTGGCTGTTTGATTTTGAGTTCCATCTGCTGGGCCTGCCTGCGCCGGATGAGGTGATCTACTTACAGGTAGACCCCGCCGTGAGCCAGAGGCTTATGACCCAGCGTTACCACGGCGACGAGAGCAGGAAGGATGTGCACGAGAAGGATACCGAGTATCTTGCCCGCAGCCGCTGCGCCGCCGAGTATTGTGCCGCGCACCTTGGCTGGGCCGTTGTACATTGCACCAGCGGGGACAACATGCGCAGCATCGAAGACATTCAGGCTGAAGTGCAGGAGATCGTGTTGAAGCAGCTGACATAATTTTCGATAAGAGGGGGCATCCTGACAGATGTATCGTTTGATGCAGCCGGAAGATAAACCGGCAGTGCTGGCTTTATGGCAGAGCCAGCGCAATGAATCAGAAGAATTTGCCAAAAATGGCCATTGAGCAGTTTGCAGGCGAGCAGAATGTCTATGTGGCCGAGGAAAACGACGAGATCGCAGCTGTAGCGCTGGCAGTTCCTGTCACGCTGCAGGGCCGCAGCGGCACCTATCTGTACGGTCTGTGCGGCGAGGGCAGCCTGATCCTGGCGGGCCTTGTGGACTATCTGTGTGCCCAGCAGAAGCTGCGCGGCGCGGGCTTTACGGTGGCGGTGCCCACCAGCCCGGAGCAGGCTGCACTGCTGCAGGATAAGGGCTTTGCATGGGCCTTCGCCCTGCGCTGTCTTCCCCGCGAGGTGGAGCGCAACCTGTGGAGTCAGGCGGAGTTTGATTCCGTCACCGCCAAAAAGCTGTGTGAGCTGCGGGAGCGCTTCTGGCCCGATACCGTGCAGCTGACCCCGGAGCGCATGGCCGTGGTGCTGGGAGATCTGTACTCCTCCGGTGCCACCATCGTTTCCAGCGCCCACGGCTATGGTATTTATTTCCGCAAGGAGGATACACTTTACTTTGTGGAGCTGCAGGCCGACAATGACCGCGCCGCCGAAGTACTGATGGAAGCCGCCCGCGAAAAGGAAGTCATCGTGGAAAAGGCGGTCATTACCGTGGGCGCATCCCAGCCGCTGTTCCTCGGCGAGGGCACCCGGCAGGACTACGGCATGATCCGCTTTGATGCCGAACCCTTTGATGTAGCCGAAAGCTACATGCGCCTGATGCTGGAAAACTAAGATAAAAGGAAGGTGCTTATGGCACACGCAAAAAAAACACCCGCAAAAAAAGGCGGTGTAGGGAAGATCCTGCTGGTGCTGGTGGTACTGCTGGCGCTGGCCGTTGGCGGGGCGCTGCTGTTTGCGCACAACGAGATCAGCGGCAATGGCAGACCCGGCACGGAGGTAACGGTGAGCATCCCGCAGGGCAGCGGCGTTTCCGTCATTGCGCAAAAGCTCAAGGATGCGGGTGTGATCCGCTCGGCCTATCTGTTCCGCTGGTATGTGGGGCAAAAGGGCGCGGCATCAAAGCTGCAGTATGGCGATTTTACCCTGCAGAAGAGCGCCTGTTCTTACGATGCCATTATTGCGGTCCTGTCCACTTACGCCAAGGCCGAAACGGTGCGCGTGACCATCCCAGAGGGAACCACGGCCATTGCCATTGCCCAGAAAATGGAAGCCGCCGGGCTGTGCAGCGCCGAGGATTTCCTGAAGGAAGCCAACGAGGGCGATTTCAGCGAATACACCTTCTGGCAGTACGTGCCGGACGATGCCGACGCGCCGGACCGCTTTATGAAGTGCGAGGGCTATCTCTTCCCGGAGACCTACGAATTCTTAAAGGACGACACCGTGCACAACTATGTAGCCACCTTCTATGCCCAGTTCGATGCACAGATCACCGATGAGATGTATGCAGAACTTAAAAAGCAGGATATGACCCTGCCCCAGCTGATCACACTGGCATCCTTTGTGCAGGAGGAAGCGGGCAACAGTCAGGACTCGAACGTGGCACAGGTATTCCGCAACCGTCTGGCTGCGGATTCGCCCTACCCGCGCCTGCAGAGCAACACCTCCAGCTATATCCAGAGCGACAGTGACAACAATTACCTCTGGAACTGGGTGGCACCCTACTATGGCGGCTGGGATAATATCCCGGAAAATATCGTGGCTGCGTATGATACCTACAGCTGCAAGGGCCTGCCTGCCGGGCCGATCTCGAACCCCGGCATTGCGGCTATCAAGGCAGCGCTGGCCCCCCAGCCCAATGAGGAAGCCAAGGATGCCTATTTCTTTGTGACCGACCTCAAGGGCAGCTATTATTATGCCCGCACCCTGAGCGAACACAGCGCAAACTGCCAGAAGGCAGCACAAGTGAACAAAACTGTGAATACGGAAAAATGAGAGGAATTTGAACTATGCTGCAAATCCCGGAACTGCTGGCCCCGGCAGGCGATCTGGAACGCCTGCGCTATGCCATCAACTACGGTGCCGATGCCGTTTACTGCGGCCTGCCTGAATTTGGAATGCGGTCTGCTCCGGCCAACTTTACGCCGGAACAGCTGGCCGAGGGTGTCATCTACGCTCACGCCCGCGGCCGCAAGGTCTACCTGACCATGAACACCCTGCCCACCAACGAGGAAGCCGACCGCCTGCCCGAGGCCATCAAGGAAGCAGCCAAGGCCGGTGTGGATGCCTTTATCGTGGCAGACCTTGGTGTGCTGGATGCCTGCAAGACCTTTGCACCGGACATCGATGTGCACATGTCCACCCAGACAGGCATCACCAACTGGGCTGCGGCCCGCGCCGCCTACAACATGGGCGCAAAGCGCGTGGTGCTGGCCCGTGAGATGACCCTGCAGGATATTGCGATCCTGCGCGATAAAACACCGCCGGAGCTGGAGATCGAAGCCTTTGTGCACGGTGCTATGTGCATGAGCGTTTCGGGCCGATGCCTGCTTTCCAACTACATGGCGGGCCGCGACGCGAACCGCGGCCAGTGTGCCCAGCCCTGCCGCTGGAAATACTATCTCAGCGAGGAGACCCGTCCGGGCCAGCTGTACGAGATCGGCGAGAACGAGAACGGCAGCTACATCCTCAACGCCAATGATATGTGCACCGCGCCTTTCCTTGATCTGATCTGCAAGGCCGGTGTGGACAGCCTGAAGATCGAGGGCCGTGCCAAGACCTTCTACTATGTGGCAAGCGTTACCGCCGCCTACCGCAGGGCGCTGGACGCTTATCTGGCCGACCCGCTCAACGACAACTTTGAGCTGCCTGCTGAAGTGTACGAGGAGCTTACCCGTACCAGCCACCGCCACTACTCGCCGGGCTTCTACTTTGGCCGCGAGCAGGCCAGACAGGCCACCGACAGCGCTACTTACATCCGCGAGTGGGAGTTTGTGGGCACGGTGGACGGCTGGGAGAACGGCGTTGCCTCCTGCCAGCAGCGCGGCAAGTGGAGCCTGGGCGACACTCTGGAAGCCCTCTGCCCGGATGGCCGCAGCATTCCGCTGAACCCTGAGTGGATCGAAAACGAAGCCGGTGAACGGGTGGAGAGCACCCCGCATGCCATGGAAAAAATACACCATTCCCACGCCGGAGCTGCCGCCCATGAGCCTGCTGCGGCGCAAAAACGGTATAAGGAGACCACAATGGAAGCAACACGCCTGTGTCCATACTGCCTGCAGCCGCTGCCCGGAGCAGCA
>ENA-OQCV01000288-OQCV01000288.1-human-gut-metagenome-genome-assembly--contig:-NODE-288-length-14606-cov-1.461013_pt1 | contig 14606 bp, 26 predicted proteins | sample MGYA00242766_ERZ504592 | MGnify/ENA primary metagenome ERZ504592 (study PRJEB26092, sample SAMD00036315) | human gut metagenome | host: Homo sapiens | study: EMG produced TPA metagenomics assembly of...
GATCCAATATCTGGTTGATGTTGTAAATCGCCGATGCTGAAAATAACGGGAATTGCCGTCATAACGAGAATCTTCTAAAATATGAGAATAACTTTCTTTTCCTTTTGTATGATCCCTTTGAATCTGACGGCGTATTCCGCCTTTAAATATCCAAAGAACAAACAACAAGAACAAAAGTCCCGCCGCGGCTCCGATTACTGTTCCAAGCGTACCTCCCGCCGCTCCATAAGCAGGACCTAACAGCTCTTCTCCCGCCTTCTCTCCCGCACGACTTCCCATTCCGAAAAGGACGCTTGCTCCGACAATACTGACAACTGCATTGATGATCTGTTCGATAATCTGCGATACCGCTGTCGGAACCATCGTTCCCAGTCCCTGAAAATATCCTCTTAAAACAGCCATAACAGCAACGATCAAAAGCCCCGGCGACAGCACTTTTAAGTGCGTAAACACTGAAAGGCGCTTTCATCATATGTTCCGAAATCGCTCCTGCTCCGAGAAAGATCGCAAGAGATATAATAATTCCTACCGAAACAGCAAATATAAGGGAACATAAAAATACGCGGAACGCATTGCGCCTCTGTCCGACAGCCATCCTTACCGACACAAGTTTTGATACTGCTGTCGGAAGACTTAATGAAGAAAGCATCAATGCAATCGCATATACTTGATAAGCATATCCGTAAAAACCGTTTCCCTCATCCCCTAATATGTTTGTCAGCGGGATACGGTACACAACTCCGATAATCTTCGTGATCACAACCGCCACAGCCAGGATTCGACCCTTGAGCGATGTAATCTTCTCCCCTTGATTTTTTTTCTTTGATTTGCCTGTGTATCCCCCATAGTTGTTCTCCTTTTATCCAATGATCCCGAACCTGAAAACATTTATCTTGTAATATTCACAAGTTCCATAATCTTTTTTTGAGCATCTCCATTTCTTTTCTTTCCACTTCTTCCATATGATCGTAACCAAATAAATGAAGCATGCTGTGCGCAATTAGAAATGCATATTCCCGAAGCAGCGAATGTCCGTATTCTTCTGCCTGTTCAAACACTTTATCTACAGAGATCACAATATCCCCAAGCATCAGCTCTCCTGTATCGGGATGAAACAGTCCGGCATCTTCATCCAAATGTGAAAAATTCTCCCGGTGTCTCATAATCTGCCATAGGAAATGACAAACATCCGTTGCCCGGTCAATCTGCCGCTGCATCCGGTTTATTTCTTTAATCTCTTCATCCGTTGTAAGAAGAAGACTGACCTCTGTTTCATAAGGACATTTCACATAATCAAGCGATGTTTCGATTACAAGCTCCGCAATTTTTCTTGCATCAAACGGCAGTTTTCTGTCTGTCTCTATTTCCATAAATAAACTCACGAATTTTTTCCTCCTGCCGCTTTTTCCCTTTCGGATTATTCATTTTTCTCATACTCTTCGTACGCACGGACAATCTTCTGCACAAGCGGATGGCGAACAACATCTTTACTTGTCAAACTGCAAATACTTACACCTTCCAGATCTTTTACAACCTTTACCGCTACATCCAAACCTGAAACCGTTCCTGCCGGAAGATCTTTCTGCGTAGAATCTCCCGTAATGACAACTTTTGATCCAAATCCGATTCTTGTCAAAAACATCTTCATCTGAGCCGGTGTCGTATTCTGAGCCTCGTCAAGAATAATAAATGCATTATCTAACGTTCTGCCTCGCATATATGCCAGAGGCGCAACTTCAATCAGACCATTTTTCTGAAGTTTTTCGAAAAAACTTTCCGCTCCCATGATCTGATAAAGAGCATCATATAACGGACGCAAGTACGGATCGATCTTACTTTGAAGATCTCCCGGAAGAAATCCCAGCTTTTCTCCTGCCTCGATTGCCGGTCTTGTCAATATGATCCTGTTACCTCATTGCGTTTAAATGCTGTAATCGCCATTGCCATTGCCAAATATGTTTTCCTGTTCCTGCCGGACCAAGTCCGAATGTGATCATTCCTTCCCTTATAGAATCTACATATTTTTTCCTGTCCGAGAGTTTTAGGCTTGATCGGTTTCCCTGCAGAGTATGACAGATCAGATCCCGGTCAATTTCCACTATTCCCTCCTCCTGATCTTCAAAAATCAAGTGAAATTGCATAATCCACATTCTGTTCCGTAATAGTATTTCCACGCCGTGATAATTCCCAAAAGCTGAGTGAGAACACGATGCGTTTTTTCCGCAGCCGTATTTTCTCCTACAATCTTCATACTTCCGTCTCTTGCAATCAATGTGACATGAAATGTTCTCTCTAGTTTCTTTGCATAAGCATCAAACTGCCCAAACACGTTTGCCTCGTGCTCTGCAGGTATATCAATCATCAGTTCCGACAGACTCATCTGTTTCTTTCCTTTCGATCGTTATTATTTCTGTATCTGCCTCTTGTGTAATCCTCTCATTCAAAAAAATGAGTACCATTGCTTTGGCAGATTTTCATACAGATGTATTTTAACACTATTTTCTCTTATTTGAATACCTTTTTTCTGTAAATCTTTACAAAATCGCTCTAAAATCTTTACTGAGAACCGCCCTCATCTCTTCCTTTGTATATATCTTTTCACGCAAGTGATAAGAACGGACGGTTTCCATCCCATATGAAAAAGGAAGATAAAAATTTTTTCCTGCTTTTACTCCGTATTCTTTTGATATAAATTCACAGCGGTTCGGTTTCATTTTTACACTTCCAAAGGAAACCCGGGTATCTTTAACTTTCACATAAAAACGATGTTTTTCTTTTTTATCATATACTTTTTCCTCATATGAAGCCGATAATTCATCTTCGTACTCCATCTGTGTATCCGCAAAAATGTCTGCATCGGCATGACAGTATTTATAGCCGATCACTTCCTTACTGTCGTTTACGATCTCCACTCGTCCGCTGACAAGAATATCTCCTTTTTTTGACTGTATCACCGACATGAACTTGAGGCGTTCCTGTTCTTGTCACAATTTTTGTGATCACCCCATCTGAAGACGCGACAAGATCTACAGCGTTCTCATTCCTTTCATTTTTTTCTTCCTTCTCGAAAGAATCTTCATTTTCTTTAATTTGAATTTTTTAGTCTGCTTCCGTCCAGTGATGCGGATACCCATACAACGTCATCATATTGCGTCCTGATCTCTTTTACGATTTTTCGGCAGTCTGCCTCTTTTTTTAAGCATCCCCGCAAACACACCTTTCTCTCTTAAAAAAGACGACAACGCTTCATCCGTTCGCGTCTCATTCCCCGTAAAATGAATATCCCATATAAACATTGAATAAATCTGCAGTAAAAAAATACAGATAATAAAACCGGCAAAAAATAACTTTCGCTTCCGATTATTATAAAGAGAAAACGGAAATCCATATTTCTCTTTCACCCTTACTTTTGTATGCGTCTTTTTCGCAAAAGGTCTGATCCTTTTAAAATCTCGTACACTCATACAAAGTTCATAGCAGTGATCTTCATAGGCCAATCCCCAGATTAAAATATGGTGATAGGAACACAGATTCTAAAAAACGCTCAGGAGAATATCCCTGAATCTGTATTTTTACATACCCCCGCAGATATCGCATTCCATTTTCAATCATCGGAGATTCCTCCCCTCCTGAAATTCAATCAAATTGATCGAACCGGTAATCTTCATTTCGTCATTCGTATAAAACTCTATTTCCAAACAACTTCCTTTTAACTGTATCTGTCCGTGTTTTGTTCTTATACGTACGAGAGTGTCTGTATACTCCGTGATCCCGCTGTAATTTTCAATACACACTTCCGACATTCCCAGAACTGTAACAACCGAAGCTCCCATAATAACATCTTTCGGCATACTTGCAGCCGATGCCAATTTCATTTTTAATCTGTTCTTTTTCCATATCAAAAAATGCCACACATACGCCTTTTATAACAAGTATATGTGCGGCACTTTCTGTCCTATTCTTCTTTATTTCCGTTGATCGGCAATCAATAATCGAGACATGCTCTCTCTGTCACAAACGGCCTTACATATGTATCGGCAACAGCTACATGAGCCGGGTGTTTTGCGTAAACAGAAATATCTTCTTCCTTCTCAAACGTACTGACTAAAGCCATATCATGAGTGCTCGATCCGAACGGACAAGCAACAAACTCAAGAGTCAAAAGTCCGGGGATTTTTCCTACAAGAGCTGTAAGATTTTCTTCCATAGCATTTTTTTAATTCTTCCTTTTTTATTTTCTTCTATTTCCGGTTTGAATTTCCACATAACAATATGATGTACCATTTTTCTACCTCTTTCTTAATATTTTCCTGCTTTTTATGTATCTTGTAATTTTTTGTTCTCCATTGTTTGCAGCGCTTTCTTGAATCGTACTGTAAACAAGATCGCCGTAAACGTCACAGCCAGCAGATCTGCCGCCGGTTCTGCAAGGTAAACAGCCATCGTTTTATTTGACGAAAACAGCAGCGGCATTATGTAAATCAGTGGAAGGAGCAAAATAAACTTACGCATCACGGCAACCACAATAGACTCTACAGCTCTTCCGAGTGCATTAAACGTCATCTGACACGCCATCTGAATTCCGAAAATCAGCATAACCGCCATATAAATACGAAGCGCCGGACGGGTAAATACGATCAAATACGGCTTCTGTCGTAAACATTCCTGCAAACACATCCGGGAAAAGCATAACCGCTCCCCATAAAATTGTCGAATAACAAAGACTTACTTTTAACAAGAGCTTAAACGCACTTTTTACACGCCCTGCATTCCCCGCTCCGTAATTATAACTGATGATCGGCTGCGCACCCTGTCCGAGGCCTTGAAGGGGAAGCAGTGCAAACTGCATAACACTTGTCAAAATCGCCATCGCGCTTACTGCCATATCTCCTCCGTAACTTTGTAAAGAAGCGTTAAAGCAAACAGAAATCACACTTTCGCTCGCCTGCATAACGAACGTCGCCGCTCCCAATGCCAGACACGGAAAAATAATTTTTCGGGCGAAGGAGCAAATTTTCTTTTCGGATCTTCAGCATCGTTTTCCTTCCCATTAGGAAAGAGATTACCCAAATACAGGACAATGCCTGCGATATAATCGTGGCAAGAGCCGCTCCTTTGACACCCATTCCGAATCCAAATATAAAGATCGGATCAAGTATGATATTGGAAATCGCACCGATCAATACAGACAACATTCCCGTCTTTGCGAATCCCTGCGCTGTAATAAACGCATTCATGCCAAGTGTAAGTTCTACAAAGATCGTACCGACTGCATAAATGTTCATATAGCTGACTGCATACTCGATTGATTTTCTGCTCGCGCCAAACAGCATAAGCAGATCTCTGCTCCATATAAGCAGCACTGCTGTCAGGATTGCAGATATTATTATCTGCATTGCCAAAACAGTTTCCCAATATCTTTTCGGCTGTTTCATTGTCTTTCTTTCCCATATAAATCGACACCCGCGGAGACCCGCCATAGCCGACGAGGGCCGCAAACGCCGAAACAAGCATAATCAAAGGCATACATACTCCGACTCCCGCGAGAGCGGAAACTCCTACATTTGGGATATGTCCGATATAAATCCTGTCAACAAGATTATACAGCATATTGATCATTTGCGCCGCAACTGTCGGAAGCGCCAGTTTTAAAAGCAGTTTTCCGATCGGTTCTTTTCCTAAAAACGCTTTATCCTGTTCCATTTTTTAGCTCCTGTCTTTTCCGTTATTTGTTTTTAACCATAAAGAACATTATAATTCTTAAAATTCAAGTGTCAAGCTAAAAAATATCATATACACATCTACAAAAAATATCATATACACATCTACACATCATTTCCATATGAAAACAATTACAAAAATTTAATCCCCGCTCCGTCTTTGATATGCTCCCCCTCCTCGATAAACAGTTTTATTATTTTAACTGTCTACCTAGTAAGGGGACATATCACTTTCAACGAAACGGGATTTTTTACTGCCTCTTATGTTTCACTTATGAAATCTGATTCACGATATCTTTTATAACGAATCAATTTTACCACACACATATCTTAAGATTTTCCGCAGATCTTTTATATCTACCTTATCGTCTTTTTCCACATCAGCCGCAAGCTCCTGCATCTCGTTCAATTCTATCTTCTGACATATGCTGCGCAATACTACACGAACATCTCCGATCGCGACATTTCCATCCAAGTCCACATCACCATTTTTTGTAGTCGGAAGTATCTGCCACAAAAGTGCATCCGTTTTTCTTCGCAAACTCTTCTGCATATGTACCTCTGTTTCCGTAAACCGTAACCTGCTTCAAATTCACTCCGTTAAACGCATCCGCCTCAATAGATTCAAGACTGTCCGGAAGATATAATTCTTTAATGCCTGTACAATAGTTGAATACATATGGCATAACCGTCGTAATACCTTCCTCCAGTTCTATCTTCGTAATATTTGATCTTGAATCAAATGTTGTATTATCAAGCACAACCGTTCCCGGTACTTTCACTTCTGTTTTTGCTTCCGGAATTGTCAAAGCAACGTTTTCTCTTTGTTATATATACAGCCGTCATAGGAAGAATACTTACTGTTTCCCTCTTCCACATGAATATCTTTCAGCTTCTCGCATACAAAAGTCTCTTTCTCATCATACTTTTCCGTCTCTTTCGGAAGTGTAAAACTCTCATCTGTCCTTGCAGCAGGATAACATAAGATCTCTTTTAAATCTTTTGTAAAAAGCACCCCATCCACGGAAGCATAAGCCGTATTTTCTTCTGCCACACGAATCTCCTGTAAAGAAACCGCATTAGATACGAGCTGTGTATCGATATGGGTAACTCTTTTTGAAATATCTAATGTTTTCAGCGTACTGTTAAAAATGTCGGATGACACAGATACAATATCCAAATCATTAAATTTTTCCGGTATCTTCACCTCTGTTATTCCGTCTTTTTACTCCCATCTACAGCAATACCGTTTGAAAACCCGATCTGCGTATTATTTGCTCCTTCCAAACGAACCTGCACAAGATCCTGCGTTTTATGAGAACCCGAAAAATCTTTTACATCCGGAGCAAAATAGTAGTTAGGATTGGAAAACTCCCCAATGTAGTATCAGAATAAAAACCATTTTCCATCCGCAATATACGAGATTCCATGCATGACCTTGTCCGCCTGCCCAGCCGATAACATAAATTAGCCGGAATACCTGCCGCATTAAGCATCGCTTTATACAGATTTGAATAACCTCCGCACACAGCCACTTTCTTCGTAAACACATCATACGGAGCAAGTCCGATATCTGTATCATTTGATCCTGCATACCGTACGCTTTTTGTAATCCAATCATAAATAAGTCTTGCATTTTTTATAATCTTCCGTCTCTCCTTTTACGATCTGATCGTCAACAAATGTTTTGATCTCCTGTGCCTGTGCATCGTTCATCGGAGCCAGAGACTGATCCCATGTTTTAAAATCATCTTTATTACAATACTTAAGCAGATCCAACGCAGCCTGATCATACTCCAAGTTTTCCTGGTTTTTCTGCTCTGCCTTTAAATCATAAACTACGGGACTGTCCTCAACTGCATATACCGGCACTGATGTAACCGCTACCGAAACTACCGCCGTAAATGCCAAAACACCTGCTTTTATCCGTCTTGCGTTTTTTCATATTCTTTTTCCTCTTCTGCACATATCATTACATTGCAACATTCTTTTACAAGATATCATAATTTTTTTGTGCATTTCAACATTTTTATGCTCTTTTCTTTCTGTATTTTAGGCTGTTTTTGCACCTGATCTTTTGGCATTCCTTTCTTCATCCGGCAATATATCCGATCCCTCATCTCTCTTTACAGATATTATTCAGCAATGTTTTTATTACTTTGAGCTGTTCACCGGAATACAGTTTTCTGTCAATATACATATTAGGCGACGTCCTTGCACTGTTTCAGGCAATTTCGTGTCCGCAATTCAAATCGTCCATCAGATGAAATCCCGTCTTTTTTGATTCCCAGCTCTCGTCTGAGATTTTGAAGGATCGTCATTCCATCTTTCTTTCCGCACCTCTCGCCTGTGCATGCAATAATTTCATGAGCCTGCTTCGCCTCTTTTATACTCGGATACATTTTGATTAAACAATTTAAAAATTTATCCGTAATTTCTGTCGTCTCTATAACCCGCACCTTCAATTCCGGCGTAATGCACCCCTCTGCTTCCTGAAGCTCACGCAACAATGCAATAACCATCTCCTGACTGCTCTTATCCCGTTGTTTCCCATAGTAGGCAAAAATTTCTTCTATTTGTTCCGACATTTTCTTCCTCACCTCGTATTATAAAGTAGTAGTATTTATAGACCCTCTCCAAGGTCTGTATGCTATTTCCATCATAACCATTCTTTACCTTTTCTACAGGTATGGTTATGATATATAAGATGCTGTGGACTGGTGTTTCCTCTCTACCACTTTGATGGTTTCAGAAAGTGTCCAGCCACAGTCTCTTTGCTTGATTGTTAATCAGTTAGATACCGCATGACGGTTTATTTAGAACGAGTTCACAACTGCGAAGAGCAACTGTGGTTCTAAAACAGTGTCAAATATATTCAAAGGAGATTTGCCATGATTTATATTGGTATTGATGTTGCAAAAGACAAACACGATTGTTTTATCACAAACTCAGAAGGAGAAGTGCTTTTTAACGCATTTACTATTCCAAACAATGCGGATGGTTTCCATGACCTCTTTCAAAAGATTTCTTCCTTAACAAATGATTTTTCTAACGTAAAAGTAGGACTGGAAGCTACCGGACACTACAATTACAATCTGTTAGGTTTTCTCATTGATAAAGGTCTCCCCACCTTTGTCATCAACCCTTTGCATACCAATCTGTTTCGTAAAAGTCTTAGCCTTAGACAGACAAAAACCGATAAAGTGGATGCCCATACGATTGCTCTTATGATGATGTCTGGAGTAAACTTACAGTCCTACTCAAACACATCTTATCACAACGAAGAGCTTAAGTCATTAACCAGATACAGGTTTGATAAAGTACAAGAACGAGCAAAACTGAAAACTTCTATCTCACGCCTTGTTAACATCCTTTTCCCTGAACTGGTAAAAACTTGTTCCTAGTCTTCACATGGTTTCTATATACGCACTCTTAGCCGAGTTTCCTTCTTCTGCTCAGATTGCTTCATGCCATCTGACTCGCCTCACAAATCTGCTGGCGAATGCTTCTAAGGGACACTACAATAAGGAAAAAGCCATAGAATCCGAAATGCCGCCAAACATTCCATCGGTTCAAATATGCCTGCAAAATCTCTTGAACTAAAGCACACAATTCGGCTTATTCAGGAATTAACTTCTGAGATTGATGAAATAGAATGCTCCATTAATCCATTATGGACGAAATCCGCTCTCCAATTCTTTCCATCCCCGGTATCAATTACCGAATGGGTGCGATGATCATTGCTGAGATTGGCGACTTCAACCGTTTTAGTTCCCCTGACAAGATACTTGCCTATGCAGGACTTTCTCCCTCTACTTACCAATCAGGTCAGCTTGACGGCTGTTATTCTCACATGGAAAAGCGTGGTTCCCGTTACCTCCGCTATGCGCTGTTTAATGCGACAAAATTTGTCTGCATTTGGGATAATCAGTTCTCTGCTTATCTTGCAAAGAAGCGTTCCGAAGGCAAACACTATAATGTTGCCATATCCCATGCTGCCAAGAAACTGGTCAGGGTTATTTACCAACTAGAAAAGTCAGGGCAGCTTTATCATAGAGCAGCATAAAATTTAACTTCATATCTCCTTTTAGAGCACCTGCAAAGATGCTCTTATTGTCATGCAGTTTTCAAGGTTCAAATATATCTGAAAAGCATTTCTGCAATTTACTCAAAAAATCTTCATTTTAACCTTGACTTTTAATAGTTAGACGTTTTCCTGCTTTTTTCCGAACTTAAAATCTGCATTTAGTTCGTCTATACTCATCCATATCTCTCAGCTTATCCTATGCATGCATTTCTTATCCCGCACATGCATTTATACATAACCGTACACACCTCTGACCGAGACTTCTCCGGCATAGACATGTTCCGAAGTTCCGTCTTCCCTTCTCACGATCAACTCTCCGTTTTTATCGATCCCCAGTGCCTTTGCCTTATATGTTCCGCTTGGATCAAGTACAAGAACGTCCCGATACCCGGTTGACAAGCATCGACATATACGTTTCCATCAGTCCGGATAAATCTTCCGTCTCAAGAAACAGGCGGTAATCTTCCTCAAAACATTTCATGATCGACGCAATGACAGACGCTCGTTTCACCATATGTCCGCATTCAAGATACAGCGATGTTGCATGATCTTTAATTCTTCCGGGAACATTTTTTGTGTTTGCATTAATTCCGATCCCGACGGTCACATAATTGATATAATCGATCTGCGTACTCATCTCCGTGAGAATACCTGCCAGTTTTTTCCCCGTTGACAACGAGATCGTTCGGCCACTTAATCTGAATTATCCTGGACAGGTAAGCTCCCTCATTTTCAAAATATTTTTTTATTCCTTTCGCCGTACTGCACGCCGTCACGATCGTCAGCATAGACGCTTTATCCGGCGTGATCTTCGGTCTTAAAAGAACCGACATAAAGATCCCCGCTCCGGCAGGTGATTCCCACGAACGTCCTCTGCGCCCTCTTCCCGCCGTCTGCTCTTCCGCCACAGCCAGCGTTCCGGCTAAAGCGCCTTCATCTCCCATCTGCTTGATGCGCAGATTCGTTGAATCCGTCACTTTATAACATACGACATTTCTTCCCGCCCATTCCGTATGCATACAGCTTTCCACTTCTTCTTTTGTCAAAATGTCGGGACTTTCCACCATGCGATACCCTTTGTTTCGCACAGCTTCCACCTCGTAGCCGTCTTCCTGAAGCCGGCGGATCACCTTCCAGACCGCAGTGCGCGACACATTGAACTTCTCACAGATTTCCTGCCCCGAAATGTACCCGTCTGCTTCCCGCAGCATTTTCAAAATCTCTGCTTTCATAATTTTATCTGCTTTTCGCCTTCTCTGATTTTACTTTCTTGGCTTTTTGCCTTCTCAAGTTTTCGTCTTTTTATTCTCTCGACTTTTTATCTTTTTTACGTTCTCAGCTTTTCGTTGTCTTTATCTTTCTTGCTTTTTGCCTTTGTATCTTCTCTGTTTTTATCTTCTTTTCTACTTATTTTTTACTTCAATGTAGCATCCATAACCGCTTTAATCGTATGCATCCGGTTTTCCGCCTCATCGAACACTTTCGACTGTTCAGACTCAAATACCTCGTCCGTCACTTCCATATCTGTGATTCCGAAACGCTCGCCGATCTCTCTTCGACTTTCGTTCCAAGATCATGAAACGCCGGAAGGCAGTTGAAGAAAGATTGCTTCCGGTTTTGCATTTTCCATCACTTCTTTTGTTACTTTGTACGGAGTCAGCTCTCTGATCCGTTTCTCCCACACTTCGTCAGGTTCTCCCCATAGATACCCCATACGTCTGTATAGATGACGTCAGCGCCTTTTGTTCCTTCTTTCACTCGCTTGTCAATGTATTTCAGAACCTGATTCTTTTGCATATACGCGGCACTCCTCTACAAGCTCCTCATTCGGGAAATAGTCTTCTGTCGTACACGCCACAAAATCAAGTCCGAGTTTTGCACAGGCGATCATGAGCGAATTGCCCATATTATAACGGGCATCTCCCATATATACAAGTTTCAGACCTTTCAGTTTCCCGAAATGTTCACGGATCGTCAGCATATCTGCCAGCATCTGTGTCGGATGATACTCGTTTGTCAATCCGTTCCATACAGGTACTCCCGCATACTGAGCCAGCTCTTCGACAATCTCCTGTCCGAATCCTCTGTACTCGATTCCTTCATACATTCTTCCAAGTACTCTTGCCGTATCTTTGATGCTCTCTTTCTTCCCGAACTGAGATCCCATCGTTCCGATATAAGTCGTCCCCATTCCGAGATCATGTGCCGCTATCTCAAAAGAACTGCGTGTACGCGTACTGTCTTTTTCAAAGATCAGCGCCACATTTTTCCCTCTGTGATGATCGACAAGTATCCCTTTTTTCTCTTTCTTTTAATTCTGCGGCAAGGTCCAAAAGATAAATGATCTCTTCCGGTGTAAAATCTTTCAGTGTCAAAAAATGTCTTCCTTTTAAATCCATTGTCTTATCCTCTCTTTTCATTTATTTTTATCTGTATTTATTTACTTTCAATTATTCACATTTGTTTTCATTTACTTTGATCATCATTTACAGACTCGCGCCGCCTTATTTTCTCTTGTTCCGCCTTTGTCTGCCCGCTTCAAACATAAGTACTGCCGAAGCCACCGCTGCATTCAGCGACTCTGCGCCGCCTTCCATCGGGATCAGTATTTTCCGATCCGCACATGCCGCAGTTTCTTCTGTCAGACCGTTTCCTTCATTTCCGATAAGAAATGCGCATGCCGTCTTGTAATCTTCCATATCATAGGAGTTTTCCCCTTTAAGATGCGCCGCATAAACCGTGATTCCTTCCCGTTTCAGTTCGTCGATCGTTCCTTTCAGATCATCCGTATAAATAAACGGAATCCGAAAAAATCGCTCCCATCGTAGAACGGATCACTTTCGGATTATACAGATCTACACAGTCTTTGCTCAAAACAATGCCTGTAGCCCCCGCCGCCTCTGCAGTCCTGAAAACTCGTTCCGAGATTGCCCGGATCCTGAATATTTTCAAGAACGAGCACATGCGGAGTCTCCCCTAAAATATCTTCCGCCGTATACTCCATCCGGCGTACGACGGCAAGGATTCCCTGCGGAGTCTTCGTGTCCGACACATGCGCAAATACCGTATCCGACATCACTTCCGCCTCTTGAATAAACCGATCGTTTTTTTACTTTGACGCATTTCGCCTGAAAACTTTCCGACACATACAGTTTTACAATGCGCTCCCGTGGGATCTCTTCCGCCATGCGCGGTCCTTCTACGATAAATACGCCCTCTTTCTCCCGCTCACGGCTTTTTTTTCTGCAAACGAAGCAATTCTTTTACTTGTATATTCGATGTACTTGTAATCACTTTTTCTTCACCTGCAATTTTTCTATCTGATTTTTCATGTCAAATTTCTCAAGAATATCGTTAGAACCGATCACGATCAATATTTCTTTTTCCCGAAGCGGCTCCTGCGGATTGATCGCGACTTCGATCTTTCCGTTCTTGATAATACCGACGACATTGATTCCCAGACGCTCTCTGACTCCGAGATCGACAAGACTCTTTCCTACCCAGTTTTGCGGCACGACGATCTCTACCATACTGTAATCATTTGAAAGAGAGATCCAGTCCACAAATTCTTTCGACACGAGGCTTTTTGCCACGCGGCTTCCCATCTCGATCTCAGGATACACGATACGATCCGCTCCGACTCTTTGCAGGATCGCGCCCTGAAGTTTGTCTTTCGCCTTTGCAACGACGAGAGGAATTCCCATTTCTTTGCAAAGCATCGTCGCCATAATACTTGCCTCTAAACTTTCCGAAATGGCAACTACCACTCCGTCAAGATTACGTCCTCCGAGAGCCTGCAGCGCGTCAGGCTCTGACACGTCCGCTTTGACCGCGTAAGAAACTTTGTCGGATATTTCCTGTACTTTCTCGTAAGACTCGTCTACGACGAGCACATCGCATCCCATATTTTCCAATGTAAGCGCAACGCTTGACCCGAAACTTCCAAGTCCCAACACCGCAAATTGTTTATCCATAATATGTTCCCTCCTTTTAAATGCTTCTGTCTTTACATTTCCGGTTTTGTATTTCTACTTTTTTATTTCTCTGTCCATATTCTCATCTTCATGCTCTGCATTGCATTTTCTTTCCCAATTATCCAAGCATTACGTTGTCTCTCCCACTTAGCCGAGCATCACATTTTCTTCCGGAAGTTCTCTGAACTTAGAAATCTTATCGCTTCTTCCCGATAATGCAAGCGCCATAGTAAGCGGTCCTATCCTTCCGACATACATAAGGATCATAAGGATCACATGACTTCCCCTGCTCAGGATCGGAGTAAGGTCTGCCGTCAGTCCGACCGTTCCCATTGCGGACGCCGCTTCATAAGTAAGATCAAGGAAATCAATTCCGGGTTCAAAGATTGTCAGTGCGGTAATTCCCGACATCAGGAAGATCAAAGTGATCATTGTGATCGTAATTCCCGATCTGACGATATTATTATCAATCTTTCTTGCAAAACACTCTGTATCTCTTTTGTTTTTCAGTACACAGAGAACCGTCAGCAAAAGCATCGCGATCGTCGTTGTCTTAACGCCGCCTGCCGTACCCGCCGGAGATCCTCCGATGAACATAAGCATACAGCCCAAAAGCTTCGAACTTTCTCTTAAGTCTCCTTGCGGAACTGTCGCAAATCCCGCCGTTCTTGTCGTCACCGACTGAAATAAAGATGCCGTCATCTTCTCAAGAAGATTCATATCTCCCATTGTTTCGGGGTTGTTAAACTCCAGCAGGAAAAAGTCCGACGGCGCCGCACAGGATTAGAAGTCCCGTCATCGTAAGAACGATCTTACTTTGCAGAC
>ENA-OQCV01000289-OQCV01000289.1-human-gut-metagenome-genome-assembly--contig:-NODE-289-length-14594-cov-2.430912_pt1 | contig 14594 bp, 21 predicted proteins | sample MGYA00242766_ERZ504592 | MGnify/ENA primary metagenome ERZ504592 (study PRJEB26092, sample SAMD00036315) | human gut metagenome | host: Homo sapiens | study: EMG produced TPA metagenomics assembly of...
CGGATATTCCGCAGCAACCGGAAGTACGCGACTACGATCCCGATCTTGCGCTATACGGCGGTTCCGCAGATGGCACGCTTATTCCGGAACGCATTATCGCCCGTGCCGCAAAATCTGCTGAAAAAATCGGCGGTTTGCTGGTAATGGAACACGATATTACGCAAGGTGAACGATTGTCTGCATTCGCGCTGTCATATGGATTCAGCAATGTGATGGTGCATAACGATTACACAGGTCGCCCGCGATACATGACCGCGAAAAAGCAGTGATGCAACGCGTCTCAGAATAAGAGATTTTTTCCAGGGGAACGTGGTTTTTTCCTGTTGCAATAGAGTTCCAGTTGGAAGTCCGACCATTGCATTAGACCAGTTCAGCGGTAAGCATACCGGTTGCGGAAGCATCCACAAGATGAGGCGTCCGGTTGCGCTGACAGGAAGAGAAGGAACGGCAGTGAAAATCAAGAATGCCGAAAAACTGGCCGCACTCTGTCTTGCGGCGGTTATGGGAGTGAGTGTTACAGCCTGTTCGGGCGGCAACATGTACGCCACCAGTAATGAGAGCGCCACCATCGCGGATAACGATGTGATCACCATCGGCTCGGTCACCACCAATTCCGGTGCAGCCGCAGCCTATGGCGAAGCCGAAGTGAACGGGTTCAAACTGGCGGTCAAGGAAATCAACGCCGATGGGGGAATCTTCGGCAAACAGATCAAACTGGAATCCATGGACGACAAGGGTGATGTGATCGAGGCATCCAACGCCTTTAACCGTCTGGCCGGCGACAAGAACGTGATCGCCGTGCTCGGACCGACCATTTCGTCAACCTCCGGTGCCGTCGCGCCGCTCGCCGACCAGAACCAGATGCCGACCATCGCTCCGGCCGCAACCGCCGATTCCGTGGAAACGGGCGGATACCTGTTCCGCACCTGCTTCAAGGACTCCTACCAGGGCGAGATCGCCGCCAAGTATGCGGCCGAAACATTGAAGGTCAAGAAAGTGGCCGTGCTGTATGGCACGGGCGATCCGTATTCGTCTGGTGTGGGCAAGGCTTTTGTTGCGGCGGCGAAGAAGAACGGACTCGACGTGGTGGCGGAAGAGAATTCCTCTAGCGCCGACGATACCGAATACTCGTCGCAGCTGCAGAAAATCGAAGCTTCTGGTGCGGAATTCCTATATGCGCCGTACTACTATTCCACGGTTGGCCCGTACATTGTGCCACAGGCGCGAGCGGTCGGCTATGAGGGCTACATCATGGGCCCCGACGGCTACGACGGCCTCAAAACCACGGGAAACAAAGCGAACTACAACAAGGTGCTGTACACCACGCATTATTCGCCGGATGACAAGTCCAACACGAAGGTGCAGCAGTTCATCACCTCATACAAGAAGGCCAATAACGGCGAATCGCCGAACACCTTCACCGCGCTCGGTTACGATTCCGTCTACATGTTCAAGCGGGCCATCGAACAAGCCGGTGAAAACGCCACTCGTGCCGATATTCGCAACGCCATCGCAGGTATGAGCTTCTCCGGCGTGACCGGCGCATTCACGCTCGACAAGCATGGTTCTCCGAAGAAATCGGTGATTGTGCTGGAAATGAGCGACGGCGAACCGACATACAAAGACACCATCCAGCCGGCGAAATAGCGAAAAAAGCGCGAGGAATCAAGAAAAACAAGACTTCAACTGACGAAACAACAAGAAAGGAGGGATGATGAGCGATTCGGTCATTATGTTCATCGGTCAGATCTTCAACGGTCTGAAAAATTCGGCAGCGTGTATTCGCTTGTGGCCCTCGGCTACACCATGGTGTACGGCATCATCCGACTGATCAATTTCGCGCACGGCGACTTCATCATGGTCGGCTCCTACGCGCTGATGCTTACCATTCCGTTCATTATCGCCTGCGGTCTGCCCGCATGGTTCGCCGTGATTCCGGCGGTGCTTGTGTGCGTGGCGGTGGGTATTATCGTGGAAAGGGCCGCGTACAAGCCGGTGCGTGAAAAACGGCAATAATATGACGGCGCTGATCACTGCGATCGCCATGAGCCTGCTGCTTGAAAACCGGCTCCCAGGCGCTGTTCGGCGCTGATTATCAGACCGTGCCAACCATCGTTGAAATTCCAACGCTGGTGCTTGGCAAACTCAAAATCGACGGAGCGACCATCATAACGGTGCTGCTCGGCATCGCCATCATGGTCGCGTTGCAGCTGTTCGTCTCCCTCACCAAGCAGGGCAAGGCCATGCGCGCGGTCTCCGAAGACAAGGAGGCCTCGATCCTGATGGGGCATCAACGTGAACTCCACCATCACGCTCACGTTCGCCATCGGTTCGGGCCTCGCCGCCGTCGCATCGCTGATGTACTGCGTTTCCTATCCGCAGGTGTCCCCGATGATGGGCGCGATGCTGGGCCTGAAGGCCTTCGTCGCGGCCGTGCTCGGCGGCATCGGCTCCATCCCCGGCGCGGTGATCGGCGCCTTCCTCATCGGCATCTGTGAAAACTTCGTGAAGATCCTGCCCTTTGAGGGCGCCACCACCTTCGTGGACGCCTTTACCTTTGCCCTGCTCATCATCATTCTGGTCTTTAAGCCCACCGGCTTGTTCGGTGAAAATGGCCACGGATAAGGTGTAAGGAGGTAGCGCTATGATTCAAGAGAAACGAAGCAAACGGGGCGCCCTGCTGGGGCTGGCCGCCTCGATTCTGGTGCTGGTTCTGGTGATCGTGCTGGAGAACACCCTCGCCCCACCAGCAGCTGTTTGTGGTACTGAAAAAGGGCGCGGTCTACTCCCTGGTGGCCGTGTCCATGAACCTGGTCAACGGCTTTACCGGCCTGTTCAGTCTGGGGCAGGCAGGCTTTATGCTGCTGGGTGCCTACACCTACGCCATCCTCACCATTCCCGCCGCTTCGCAGAAGTCCATCTATCAGCGCTATGCAAACGGCGGCATCGGCTTCTCCATCCCGGAGCTGCTCTCCAGACCTCTGGGCGGCTTCGGCCTGCTGCTGGGCGTTGTGTTCTGCCTGATCCTGGCCGGTTTTATCGCAGCGCTGTTCGCCTTTCTCATCGGCCTGCCGGTGCTGAAGCTGAAGAGTGACTACCTTGCCATTGCCACACTGGGCTTTGCAGAGATCATCCGTGCCGCCGTGGTTTACGAAGGCTTTGGCCCGCTGACCAACGGTTCCAACCTTCTGTACGGTTTCACCAGCTTTGCCAGCTTCAACCTTTCGCTGGGCGGCACGACCCTGCATCTGGAAACGGTGATGCCCTTCCTCTTTTCCGGTGTGTGTATCGCCATCATCCTGCTGCTCATCAACTCCACCTATGGCCGTGCCTTCAAGGCCATCCGTGACGATGAGATCGCTGCCGAAGCCATGGGCATCAACCTTGCCAGCCACAAGCGCATGAGCTTTATCATCAGCAGCTTCTTTGCCGGTATCTCCGGCGCAATGCTGGCCATGTATCAGGCCAGCGTGCAGGCCACCACCTTCAAATCCAGCATGACCTACGAGATCCTGCTGATCGTGGTCATTGGCGGCATTGGCTCGGTGTCCGGTTCCATCATCGCTTCCTTCCTGTTCATCGCCAGCTCCGAGTGGCTGCTGCGCTTCCTCGACAACGAGACCTGGATTGGCGGCTTCCGTGTGCCGCTGCTGCGTTCCGGCTTCCGCATGGTAGTATTCAGCATCATCATTATGGCGGTGGTGCTGTTCTTCCGCAAGGGCATCATGGGAGACCGTGAATTGTTCCAGAAAAAGCCCGCATCCACTGCAAAAGCTGCCAAAAAGGAGGCGCGTTCCAAATGAGTGAAAACGTATTGACCATTGAAAACGCCACGATGCAGTTTGGCGGCGTGGTGGCTGTGGACAATCTGAACCTGAAGGTGGATAAAGATCAGATCGTCTCCCTCATCGGCCCCAACGGTGCCGGCAAGACCACCGCGTTCAACGTTGTCACCGGCGTGTATGCGCCCACCAATGGCGCGGTGTGGTTCGAGGGACGCAAGATCATTGAGAACACGCCCCACGGCAAGATGAAAAAGCTCTATAAGGGCCAGAACGCGAGCAAGTATTCCCACATGATCGCCCCCACGCCCGATAAGATCACCCAGATGGGTATTGCCCGCACCTTCCAGAATATCCGTCTATGGAAGAGCCAGACCGTGTTTGAGAACGTGCTCATCGCCAAGCACTGCCGCCGCTCGGCCAACCTGCTGAGCGCTACCTTCCGGCTGAATGCAGACGAGGAAAAGCGCCAGCGCGAGGAGTGCGAAAACCTGCTGCATGTGCTGGGACTTGAGGATGTGCGCAATGAACTGGCTACTGGCCTGCCCTACGGCCTGCAGCGCCGGGTGGAGATCGCGCGCGCGCTTGCCACCGAGCCGAAGCTGCTGCTGCTGGATGAGCCTGCTGCCGGTATGAACCCGCAGGAGACCGAAGAACTGACCGCCTTTATTGACCGCATCCGCACCGATTTCAGACTGACTGTGTTCATGATCGAGCACCACATGGATCTGGTGATGGATATTTCCGACCGGGTCTATGTGCTGGACTTTGGCCGCTTGATCGCCGAGGGTACGCCCGCCGAGGTGCAGAACGACCCGCGGGTGATCGACGCTTATCTGGGGGTGGACGAAGATGCTTGAGATCAAGGATTTACATGTTTCCTACGGCGGCATTCAGGCCTTGCGCGGTGTGTCGCTGAACGTACCGGACGGCAAGATCGTTACCCTGATCGGTGCCAACGGCGCAGGCAAGTCCACCCTGATGCGCACCATTTCCGGCCTTGTAAAGGCACAGAGCGGCTCCATTTTGTGGAACGGGCAGGAACTGCTGGGCAAGCCCATCGACCAGATCGTGGCCAGCGGCATTGCCATGTCGCCGGAGGGCCGCCGGGTGTTTGCCGACCTGACTGTGCTGGAAAATCTGAAGATCGGCGCATACCTGCGCAAGGATAAGGCCGAAACCGAGAAAGACCTTGAGTGGGTGTACAGTCTGTTCCCCCGCCTGAAGGAGCGCAGCTGGCAGAGCGCCGGCACCCTTTCCGGCGGCGAGCAGCAGATGCTGGCCGTGGGCCGCGCCCTGATGAGCAAGCCGAAGCTGCTCATGCTGGACGAGCCGAGCCTCGGCCTTGCACCCATCGTGGTGCGGGAGATTTTTGGATATCATCCGCACCGTGAACCAGCAGGGCATCACCGTGCTGCTGAACGAACAGAACGCCAACATGGCCCTGAAGGTGGCCGATTACGCCTATGTGCTGGAGACCGGTACCCTGACCCTTTCCGGCACGGGTGCTGAACTGCTGACCAATGAACAGGTCAAGGCCGCATACCTCGGCAAAAAGCGCGTTGACCGCACCTGAAACTTTATAAGAACCGCTAACGGCAGAGAGGGGCTGCTGCAAAACAGCTACCATGAAAAAACTAACGCATAAAAGTGCCTCAGTATGGCAGGCGGAACAGGCTCATCACACTACCAACAAAGAAAAACAGGGCGTTCCCGACGGGGAACTCCCTGCTGTACATATCGCTATCGCATGTGGCTTTTGGCAGGGTGCGTCCGCAGGGCGCACCCTGTTTTTTTTGACTATGCTTCATCATTTTCTGCGCGCAGCATCCGGTATCCGACACCAACATGGGTCTGGATCAGATGCGGCGCATCCGGGTATCGTTCCAATTTTTTGCGCAGGGATGCCATGTAAACTCGCAAGGAAGCAATGTCATTTTCCTGCGTACTTCCCCATATTTGCTGTGTGAGGGAGGTATGCGTCAGCACTTTGCCCACATTATGCGCCAGCACACACAGCAGCTTGTACTCGATGGGGGTCAGATGCAATTCATTCTCACCCAGCCAGACGCACCCGGCCGAGAAGTCGATCTTCAAAGGACCATTGACAAAACCGGACTGTTTATGCCGTCAGAAGCCAGCAGATTCAATCGGCGCTGCGTTACACGCAGTCTCGCCAGCAGCTCGTCCACGGAAAACGGCTTTGTCAGATAATCGTCTGCGCCGTTGTCCAGCGCTTCGATCTTATCAGAATCTTCGCTCCGGGCACTCAGGACAATGATGGGCAGGTTCGACCATGTGCGGACGCTGCGGATGACCTCGATGCCGTCTATATCGGGCAGCCCAAGATCCAGCAGCATGATGTCCGGATTGTGGCTGGTAGTCATCATGATCGCCGTTTCCCCATTGGAAGCAGTCAGATATTTATAGCCGTGGGTCTTCAGGGTCGTTGTAATCAGACACCGTACAGGAACATCATCCTCTACGACCAAAATGGACGGCTTATTCATGAATGTTCACCTCGCTTTGCGGCAATGCAAAGGAAAAGACACTGCCATTGGGAATGTTGTCACGCAGGGTCAATGTTCCGCCGTGAGCCGTCAAGATTGCACGGCAGAGGGGCAAGCCCAAGCCAAGGCTGCGGTGGCTGTCTGCGATGCGGCTCTGCCCGGTATAAAACATCTCGAACACCTGTGCTTTTGCGCGATCCGGAATACCGGGGCCGTTATCTGCCACTTCCACTACGACCTGATGGTCTTTCCGGTAAGCCGAAATCTGAATGACCGAGCCCACGGGGGTGTATTTGATGGCGTTATCCACCAGATTGACAACGACCTGCATGATCAGCCGTGCATCCACATTGACCAAGAGGATCTCGTCCCCATACTGTGTTGTGATGGTGTGTTCGCAGCTTTTCCGGTTGACATGATGCAGCGCTTCTTCGATCATTTCGTCCATCAGCTGCGGTGAGATCTGCAGATTCATCCGTCCATCTTCAATGCGGGTGATGGAAAGCAGATTTTCCACCAGACCGATCAGCCATTGTGCATCGTCAAAAAATATCGGTGCAGATCTTGTTCCGGGTCTCTGTATCCAGCGTTTCTCCGTTGGAAAGCAGATTGCTGGCATTGCCGGAAATGGAGGTCAGCGGGGTGCGCAGGTCATGCGAGATCGTGCGCAGCAGGTTTGCCCGCAGCTCTTCATTTTTTGGCCTGCACGGTTGCCTGCTCTTTTTCCAGCGCATTTCTGCGGTTTTCGATGGCCAGCGCACCTTCGCCCAGAATGGAAAGCAGCACACTGTTTTCAAAGGCATCCAGCGGTTTTTCGGACAGATCGATCCCGATCACTCCAAACACGCCGCCTCCGGTCCGAAGTGCAAGATAAAGTCCCTTTGCATCCGGGTAGCTATCCGTGCCTGCACCGGAACGCTTTTTTCGTTGGCAAACGTCCAGTTTGCTGCATCCCGTTCTTCCGGTGCAGAAAAGATGTTTTGCGCCGTTTCCCCGTCAACTCCAAAAACCTGTTCTGCCCCAAGACCTCCGTTTTGTTCCAGGTAGACGATCAGACTCCGGTTCAGCAGCTTCATCAGCTGGGATGCCGTCAGTGAAAAGATTTCTTCTTCACTTTTGGCTTTCTGTAAAAAGCTGATTCGTATCAAATAGTACTTTTGTCCGGAATGCTGCCTGCGCAGACATTTTTGCATGGTCTTTCAACCGTGTCGTCAACGTACAGGTAATCATTGCAGAGGTCAGCATCAGGGCAAACGTAACCTGATAACCGGGGTCATACGCATGGAATGTCAGGCGCGGTTCCGTCAGAAAAAATTTGTACAGCGCAACACTGGCAACAGAGCCCAGCACACCGCAGGTGTAACCGCTGGTACACAATGCGGTGAACAGCATCCCCAGCATATAGAGCATAATAATGTTATAACGCGCAAAGTCCAGCTGCAGGAAAAAGAAGCCGATGAGCGTGATGCAGCTCAGGATGCCTGCGGTGATCAGAAGATCACGGACAGACGGCAGAAGCGGACGGGTGAACAGCTTCCGTCCTGAACCGTAGCCGTTCTCTGCAGAAGCATCCGGGATGATATAAATATCCAGATTAGGCGCAGTCATCGTCAATTTTTTCAGTCAGTGACGGTCCACTCCAGAAATGGCGGCGATGTACACTGGAGCTCCCCAGTACGACTTTTTGTAATGCCGGAGATGCGGGCAAACTCTGCGATCTGCTGCGGAATGTCATCCCCATAGATCGTAGAAATGTCGGCACCTGCCTGCTCTGCCATACGAATGTGCTGCTGCAAGCGCCGACGATCTTCTTGTCCCATCTGATCCGAATCCGGAGTCCGGACATACAGAGCTGTAAAGGTCCCTCCAAACGCCTTTGCCATCGTTGCTGCCGTCCGCACGATCTTTGCATTGGAGGGAGAGGACGACAGACACGCCAGAATATGTTCAGTGGGTGGGTCGTTCTGATTCATAAAAATCACCTGCCTTGCCCACAGTATAGCACAATTTGATGGTCACGACCACCAGCCACGTCTTTTTCCTTCCTGTTGAAGGATCTCCTTCCGCATGTGATCCAGCGCATCTGCTGCCCAAAAACCACTCAACATAACTCCAAGAACCATCAGTAACAAAACGACATCCATATGATCCGTCCTATCTTTTCAGAGCCGGAAACACTTCTGGATCGATGCGTATTTTCCCAAAACCAGCATACTTTCATCCCGGCACAGCTGCGTATCCGGCGTAATGCTCATATCGAGCTTTCCGTCTTTTTTCAGCGCAAGAATATTGATGTTATACTTTTTTCGGATATTGATCTCACCGATCGTGCGATTCACCCATTCCGGCGGAATGGTCACTTCCATGATGGCGTGGTCGTCCTGCAGCTCGATATAATCCAGAATGTGTTCGGAGCTGTATCGGATCGCCGCCCACTTTGCCAGCTGCTTTTCCGGGTAGACCACTTCATCCGCACCGTTGCGCAGCAGGAACTTGGCTTGTACATCCCGCTCTGCACGCGAGACCACAAGCTTTGCGCCCAGCTCCTTGAGCAGTGATGTTGTTTCCAGTGAGTTTTGAAAATTGCCGCCGATGGTTACGATACACACATCAAAATTGCCAACACCAAGGGAGCGCAGAAAGTATTCGCTGGTGCTGTCACCGATCTGTGCATTCGTCACATAGGAAAGCACGGCGTTCACACGGTCTTCGTTGCTGTCGATCGCCATGACCTGATGACCCAGCTCATTCAGTTCCTGCGCAATATGGCGGCCAAAACGGCCAAGCCCAATCAAAAGAATCGATTTCATACTTGTCTCCTTTATCCGATTGCGATTTTCTCCTGCGGCAGACGAGAGTGGGCAGGGCTGCTGCCAAATGCCGCATAGATCAACGTCAATCCACCAACACGTCCCAAAAAATCATCAGTGCGATCAGCACCCCCTGCGAAAGGATGCCCAATTGCGGCGTGATGCCCAATGTCAGACCTACCGTTGCCACAGCCGAAGCAGTCTCATACAGACAGACCGACATCGGCAGCTGCTCGGCCGCAGCAATGACAAAGGCTCCGAGGAAGAACAGCGTCAAATACATTCCTGCGATCGTGGCAGCATTCTTGACCGCAGAACCATCTATGCGCCGCCCGAAAAATTCGGCATCTTCTCTGCGGCGGAAGGTCGCCCACATATTGGCCAGCAGAACGGCAAATGTTGTGGTTTTCATGCCGCCTGCCGTAGAGCCGGGCGAACCGCCTAACAGCATCAGAACCACCATCAATGCCTGTGAAGTGCTGCCCATCGCAGCAAGATCGGCGGTGTTAAAACCGGCAGTACGGGGGGTAACGGATTGAAACATCGACAATAAAATGCGCTGCCGGGCAGAGCCTGCCGTGAACTCGAAGCAATAAAAGTACAGCGTCGGCAATACCAGAAGAAATGCCGTTGTGACAAGGATCACCTTGCTCTGCATCCGGTAACGGTGAAAATCAAGGCGATATGTACAAATGTCCTCCCATGTCAGAAAGCCAAGGCCGCCAAAGACGATCAGGGCCGCGATCACTGTGGTAAGCAATGGGTTTCCTGCATACCGTGTCAGCGAAACAAATTTTGCACCCTCTGTTCCCAGCAGGTCAAAGCCGGCATTGCAGAACGCCGAAATGGAATGAAACAACGCGTACCAGATCCCGCGCAGTCCATAATCGGCGCAGAACGTCGGCAGCAGCAGTGCAGCACCGACCAATTCAAACAGGGCGGTGATCCGCAGAATAAAGCCTGTCAGCCGCACGATGCCGCCCATCTGCGGGGCAGCAGTAGCTTCCTGCATCGTGCTGCGCTGCTTGAGGGAGATCTTTCGCCCGGAAAGCAGCGCAAAGGCAGCGCCCACCGTAATGACACCCAATCCTCCGATCTGGATCAGAAGAAGGATCACGCTTTGCCCAAAAGCCGACCAGTAGCTGCCGGTATCCTGAACCACAAGTCCGGTCACACAAAGGGCAGAGGTGGAGGTAAACAGTGCCTCATGGAACGGTGTGACGCACCGCTGCTGTGCAGCGATTGGGAGCATCAGAAGCAATGCGCCCACCAGATCGACTGCCGCAAAACCTGCAATAATAACCTGAAAAGAAGAAAAACGGTGCCGCTTGTAACGAGGATATTGAATCATAAAAGCTCCTTTACCTATCCGTGTGCATAAAGATTAGCATGGAATAGATAAAAGAGCCGTAAAGAAAATTGTAGAAGTATAAAGATTCCATTAAAATTGATCGATCAACACCAAATAATAAATGTAGGAGATCGAGCCGACCACGACAACACCCTTGAACTGAATATACGCACCAAAAAGGTACCCATGCGGCTTTAGCGCAAAATCTCCAGCAAACGCCTGCCGGCTTCCTGCTGCGATTCCCCAAACGCCACCGCCAGCTCCTCCCGCAGGACACGCTCTACCATCTGGTAAAAGTACGCATCCATAGCGTTGATCTTCCGGCCACGGCTTTGCTGCTGGGTCTGTTTTTGTCCCAGCTCCTTGAACAGGGTCAGGTACTGGTAAAAATCATTGGTGTGCAGCAGCGCCTGATAGTGTTCTGCCAGCGCCGTCTGAATTCCCGTAGGGATGGGCAGCGTCTCCGCTTTGATCCGTGCAAGGTCGGCTGCTGCCTGCTGTGCCGGGGTCACCGGGCGCAGAACACCCTCTTTTGCCGTGGGGATATAGCTGCGGTCGTGGGAATCCGAAAAATAGGGCCGGAGGGTGTAATACTCTCTGGCGGGCTCATCACAAAAGTGCCGCAGCCCGACCCCTTCCACCTCGTGCACTCCCAGATTTCCGTAGACCACCAGCGCTCCCGCCTGAAACCGTGACATGGTATTGCCTCTTTCCCTTGTATGAAAAGGCTGCAAAAACAGACTTTCCAGCGTAATTTTACTTTTTTACTTTATTGTACCACGGTAGGTTGGCGGGCTTCAAAGGGCATCTTTCACAAAGTTTTCCTCGTGCAATCTGCGCAGAATGCCCAGTACAATTCTTGTGCAAAAGCTGCCTTTGCAAATTCCAGACAGGCAGGCTATAATGATTTCGTACAACGAGTAGCACTCATGCGTAAAACCGGTTGCATGAGGGCTGCCCGTTGTTTTTATTTGCCCCAAAATGGAAAGGTAAGGTGAATCCCATGGAAAGCTCCAATCAATTTCTCGGCACGGAGCGCATCAGCAAGCTGATGCAGAAGTATGCGATCCCGTGCATTATTTCACTTCTGGTCGGCGCACTGTATAACATCGTGGACCAGATCTTTATTGCAAACGCCAGCTATCTTGGCTCCTACGGCAACGCCGCCAATACGGTCGTTTTCCCCCTGACGGTGGTGGCACTGGCTATTGCCGTGATGATCGGTGATGGCTGCTGCGCCTTCGTCAGCATCAGTCTTGGGCAGAACGAGGTCCCCAAGGCAAAGCGGAGCGTCGGCAATGCGGTGGTGATGTGTCTGGTCAGCAGCATTGTGCTGGCTGCGCTGTATCTGATTTTTTGCGGACAACATTCTCGCCATGTTCGGCGGAACGGTCAACGCCGAGACCTACCACCACTCCCAGGAGTATTTCTTTATATCACGCTGGGCGTGCCCTTTTATATGTTTGGGCAGGCCATGAACCCCATCATCCGCGCGGATGGCAACCCCCGGTTTGCCATGATCTCCACCCTTGCGGGTGCGGTGCTGAACATTATTCTGGACCCCGTTTTCATTTTCGGCTTGCGCTGGGGCATGATGGGCGCGGCGGTGGCTACTGTGATCGGCCAGCTGGTCACCGCAGCGCTGGCAGTGTGGTATCTGCTGCACATGAAGATCATTCGCCCTGAAAAGGGTGACTACCGGCTGAAGGGCTCCATCTGCGGCCGCCCCCTGACCCTTGGCATGACCAGCTTTCTGTCCCAGATCAGCCTTGTGGCGGCTATGGCAGCCATCAACAACATGATCCGCAAATACGGCGCACTGGATGCCGTGTTCGGGCAGGAGCAGTACGCCCAGATTCCCATGGCAGTTGTTGGCATCGTGATGAAGTTCTTCCAGATCGTCATCTCCATCGTGGTGGGCATGGCGGCTGGCTGCATCCCCGTGGTGGGTTTCAACATGGGCGCAAAAAAGCCTGCCCGTGTGAAGGAGCTGTTCACGAAACTGCTGCTGGCAGAAGCGGCCGTGGGCGTTGTTGCGCTGGTGCTGGTGGAGGGCTTCCCGCGGCAGCTGATCGCCCTGTTCGGTGCTGCCAACGAGAGCGTCTACTACACAGACTTTGCCGTGAAGTCCTTCCGCATCTACCTGTGCATGATCATTCTGGCCTGTGTCAACAAGGCCTGCTTCATCTTTTTTGCAGGCCATGGGCAAGGCAGTGGAATCCACCGCCCTGTCCATGGTGCGTGAGGTGGTGTTCGGCGTGGGCTTTGCCCTGCTGCTGCCTCGGTTCTTCGGGCTGGACGGCGTGCTGTACTCCATGCCCATGTCGGATATCCTCACCTTCCTGATTGCAGGCTATCTGATCTTCAAAATCCTACCGTGAACTGAACCAGAAAGGAGAAGTCTAATGGAAAAACATATCATTACCATTGAAAGTCTTTCATAATTTCCGGCAGTCCCAGAGCCGATAGTGCAAAACGCCGCCCGCCTGCGTTCCGTTACGCAGGTCAGCGGCAGCCTCCTGGTAGACATTCCTACAGGTTGGGAACCGCAGCGGAATCTGGTGGTCAGGGCCTTACGGGTTGCGTTTCTGATTTTTCTGCAGCCCCTTGGCAGGGCTTTGAAAAATCAGAACGCGGCCCCAGCAACTCCTCCCTGTTTCAGCCGCTGGCTGCGGTCGTCGTCGTTGCTGTTCAAGTCCTCTTCCGCACCGAAAAAAGAAAAACCAGTACACAATGTGTACTGGTTTTTCTTGGTGCAGTAAAGCAATCCAAATCCGAACCATTTCCCTTTGATGCGGCTTCTGCCGCTTCCCCAAAGGTGACGGTCTGTGTTCCTTCTTTATAGTTGAAGGTTATCAAAACCTTATCATCATACAGGTAAATCGCATTGATGAAGGTATCCACTAGTGCCTGCCGCTGGTCTTTCAGGCTCATGTCCAGCTTACGGAACCGCAGCAGCCAAAACCTGATAAATTCTTCGGTCACTTTCGGCTTCGCCAGCTTTTCTTCCGCAATGCGTGCTTCAAGCTCACGCTTGGTTTCTTCCAGCTGCTCCAACCGCTCCTTGGTGGAGCTGGTCAGGATACCGGCCTGAATCGCATTGAGCATATTCTGGATACCGGATTCTGCATCCCGGAGCTGCTTTTTATAAAGGGGAATGTTGGTATTCTCCTTGTTTTGCAGTTCCATCACCTTGGCGATGATGGATTCCATAGCGGCATCGTCTTTCACAAGCTGCATGGTCTGGTTGACCACCAGATCTTCCAGCCACTGTTTGCGGACGGTCTTTTTCTTGCAGCCCTTGTGCTTTTTGGCAGTGGCACATTTATAGTAGCGGTGGACTTCACCCGTCCGGCTTGTGCCGCTTTCGCCAAACATCAACGCCCCACAGTAGCCGCAGAACAGCTTGGTGGTGAGCAGGTAGTCATCCTCTGCCTTTCTACGGGCAGGGGGCTTTTTTGTTTTTGGCAATCTTTTTCCTGCACATCGTTGAAAAGCTCTGCGGACACAATGGAGGGAATCGCATCGGGAATCAAAACATCACGATATTTCAGCTCCCCGATGTAGCGGCGATTGTTCAGCATATGCTGAATGGTGTTGAAGGTCATCAGCCCGCCACGCTGGTTCTTGACGCCCTTTTCGTTCAGCCAATCCCGAATTTCCCGCATGGTCTGGCCATCGTTGTACCGCTGGAAGGTTTCTGCCACAAAGGGAGCAGTCAACGGGTCGATTTCAAAGCGGTGGTCTGCGTTGATGATGTAGCCAAAGGGAATGGCACCGCCAGTGAACTTTCCCTTCAGTGCGTTTTCGGTCATGCCACGAATGACCTTTTCAGACAGGTCAGCGGAATAATACTCGGCATAACCTTCCAGCACCGATTCCAGAATGATGCCCTCCGGTCCCTCGGAGATGATCTCGGTGGCAGACATGAGCTTGACACCGTTCTTCTTCAGCTGGGTCTTATACCGGGCACTGTCGTAGCGGTTCCGGGCAAAATCGATCCAACTTCCAGACCAGCACGATGTCAAACAGCTTCTTGTCACTGTCCTTAATCATCTGCTGAAACTCCGGGGCGGTTGTCCGTCTTGGCAGAGATAGCACGGTCAATGTAGTGCTTGGACGATGGTGATGCCATTCTTTT
>ENA-OQCV01000290-OQCV01000290.1-human-gut-metagenome-genome-assembly--contig:-NODE-290-length-14558-cov-4.152519_pt1 | contig 14558 bp, 18 predicted proteins | sample MGYA00242766_ERZ504592 | MGnify/ENA primary metagenome ERZ504592 (study PRJEB26092, sample SAMD00036315) | human gut metagenome | host: Homo sapiens | study: EMG produced TPA metagenomics assembly of...
AAAGTCTTTGGAGGTATTTTATGCCGTCGTGGTTTGGAACAAGATATGCAACAGATAGAAAAATATGAAATACCCGAAATAGATTTGGTCATCGTTGACCTGTATCCGTTTGAGGCAACTGTGGCTTCGGGGGCCGAAGAACAAGCTATCATCGAAAAAATTGATATAGGTGGTATTTCTTTGATTCGTGCTGCTGCTAAGAACTTTAATGATGTGGTGATTATCGCTAGTCAGGCACAATATAAGCCGTTCCGTGATATGTTGCTGGAACATGGCGCTACTACTTCACGCGAGGAACGCCGTTGGTTCGCAAAAGAAGCGTTTGCTGTTTCTTCTCATTATGATTCTGCTATCTTTAACTATTTTGATGGTGGTGAAGGTTCGGCTTTCCGTTGCGACGGTGGAAGAACAAAAACAACTTCGTTATGGTGAAAATCCTCATCAGAAAGGTTATTTCTATGGAAATCTGGATGCGATGTTCGACCAGATTCATGGAAAAGAAATTTCCTATAACAATTTGTTGGATATCAATGCGGCCGTAGATTTGATTGATGAATTTGATGAGGTGACATTTGCCATTCTGAAGCATAATAATGCCTGTGGATTAGCTTCGCGCCCTACTGTGCTGGAAGCATGGAAAGATGCGTTGGCAGGCGATCCGGTGTCGGCTTTCGGCGGTGTGTTGGTTACTAATGCCGTGATTGATAAAGAAACAGCGGAAGAAATCAATAAACTGTTCTTTGAGGTAATTATTGCTCCGGATTATGATGTAGATGCATTAGAGATTCTGGGACAGAAGAAGAACCGTATTATTTTGGTTCGTAAGGAAGCTAAATTGCCGAAGAAACAATTCCGTTCTTTATTGAATGGGGTTTTGGTTCAGGAAAGAGACCTGGATGTGGAAACTCCTGCCGACTTGAAGCAGGTTACTGAAAAAGCTCCTACGGCGACTGAAATAGAAGATATGTTATTTGCAAATAAGATTGTGAAGAATAGTAAAAGTAATGCTATTGTACTGGCCAAGAACAAACAACTGCTGGCTAGCGGTGTCGGTCAGACTTCACGTGTGGATGCATTGAAACAAGCCATTGAAAAAGCGAAGTCATTTGAGTTTGATTTGAATGGCGCAGTGATGGCCAGTGATGCTTTCTTTCCTTTCCCCGATTGTGTAGAGATAGCGGATAAGGAGGGTGTGAAAGCTGTTATCCAGCCGGGAGGCTCTGTAAAAGACGAGTTGACTTTCCAATACTGCAATGAACATGGCGTAGCTATGGTCGTTACAGGGATTCGTCACTTTAAACACTAAGATCATTGCAATTTACCATTTGCGGCTACAATCGGACTGTTTATACAGCATTGTTCAGTAAATGGTCAATTGCAAATGTCAATTGTAAATTGCTAAATTGTAAATGAATTTATGGGATTATTCTCCTTTACACAAGAGATTGCGATGGACCTTGGCACTGCCAATACCATCATTTTAAATAACGGGAAGATTGTAGTGGACGAACCTTCGGTCGTTGCGCTTGATCGCCGTACCGACAAGATGATTGCCGTAGGCGAACGGGCTAAAATGATGTACGAGAAGGAAAATCCGAATATTCGTACTGTACGTCCGCTACGCGACGGGGTTATTGCCGATTTTAATGCCTGTGAACAGATGATGCGCGGTTTAATAAAGAAAGTGAACATGGGTAATCGTTTCTTTTCTCCTTCTTTGCGTATGGTGATCGGAGTCCCCTCGGGTAGCACTGAAGTAGAGCTTCGTGCGGTACGTGACAGTGCTGAGCATGCGGGAGGACGAGACGTTTATTTGAATTTTTGAACCTATGGCCGCGGCTATTGGTATCGGTATTGATGTAGAGGCTCCTGAAGGTAATATGATTGTTGATATAGGTGGTGGTTCTACAGAAATTTGCCGTGATTTCATTGGGGTGGTATTGTTTCCAACAATTCGATACGTATTGCCGGTGACGATCTTACAGCCGATATTCAGGAATATATGAGCCGTCAGCATAATGTGAAGGTGAGTGAACGTATGGCAGAACGTATCAAGATTCATGTGGGAGCTGCCTTGACAGATTTGGGAGAGGATGCTCCGGAAGACTATATCGTGCGTGGACCTAACCGAATTACTGCATTGCCGATGGAAGTTCCGGTTTGTTACCAGGAAATTGCTCATTGTCTGGAAAAGAGCATTGCTAAGATAGAGACTGCAATTCTGAGCGCATTGGAAAATACTCCTCCAGAATTGTATGACTGATATCGTGAGCAACGGTATTTATCTGGCTGGTGGTGGCGCATTGTTTGCGTGGACTCGATAAACGTTTGACTGACAAGATCAATATTCCGTTCCATATAGCCGAAGACCCCTTGTATGGATTACGATTGTATTATGATAATATATATAAGAAAAATATGTTGCTACAGTGGAAAAATGAAAAGATGACACTGTATAAGTAGTAGGAGAAAATGAGGATTGTGAATATTTACATGACAGGAAAGGAGTTTTAAAATGAGGAATCGAATAATTCAGGTTAGACATTATAGCAGGAAAATGATGATTATGATGTTGACAGGAGCAATTTGTTTCAGCTCGTGTTTTTGTGAAACAGCTTTTGCAAAAACCAGCAAAGTAAGGGTTTACGATGTGGAAAAAGGAACCACAAGCTTCACATCTTTTACATATTCGGATAATAAAAATGATGAGTCACTGGCTCCGTCGGAGGGAGCAGAAGCGATTTCATCTGCTTCTCAGAAGGTGGTTATTTTCCATCAGGCAGATGGGTCTACGATAATAAGAAAAGCAGACAGTAATGGAAAAGTGACACTTCCAGCAATAAGAAATCAGACAGGATATACTTTTCTTGGATGGAGCACGAAGCCGGATCAGACTCAGAATCCGCAGTATCAGGCGGGACAGGTGATACAGGTAAGGAAGAAAACCCATTTATATGCAGTTATGTATAACTGGCAACAGGAGCCGGATATTCAGGTCAATAATCTGGCAGCTCAGCTGTCGGAGTATTCCGGAATTATTTTTGTGGGAGATTCCAGAACGTATTTTATGCAGAAAACTCTTCTTCGGGAATATGGAAAGGATGCAGTTGCAAAAGTATCATTTGTGTGTAAGACAGGGGAGGGACTGAGCTGGTTTGAAACAGCAGGAGAGAGAGTAATGAGAAGTGAAATTGCCCGTCTGCAGTCAGATTCAGATAAGCCCGTAGCAGTTATTTTTAATCTTGGTGTGAATGATCTTTCGAGTCATAATTCCGGGAATGGGGTTGATTATAAAGGCGAGGCAAATGCATATCTTGCGCGTATGAACACTCTTGCAGAGGAACTTGAAAGTGACTGCAGATTGTTTTATATGTCTGTGAATCCGGTAAATACAGCAATGAAACCAACCCGAAAAGAAGCGCAGTTACGTTACTTTAATGACAGATTGCAGAGCAGGTTAAATAAGAGATTTCAATGGATAGATACCTATAAATATCTGATGAAGAATGGTTACAGTACATACAATGAGTTTAAGGGAAATATAGATGACGGCGTTCACTATTCTACACGTACCTATAAAAGAATCTATAAATATTGTATGAATGCGATCAGATAATGCTTTTTGATTTATACACAAATTATAATCTTGTTTCAGGTAAGCAGTATAAGCAGAAGTTAAGGCCACAGAACTCACAAGAGAAAGGGTATATGTATTGCCTGATAAATTAAGAGATTGATGTACGAGCTGACAGGAGAAATATTTTCTGTCAGCTTGTTATTTGTTTGGTTGGATAATGGAGAATATCTGTTTGCCAAAGAAGAAACATTTGACGAATTTTTGTCTCTGTTGTATCATGAACATACAAAACGAAAATAAAGTAAGAGGAATATTGTTATATAAAATACAGAACAGATAAGAAAGCAGGAATAAAATGAAAGCAGAAGTTGTATCCATGACAGCGGATAATCTTGATATGGAGGCTATCCGGCGTGGTGGAGATATTTTGAAGCAGGGTGGTCTGGTTGCGTTTCCTACGGAGACTGTGTATGGTCTTGGAGGAGATGCGTTGAATCCACAGGCTTCTATGAAAATTTTATGCGGCGAAGGGAAGACCTTCGGATAATCCGCTGATCGTGCATATTGCAGAGTTTGATAAGCTGGCTCCGATTGTAGCTGAGGTTCCGGAGAAGGCGAAGATTTTGGCAGAGAAGTACTGGCCGGGTCCGCTGACTATGATTCTTCCGAAGTCGGATCTTGTACCACAGGAGACTACGGGTGGTCTGGACAGTGTGGCGGTTCGGTTTCCGAGTGACAGGATCGCGCAGGAACTTATCAAGGCAGCAGGTGGTTATGTGGCTGCGCCCAGTGCCAACACTTCGGGAAGACCAAGCCCGACTACTGCACAGCATGTAGAGGAGGATCTTGGTGAAGCGATTGAGATGATCATTGACGGAGGCCAGGTGGGAATCGGTCTTGAGTCTACGATCGTTGATTTTACTGAGGATGTGCCTGTGGTTTTACGTCCGGGTTATATTTCTCTGGAGATGCTTCAGGAGACTCTGGGGGATGTAAGGATGGACAAGGGGCTGATTGCGGCTGACAGCAAAGTGCGTCCGAAAGCACCGGGTATGAAATATCGCCATTATGCACCGAAGGCAGATCTGGCAATTGTTGAGGGACCGGAGGAAGCTGTTGTGAAGAAGATCAATGAGCTGGCTGCGGAGGCGAAAGCACACGGCGAGCAGGTTGGAATTATTGCAACGGACGAGACAAAGGACAGATATCCCGAAGGTCTGGTAGTCAGCATCGGAAGTCGGAAAGAGGAGGAAACAATCGCCCATCATTTATATGAAGTGCTTCGTGATTTTGACCAGAGTGCGGTCAGGTCTATTTATTCAGAAGCGTTTTATACACCAAGAATGGGACAGGCCATTATGAACCGTCTGCTGAAAGCAGCGGGACATAAGATCATACAGGTGGTATGATATAATCAGGTAGTGAAGCAGATATATGCCTGATTATATAATCTTATCAGCAGTAATGGCCAGATGGATAATGAAGATTCACTTAAATAGTCTGCTGAAGAGGTAAAGAAATTAATTTCAGGAGGAAGATTAATGATAGCTTTAGGATGTGATCATGGTGGATATGAACTGAAACAGGAGATCAAGAAGTATCTGGATGAGAAAGGAATTGAATATAAAGATTATGGATGTGACAGTCTGGATTCCGTAGATTATCCGATATATGCAAAGAAGGTTGCACATGCAATTCTTGACGGCGAATGTGAGAAGGGAATCCTGATCTGCGGAACAGGTATCGGAATTTCCATTACAGCAAATAAGATTAAGGGAATCAGAGCTGCAGTCTGCACAGATTGTTTTACAGCAGAGGCTACAAGACTTCACAATGATGCTAATATCCTTGCACTTGGCGGAAGAGTGGTAGGACCTGGGCTGGCATTGAAGATTGTGGATACATTTTTGAATACACCGTTTTCCAACGATGAGAGACATATCAGAAGAATTAATCAGATAGAGACTGAATAAGCCATAAAATAAGAAAACTGATAAAACAGCCGGAGCCTGCATGATTATAGTAATTCTCTCACATGTATGATGAATGAGGGTTGCCGTAGAGTAAAGTGTTAAGTTCTGGCTGTGTCAGTTATAAGCAGATAATGGTTACTGTTCGTTCCGTTCACAGTAACAGACAATGTGCTGATTTTATGAAGCGGATGAAGGGTGAAGTATGTGAAGGGGAGGTGTGGAAAATGGATGTAAATCATAAACGCACAGATTATTTATCATGGGATGAATATTTTATGGGAGTTGCCATGATGTCAGGGATGCGTTCCAAGGATCCGAATTCTCAGGTAGGAGCCTGTATTGTAAGTGAGGATAATAAAATCCTGTCCATGGGCTATAATGGTTTTCCAAAGGGCTGTTCAGATGATGAATTTCCATGGGCGAGAGAGGGTGACAGTCTTCATACGAAATATTTTTATGTGACCCACAGTGAATTGAATGCGATTCTTAATTACAGGGGAGGAAGTCTGGAAGGTGCAAAGCTTTATGTTTCCCTTTTTTCCATGTAATGAATGTGCCAAGGCAATTATTCAGGCAGGTATTAAGACGATTGTCTATGACTGCGATAAATATGCAGACACGCCGGCAGTGCTCGCTTCCAAAAGAATGCTGGATGCAGCCGGGGTCCGTTATTATAAATATAACCGGACAGGACGTAAGATTACAATAGAAGTGTGATTTTGGCATATTCATGCCAAAACATCTCGCAGGATAGTGGTGTGTGAACAGTAACGATTTTACTCTTGACACATCAATTTATTTCAAATAAAATATAATCAAATGCGAAATATATACAGCGATGAAGAGAATAGTACATAAGGAGCAATCCCAGAGAAGAGTCCCGGAGAACAGCCGGTTGGCTGTGAAACAGTGGTGGAAGGATTCTGTGCGTGAATTATGGAACCGGCCTCGGAGCTCCGTACAATTGAAGTACGGCGTTTTTCCTGCGTTATCGGAAGAAGAGCGAGCAATGTGCAGGCATTTGGGCACAGTGCTAATTAGGGTGGTACCGCCGAAGCCTTTCGGTCCCTTGTGAGGGATGCTGGGCTTCATTTTTTTCGTTTTTTATAATATGACAGATTTTGCCGGATTATAAAAAAGCAGATTTTTGTACTGTGAAGTAGATAAGGAAATTTATTTATAGAAGAAAAATAAGAAGAATATGCATTCCGCCGCGACTATATCCTGATGCACTGTCAGGATCAACACAATCACATAAAAAGGAGAAGTAATCATGGCAAACAACAAGAAACTGGTAGAAGCCATCACATCCATGGAAGACGATTTCGCCCAGTGGTATACCGACGTTGTAAAGAAAGCTGAACTCTGCGGTTATACCAGCGTTAAAGGCTGCATGGCAATTAAACCTGCAGGATATGCGATCTGGGAAAATATCCAGCACGAACTGGACAGAAGATTTAAAGAGACTGGCGTACAGAACGTGTACATGCCAATCTTTATTCCGGAATCTCTTCTTCAGAAAGAGAAAGATCATGTAGAAGGATTTGCACCTGAGGTTGCATGGGTAACTCATGGTGGTCTGGATCCGCTTCAGGAGCGTCTGTGTGTACGTCCTACATCAGAGACATTATTCTGTGACTTCTATGCAAAAGAAATCCAGTCTCACAGAGACCTGCCGAAGGTATACAATCAGTGGTGCTCTGTAGTGCGTTGGGAAAAGACAACACGTCCGTTCCTTCGTTCACGTGAGTTCTTATGGCAGGAAGGCCATACAGCTCATGCTACAGCCGAGGAAGCAGAAGAGCGTACTATCCAGATGCTGAATTTGTATGCAGATTTCTGCGAGGAAGTACTTGCAATCCCGGTTATCAAGGGACAGAAAACAGACAAGGAGAAATTCTCCGGTGCAGAAGCTACTTATACAATTGAATCCCTGATGCATGATGGAAAAGCTCTTCAGTCCGGTACAAGCCATAACTTTGGCGATGGATTTGCAAGAGCATTCGGCATCCAGTATACAGATAAAGAAAATAAACTTCAGTATGTACATCAGACATCCTGGGGAATGACAACACGTATGATCGGTGCTATTATCATGGTACATGGTGATAACAGTGGTCTGGTGCTGCCTCCGAGAATCGCTCCTGTACAGGCAGTGATCATTCCGATCCAGCAGAGAAAAGAAGGCGTTCTTGAGAAAGCAGATGAGATGTTTGCAGCATTAAAAGCAGCAGGAGTCCGCGTAAAAGTAGACGACACAGACAAGAGCCCGGGATTCAAATTCGCAGAGCAGGAAATGCGTGGTATCCCGATCCGTATCGAGTGCGGTCCGAAGGATATCGAGAATGGTCAGGCTGTGATCTGCCGTCGTGATACAAGAGAGAAATATACTGTTACATTTGATGAGCTTGTGGAAAAAGTACAGGAAATCCTGGAAACAATCCAGAAAGATATGCTGGAGCGTGCACGTAAGCACAGAGATTCCCATACTTATGTTGCTACAAACTATGAAGAATTCAAAGATACTATTGTTAACAAACCAGGCTTCGTAAAAGCTATGTGGTGCGGTGACCGCGCATGTGAGGACAAGATCAAAGAAGATGTTCAGGCTACATCCAGATGTATGCCGTTTGAGCAGGAACACTTAAGTGATGTCTGCGTATGCTGTGGAAAACCTGCCAAGAAGATGGTTTACTGGGGAAGAGCATACTAATCAATAAGAAAATAAAGAAAACCGGCAGCAGAGATATCTGAGTGCCGGTTTTCGGGGTTAAGAATAAATAGAAGAAGATAAGGATGGTCATATGATTCTGGAAATACCGAAAAACGCGGAAACAATTTTACATATACTGGAAAAAGCAGGCTATGAAGCCTATGTGGTAGGCGGCTGTGTGCGTGATTCCATTCTGGGACGGAGCCCGGATGACTGGGACATCACCACATCCGCAAAGCCGGAGCAGGTCAAGGCTTTGTTTCACAGAACAGTGGATACAGGTCTGCAGCATGGAACAGTGACTGTTCTTATGGAAAAAGAAGGATATGAGGTCACGACTTATCGTGTAGATGGTGAGTACGAGGACGGCAGACATCCCAAAGAGGTCACCTTTACAGCAAGCCTTAAGGAAGACCTGAAACGCCGGGATTTTACCATCAATGCAATGGCATACAATCCTTCTTCAGGACTGGTGGACCTTTTCGGCGGACTGGAGGATATTGAGAGAAAAATCATCCGCTGTGTGGGAGATCCGCTGGAGCGTTTTACAGAGGATGCACTGCGAATCATGCGTGCAGTCCGTTTCAGTGCGCAGTTGGGCTTTGCCATTGAAGAAGAGACTCGTAAGGCACTGAAGGTTCTGGCACCGAATCTGAAGCATGTCAGTGCAGAGAGGATTCAGGTAGAGCTTGTGAAGCTTCTGATGTCTCCTCATCCGGATTATCTCAGGGTGGCTTATGAAGCCGGGATCACAGCTGAATTTCTTCCGGAGTTTGATGCATGTATGACAACATCCCAGAATACGCCGCACCACTGTTACACAGTAGGGGAGCATATCCTGCACAGTCTCTGTCATGTACGCGCAGATAAAGTTCTCAGGATTACTATGTTGCTTCATGATATTGGAAAGCCGGTTGTCCGGAAAACAGATGAGAATGGAAGAGATCATTTCAAGATGCATGGGATTGCGGGAGAAAAGATGGCTGCACAGATCCTGCGCAGGCTGAAATTCGATAATGATACGATCCGCAAGGTAACCCGTCTGGTAAAATGGCATGATGACAGACCGGATGGAACGACAAAGGCAGTACGCAGGGCAGTGAACCGTATCGGTGAGGATCTCTTCCCATATTATCTGGAAGTGCAGCAGGCAGATATGCTGGCACAGAGTGATTACAGACGCGCAGAGAAGCAGGAACGTCTGGATAAGGTGAAAGAGGCTTATGAGACGATCATTAATGAACATCAGTGTGTATCTTTAAAAACTCTGGCAGTGACAGGGAAAGATCTGATTGAAGCCGGTTATAAGCCGGGGCGTGAAATAGGAGAAACGCTGAACCGTCTTCTGGAAGTAGTGCTTGCCGATCCACAGAAGAATCAGAAAGAGATATTATTGGGTCTGCTTGATGAGAAATAGTGCAGTTTTATGGAATGGTCAGTATATCAGAATATTGGTTACTGTGAACGGAGTGAACAGTAACGAATATAGTAAATAACAGTGGCTCTATGAAAATCCGGGGGTATATCCACCGGATTTTCTTCATATGTATAGAAAGAATTAAGATGATTAAGAGGGGGATATGTCATTGTATGATTACGGACTTGGCACTTTGGCTCAGTATGAGCTGACAGCAGACCGTTCTGCAAGGACAAGAGGAGCTTTACTCTGCTATACAGCTCAGGGACTTCTGATCCTGAGGGAATTTCACGGTTCAGAAAAAAAGCTGGAAAAACAGCAGGAGCTTTTGCTGAGACTTCAGGAAAATGGTATAAATACCGATTATTTTCTGCGGAATAATCAGGAAAGTCTGGTCAGTAAAGATAAGACTGAACAAAGGTTTACACTCCAGCACTGGTATGAAGGAAAAGAGTGTGACACAAAATCCCGGGAAGATATTTTAAAAAGTGTCCGGACACTGGCAAGGTTACATATTTTAATGAAAATGGAACCTGTGGAGGAATACAGGGAAAGATCTCTCAGGGAGGAATATCTTCGGCACAATCAGGAGCTTCGTAAGATACGCAAATTTATACGGAACAAAGGAGCATCCAATGTATTTGAGAAAAATTATCTGGCAAGTGTGGAGCAGTTTCTTGAAAGGGCACAGTATGCAGTAAAGCTTCTGGACGAGACGGATTATGATGATCTCAGGGAAAGGGCATGGCGGGAAGGACAGGTATGTCATGGAGAATATAATCAGCATAATATTCTGATGCTGAAAGGTGATCATTTGGGGACGGCAGTCACAAATTTTGGTCACTGGAGTTTTGATATTCAGATAGCAGATTTGTATCGTTTTATGAGAAAAATACTGGAGAAATATAACTGGAATCTGGAACTGGCAGGGGAAATGCTCAGGGAATATCATAAAATCCGTCCAATCTCGGCAGAAGAGTGGGAAAATCTGCGTGTACGTTTCACTTATCCTGAAAAATACTGGAAACTGGCAAATTATTATTATTCACACAAAAAAGGTGTGGATTTCAGAGAAAAATGTGGAAAAGCTTCAGAATCTTATCAGACAGAGAGAAATCTGGGAGAATTTTGCAGAGGAATGTTTCAGGGATTATCCTCAGTAACACAGAGCTGAACAGAGCGGAACAGTTACGAAAAACCTTGACAATATGGGGAAAAAGGTATATATATAGAGGATAGAGCTCTGTCGCTTTTGGCAGATGCCACCAAACAAGAAAGAGATCATTAGAGGAGGAAACACCATGAATAAAACAGAATTAGTAGCAGCTATGGCGAAAGAGACAAACTTATCCAAGAAGGACGTAGAAGACGTTCTGAAATCTTTCGTTGATGTCGTTTCTAAAGAACTGAAAAATGGCGGAAAAATCCAGTTAGTAGGATTTGGTACATTTGAAGTAAGTGAAAGAGCTGCTCGCGAGGGAAGAAATCCTCAGACTGGTGAAACTATGAAAATCGAAGCTTCTAAATCACCGAAATTCAAAGCTGGAAAAGCATTAAAAGATATGGTTAACGGTAAATAATAAAGGCGATAACCGGGGGAACGAGAGTTCCCCTTTTTTGATACTCCGGCGGAGTAATTCGTGAGTATCCATTTACAGGAGTAGAATATGAGATTAGATAAATACTTAAAGGTGTCACGTCTGATCAAACGCCGTACAGTGGCAAACGAAGCCTGTGATGCAGGAAGAGTTCTTGTCAACGATAAGCCTGCCAAGGCATCTGTACAGGTAAAGACGGGAGATACTATTGAAATCCAGTTCGGAAGTAAGAATGTCAAAGTAGAAGTACTGGATGTAAAAGAAACTGTCAAAAAAGAAGATGTAGAGAGTATGTACAAATATCTTTGATTCCGGATGGTAATTTGCAGCTTTTTGCATTTATGCAGTGGGAACATATAAATTTTTAACATTTTATTGTCTATTTCCATTTTCCGGCACATAAACTACTGATAAGTAACAGATTGGCAGGTCATAGTTTCCGGAGGCTGTGACCGGGAGGCGTCTGTGGAAGAGAAGAAGATACTTTCAACTCACAGCCTGATGCTGGAAAACCGTCAGAACGGGAGAATTACCGGGGTAAAGGATATTAAATCCTTTGATGAAAAAGAAATCCTGCTTTTTACACAGGCAGGGAAACTTGTAATAAAGGGAGAACAGCTTCATGTGAAGCAGCTTGATCTGGAAAAGGGAGAAGTAGATCTGGAAGGAAAAGTGGACAGTCTTACCTATCTGTCAAAGAATACAGATAACAGGGATGAATCCTTATTTAGAAGGATGTTCCGGTGAGAGATGAGTGCATTTATTCATCATGAATTACTTCTGCTGCTCCGGACAATAGCTGTGGGTGCTGTTCTCCTTTTGTGTTATGATCTGCTGGCTGCATTCAGGAATGTTTTTGCACATTCGGATAAAGCTGTCGGGACGGAAGACATTCTATACTGGCTTTGTTGTTGTCCTTTTTGTTTTTCGGAGATTTACAGAAGCAATGAAGGGATCCTGCGTTTTTTTTTAGGTTTTAGGCTTTTTATCCGGAGCGTATATCTGCCACAGGATTCTAGGAGATATTTTTGTAAAATGCTGTACGAAATTTATGGAGATTCCTGTAATAATTATTAAATTTTTGATAAAATGGTTGCTATTTCCGGTCAAAAGATGTAAACTTCTGTGGTATAAAGCGTATAAATGTGCTAAAAAGGAAGGCTGGCAATTGGTAATTCTAAGAAAGGAAGCAAAAAAAAGAAAGTAGGGTATAACTCTCTTGGAATGATTGCGATTGCGCTGGTTGTTTTAGTCCTTCTGGGAGGACTGATGCTAGAAAGTAATGACCTTAAGGAACGCCTCACAGGATATGATGCTAAGGCCGCCACTCTTCAGCAACAGATTGAAGATGAGCAGACACGTACAGAAGAAATTGATAAATTAAAGAAATATATGGAGACAGACGAATATGCAGAAGAGGTTGCCAGAGAGAAACTGGGACTTGTGAAGGACAATGAGACTGTTTTTAAGAAACAGCAGTAACAAATGTCGAAAACTTTTGCGAAGGATTCGTCTGCGTTTGACAGATATTTCAGAAACCCTTCCATATAATATCTGTAACTGTTTAGTACTTTGTGAAAGAGAGGACTGTTGAACAGTTATAGAGATTCTCTGATAAAAATGCAGTAGTCTGCTATATACAGGGAATGAATAAGGGGAGGGGAGAATATGCAGGAATGGATGATTGCCATGCTCGTTATCAGCATTATGCTGATCATACGGGACATGGCAAAAACTATTTTAGCAGAAAATCTGCCGGATACAGAAGAACTGCCGTCTCTGCAGGAGGGCCATCCTCAGAAAGAGAGGGTGGAGAAGTATGCGGCATCTTTTCAGAAACTGGCAGATACTTTCTACGGGATGCCTTATCGGAAAGATTATCTGAGCAGCAGGCAGGTTGAGCAGATTATTGAGGATACAAATGCAAAGGTATGCAGCAGATGCTATCAGAGGGAAATCTGCTGGGGAGAACACAGTCAGGAACTGGTGAAAGGAGTGGAGGCACTGGTACGTTCCATGGAGAGTGGAAACGAGGAAAATGTCAGAGGCATCCGCGCTGACTGGACAGGCATATGTCCCCGTTCCGTACAGTATTATGAGACGGTTGCAGAGAATTTTCAGAAAGAAAGGCAGAACCTGATGTGGGATAACCGTATGATCGAGAATCGGCTGGCAGTAGCACAGCAGCTTATGGAAGTCTCACATATCATGGAGAACGTAGCCAGTGATTTGTATGACCTGGAGCGAGTAACGCCGCAGTTTGAAGAAGAACTTCGCAAGGGACTGAGAAAGAGCCATGTGATCCTTCGCAGGGCATGGATGATGAATAAGGTGAAAGGACGTAAACAGATTTTTCTCACCATGCGTGCCAGAAGCGGTCAGTGTATTTCCATGACAGAGATCGCACAGCTTCTTTCAAAATACTGTGAAATTTCCATGGTACCTGTAAATGGGAGCAGATGTATTGTAAACGGAGAATATCACACTGTACATTTTGCTGAGGATGTAAGCTATCAGGTTCTCTATGGAACGGCCAGGCTTACCAGAGAAGAAGAGAAGGTTTCCGGAGATAATTATATATGCAGACAGGAGGATGGCGGCAGGTTTGTTATGTGCCTTTCGGATGGCATGGGCTCAGGGATGGAAGCATGCAGAGAGAGCGAGACAGTTGTGGAACTTCTGGAACAGTTTATGGAGTCAGGATTTTCCCAGGAAACGGCAGCAAAGATGGTAAATTCTGCTCTGGTACTCAAAGGAGAGGAGGGCATGTTTTCTACAGTGGATATCTGCGCAGTGGACCTGTATACAGGAATCTGCAATTTTCTGAAGGCGGGGGCAGCGTCTACATTTATCAAAAGAGATCACTGGGTGGAATCTATTACTTCTGAAAGTCTGGCCGCAGGGCTTGTACAGCAGATTGATTTTGAGACAGCTACCAGAAAGCTGTACCATGGGGATTACCTGATCATGATGACAGATGGAGTCCTGGATGCATTGCCTGACCAGAAAGAGGAGGAAACCATGAAAGAAATCATTATGGATGTTCACGAGGAATCACCGAAAGATTTCGGCAGGGGAATACTGGAACGGGTGTTGGGATACAGCGATTATCATGCACGGGATGATATGACAGTGCTGGTGGCAGGCGTGTGGAAAAAATAATGCTGCGGATACTAGAGCGTGTCTGAAAAAGGCTTTCTGCAAGATGTGCGTCACAATTTGTGGGATATTTTGCCCGGATGAGGGCGCCGTAGCGGGCTACGGCAACTGAATTCGGGTG
>ENA-OQCV01000291-OQCV01000291.1-human-gut-metagenome-genome-assembly--contig:-NODE-291-length-14553-cov-2.502842_pt1 | contig 14553 bp, 15 predicted proteins | sample MGYA00242766_ERZ504592 | MGnify/ENA primary metagenome ERZ504592 (study PRJEB26092, sample SAMD00036315) | human gut metagenome | host: Homo sapiens | study: EMG produced TPA metagenomics assembly of...
AATAATACCAACAAGAAACCCAATAAAGTGAATATGCCCAAGTTCAACCTGAACTGGCTGTATATGATTATAGCGATGATGTTGCTGGGGTTGTACCTGACCAATGAAAGTGGTACGGCAACTAAAAACATCTCTTATGATGAATTCCAGCAATATGTACGAGACGGTTATATAAGCAAAGTCATCGGCTACGACGACAATTCCGTCGAAGCATACGTCAAACCCCAGCACGTAGGAAACGTATTTCGTCAGGACTCCAGCCGCGTAGGCAAGAATCCGCTTATTACGACCGAGGCCCCCTCACGCGAGAGCCTAGGTAATTTCCTGCAAAAGGAAAGAGACGACGCCCACTTTGACGGCTCCATTAACTACGAAAAAAAGCGGAACTACTTCGGTGCCATTTTGTGGCAGATTCTCCCCTTTGCATTCCTTATCGGTTTCTGGATTTTCATGTCCCGCCGCATGAGCGGTGGTGGAGGCATGGGCGGAGGTGGAGGCATCTTCAGCGTAGGAAAGTCCAAGGCCCAATTGTTTGAAAAAGGTTCCCCCATCAAGATTACATTCAAGGATGTGGCAGGACTTGCTGAAGCCAAGCAAGAGGTAGAAGAAATTGTCGAGTTCTTGAAAGAGCCCCAGAAATATACCGATTTGGGAGGTAAGATACCCAAGGGCGCCTTGCTGGTAGGCCCTCCGGGAACAGGAAAGACCCTGCTTGCAAAGGCTGTGGCCGGAGAAGCCAACGTACCTTTCTTCTCTTTGGCAGGTTCCGACTTTGTGGAAATGTTTGTCGGCGTGGGTGCTTCCCGTGTCCGCGATTTGTTCCGCCAAGCAAAGGAAAAAGCGCCTTGTATCGTGTTCATCGACGAGATTGACGCTGTAGGGCGTGCCCGTGCCAAAGCAGCTGCTATGGGTGGCAACGACGAGCGCGAGAACACATTGAACCAGTTACTGACCGAGATGGACGGTTTCGGCTCCAATAGTGGTGTTATCATCTTAGCCGCCACCAACCGTGTGGACGCTTTTGGATAAGGCATTGCTGCGCGCCGGACGTTTTGACCGCCAGATACATGTAGACCTACCCGACCTTAATGAGCGTAAGGAAGTATTCGGTGTACACCTGCGCCCCATCAAGATAGACAATAGTGTGGATGTAGACCTTCTGGCACGCCAGACTCCCGGATTCTCGGGGGCAGACATTGCCAATGTATGTAACGAAGCAGCTTTGATAGCTGCCCGCCACGGCAAAAAGTTTGTCGGAAAGCAAGACTTTCTGGACGCCGTAGACCGTATTGTGGGTGGGTTGGAAAAGAAAACCAAAATCACTACCGAGGCCGAACGCCGTTCCATTGCCATACACGAAGCCGGCCATGCCAGTATCTCCTGGTTACTGGAATACGCCAATCCACTGATTAAAGTAACCATTGTACCCCGTGGACGTGCTTTGGGCGCGGCTTGGTATCTGCCGGAAGAACGGCAAATCACCACCAAGGAACAGATGCTCGATGAGATGTGTGCCACCTTGGGAGGACGTGCCGCCGAAGACCTATTCTTAGGTAGAATATCCACCGGAGCCATGAATGACTTGGAACGCGTGACCAAGCAGGCGTACGGTATGATTGCCTATCTGGGTATGAGCGAAAAACTCCCCAAACCTCTGCTACTATAATAATGAGGAATATTCCTTCAACCGCCCGTATAGCGAAAAGACTGCAGAATTGATTGACGAAGAAGTGAAGCAGATGGTTAATGAACAGTACGAACGTGCCAAGAAAATATTGTCCGAAAACCAAGAAGGGCACAACCGGCTGGCACAACTGCTGATTGACAAAGAAGTAATCTTTGCCGAAGACGTTGAACACATCTTTGGGAAACGTCCATGGGCTTCCCGTTCGGAAGAAATCAGTGCAAACAAGACTGCTGCCGAGCTGAAAAAACGCGGAGCAAGAAGAAGAGCAAAAGCCATAGAAGCAGAAAGGAAGTTAAGGAAGAAGAAAAGCATGAAAAATAACTTTATCCAACGTGCCGTTACCGGCGTGTTATTCGTCATAGTATTGGTGGGCTGTATTCTTTGACAGCCCCCTTTTACGTTCGGTATACTGTTCACCATTATCAGCGCACTGAGCGTACATGAGTTTGCCCAATTAGTCAGCAAGAGCGGCGAAGTAAGCATAAACAAGACCATCACTGCATTTGGGGGGGAGCCTACCTTTTCCTTGCATTGATGAGTTTCTGTACCCAGCAGTCTGTAGGAGCACGAGTATTCCTTCCTTATTTGGGACTATTGCTCTACATGATGATTACGGAACTTTACCTCAAGGAAAAAGAATCCGACGGGTAACTGGGCCTACTCCATGCTAAGCCAATTGTACGTGGCACTCCCTTTGCCCTGCTGAACGTACTTGCTTTTCAGAATTCCCCGGAAACGAGCAGTGTGACCTACAACCCTATTCTACCGCTTTCCATTTTCGTATTTATCTGGTTGAGCGATACAGGTGCCTATTGCGTAGGTTCGCTGATAGGCAAACACCGTCTGTTCGAACGTATCTCACCTAAAAAATTCCTGGGAGGGCAGCATCGGCGGCGGAATATTCTCCATCGCTTCCTCTCTTGGCTTTGCACATTTCTTTCCTTTTATGCCAGGATGGCAATGGGTAGGTCTGGCAATCGTTGTCGTCATTTTCGGCACTTGGGGCGATCTGACCGAATCATCTCATGAAACGCCAATTGGGCATCAAGGATTCCGGTAACATTCTGCCGGGGCATGGAGGAATGCTCGACCGTTTCGACAGTGCCCTGATGGCAATTCCCGCAGCAGTCGTTTATCTATATGCCTTGACGATGTTCTAACGACAGTTCACATGACCAAACTTACATAAAACAGATATAAAAAGGAGCACCCGGGCAAGATGGATGACATCAAAAATCCCGGGTGCTCTTTCTAAACTATATACTCTCGCAAACTCTTTCTTACTTCAACTCATATTGGACAAATCCACATTAGTAGTCAGCTTTTCATTACTCCCCGCAGTTTTCAAATCAAAGGTTACTTCCACCTCTCCATTCTCTTCTGAATTGAGTTTCAACTTGATGCCTTTGGTTTCAGAGGGGATGTCCAGACTGTTCAAGTTATAGGAGACAGCACCAGGACTACGACGTCCCGTCAGGTCATCATAGTCGTTATAGCGGAGTTCCAAATGGACGTATCCATCTTCGCCATACAAAGCATCATCTTCTTGCGGACGCACCAGGCTGATACGGTGTTTATTATCAGTCGAAGATGGCAGGTTCTGCATGAAAAAAATTCGTTCATATAGCCACCACTGATGGTAATATCACCTTTATATATACGCACGGGGTCATTACCGAATTCCTCTTCGGTTTCGGGAGTCAGCGTCTCCACCTCTTTCGTCAAGACGTTCTGCAGACGCAGCAGCTTCACAGCATGGTCATATCCTGCATAGTTGTCCCACAAAGGATTGAACACGGTAATCACACGCTGCCCATCCACGGCATCATACCACCCTATGTCCGTATTCACCGGCCAGAGCGTCCCCCAAACATCGCAGTTTAAATAAAAGGCATTTCCCGTAACACGCACAGTGGCCCACAAAGGCGGGGTAAAATCACCCAAAGAATATCCGTCGTTATCATCACATGATTGCAAAGCGGGCATCACTGCCAAACATATTGCCATAAATAACCAATGTAGCTTTTTCATAATCAAAGTCCTTTTCATTTGTTTCTGTATAGAAAATACAAAAGCCGGGCATTTACTGCACCGGCTTTCCCCATTTTAACAAATTCTTAATTTTTCGACTATTCCTCCCTGCTCCTCCTCAACAATGCCACCATCTTGCGGGCAGCATGTTTGGGTGCCCCTGCCTCTCCCAGACGGGATGCCATATACTCATATCCCTCGAGCATCTGACGGCGGTATTCCTTATCGTACAAAATGCGGTTCAGCTCCGAGCGTACCTGCTCTACCGTCATGGTATCTGCAACCAGCTCTTTCACCACCTCCCGGTTGGCTATGAGATTGACCAGGGAAATGTACTTCACTTTCAGTACATGCCGTTTCAGGAAAGCGATAACCTTCCCTATCGGAGTATGGTAGCACACCGCTTGCGGCACACGGAACAGAGCAGTTTCCAGCGTTGCTGTCCCCGAAGTGACCAGTGCAGCCTCTGCCTGCCTCAACAAAGGAAATGTCTTGTTGAAGATAATCTTCACGTCCGCCCCACCCACATAACGTTTGTAATACTCGGGAGAAATGCCCGGAGCACCGGCCAGCACCAGTTGATAATCGGGAAAAGAAGCTGCCGCACGAAGCATGTCGGGCAGATTGTCCTTGATTTCCTGCTTGCGGCTACCAGCCAGCAGAGCAATAACGGGTTTGGCCGAAAGTCCATTTGCCCGGACAAAGTCGTCGAATGTCTCTGAGCTGGAAGCAAGAAAAGCCGTCACTTCATCCACTGTCGGATTGCCGACATAATGTATCGGATACCGGTGCTTCCCTTCAAAAAACTCCACCTCGAACGGTAGGATGGAGAACAGCTCATCCACATCCCGTTTAATATTCTTGATGCGGTATTCCTTCCATGCCCAAATCTTGGGAGAAATATAATAAAAGACAGGAATCCTTGTGTTGGCATGAACAAACTTGGCTATATCCAGATTAAAGCCCGGATAGTCCACCAAAATCAGCACATCCGGCTGCCACGCAACAATATCCTCCTTGCAGCGCTTCATATTGGCAAAGATGGTGCGCAGATGCAGCAATACGGGAATGAACCCCATATACGCCAACTCTTTGTAATGCTTCACCATCACACCGCCCACTGCAGCCATGAGGTCGCCTCCGAAGAAACGGAACTCCGCTTGCGAGTCCTCCTCCTTCAATGCAGCCATCAGATGGGAGGCATGCAGGTCGCCGGAAGCTTCACCGACAATCAAGTAATACTTCATATCAATTGATAATTGTCAATTAATTCAGAACCATGCTTTCAGTTCATCAATCAAGCCGTATGCCGTTGCATCCACCGTGGTCGGGGTGATTGCCACATAACCGTTATCAAGCGCCCAATGGTCATTCTTCTCAGTTTTCGGCATCGTTGTTCTCAAACTCGCCGGTCAGCCAGTAGTAATGGGCATCTCCTCTATGGGCAAAGTTTTCCCATTCATTGGTCCATTGCCCCTTGGTTTGTTCGCAAATCTTCACACCCTTCAATTCTTTGGTATCGGGGAAGTTGACATTGAGGCATGTCAACGGAGGGAGTCCTTTCTCCAATACCAGCCGGGCTATCTCGCGGATGTAAGGACCTGCGGGCTCAAAATCAGCGTTCGGCTCATGGTTGCAAAGGGAGAATCCGATGGAAGGCACTCCTTTCAGGCATCCCTCTATCACAACGCCCATCGTACCGGAATAATGCAGGTTTACAGAAGAATTGTCGCCGTGGTTGATGCCGCCTACCACCAAGTCGGGCTTGCGGTCGAGCACCGTATGAAAAGCCAGCTTCACACAATCGGTCGGCGTACCGGAACACTTGTATACCGTCAGCCCAACATCCTTACGGACCAACTGGTAGTGGATAGGTTCCGTTACAGTCAGCGCACACGCACTTCCAGAGCGGGGTGCATCCGGCGCCATTACCACAATCTCGCCCAGCGGACGGAGGAATTTGATTAACTCGCTAATACCTTTCGCAATGATGCCGTCATCATTGGAAATCTAATATCAAAGGTCTCTGAATTTTCCATTAAACTTTTCGTTTTTTATTACGTGCAAAAAGTAGCTAAAAAAGGCTTTAAACAGAATACTACAAAGATAATAATTCTTTTGTATTCAAAGATATTTTCAGAAAAGGCTAACTTTGTACCGACAATAATTGGAATATAATCATTCATAAAATCCATGCTATAATGAACACTTTTTGCCATTCTACCATTGCTGCACGCATCGAGACGGCAGCTGCCGCAATTATTCTGTTTCTAACAACCCTGACAAGCTGTGGCAGGAGCAGTTCTCCCGAGCCACTTGACCAATGGAATGACGGGACATCTACGCTTCACACGGCAGACCCGGTCATCGCAGAAGGCCGGAAGCTCTTCAACGACAAAGAATACCAAAATTTCCGACTCACCGGAGAAGCCCTCACACAACCCGGCTCCGAAGCAGGCCTCCTCTTTCATACGGACGGCGAGTCCGGTTATGAAGTGATATTCCGTAACGGAGACATCGACGGCACACGCAAGAGCGGCTCACTCGCCTCGGTGCGCAACCTCTATCGCTCACTCGCAAAAGATGGAGAATGGTTTGACTTCGAGATAACCGTACGCGGACAAAACATCATTGTCTGCATTAATGGAACCGAAGTTGTTTGCTATACCGAACCCGGACACCCATATCGCACAGAGGAGCACGCCCGGCAACTGCTGAGTCAAGGTTCCATTGCCCTGCAAGGCATACACGCGGAATGGTGTCATTCCGGAATCTCGCCATCGAACGGCTTGCCAAGGAAGCACGCAACGAAGCCGACACGCTTGCTCCGGTAGACGAGCGCACGGATGAGATAATCAGGCTACAGCAGCACGATTTCCCAGTTATAGACTATCACGTTCACTTGAAAGGAGGGCTGACGAAGGAAATGGCACACGCATGTCCATGAATTACGGTATCAACTATGGTGTCGCCCCCTAATGCTGGAGAAGGAGGCGTAGGACGTATGCTGGCCGATGACAAAGAAGTGTACGACTATTTTAATGAAGTAAAAGGGATGCCATTCCTGTGCGGTGTACAAGGTGAGGACGCAAATGGACGGCAACTTTCTCGCAGGAAGCCTTGGGGATTTTCGATTACCTGTTTACCGACGCCATGACCATCATAGACCACAAGGGACGTAATTCGCGCATCTACCGGGCCGAAGAAGCACTCTTTGATGACATTACGCTTGAACAGTATATGGACCACCTTGTCGACCAAACAGTCCTGATTCTGACCAACGAGCCTGCCGACATTTATGCCAACCCTACCTTCTTGCCCGATACTATGGCGCATGATTACGACAAGTACTGGACGGACGGACGCATTGAACGCGTATTGGATGTATTGCAACAACATGGAATCGCTCTGGAAATCAATGCACGCTACCGGATTCCCAGTTTCGAGATTATCCGTCGCGCCAAAGCACGTGGAATCAAATTCACATTCGGTACAAACAATGTCGATGCCGACTTCGGACGACTGGAATACTGCGCCGAAGCCATCAAGCAATGCGGCCTCACAGCCGACGATATATGGTTCCCGTCGATGAGCACACGCCGCTCCCGCCCCATTGTCATATACAACCGATTCGAGTAGCAGGGAACAACCGCTGTCATCTTCACCAACAGAAACGATACACCTATGGACATTCTTCTCATCATCTTGGGCATCCTCTGCCTGATTGTCGGATTGGCAGGCTGCATCCTGCCTATGATTCCGGGACCGCCCGTAGCCTATGCAGGCTTGTTGCTTCTACATTTCACGGACAAGGCGCAGTTTTTCCACCACGCAGTTACTTTTATGGCTGGCAGCAGTCGTCCTTGTACAGATACTGGATTATTTCGTCCCGATGCTGGGCAGCAAATACAGCGGAGGCAGTCGGTGGGGAACGCGCGGCTGCCTCATAGGCACCATCGTAGGGTTGTTCTTCATGCCTTGGGGCATCATCCTCGGCCCCTTTCTCGGAGCCTTTGCCGGCGAACTGATGGGAGGCAGCAAGACAGACCAGGCCTTGAAATCGGGGCTGGGCTCGCTGCTTGGATTCTTGCTGGGCACAGTAGTGAAATGTGTGATGTGTGCGTACTTCTGCTGGGAGTTCGTCAAAGCCTTGGTCTGACACCAGCTCCTCTCCTTCTGCCCGGGAACAACTTATACCCCCGACCATCTTCCACACGGTAGTCCATCTGCATGAGATGTACATCTCGAGCAACATGAGATGCACGTTTCAAACAACACGAGATGTACATCTCATGCAAGTAGAGAGAATAGTCCAAGCCAATGTCTTCCATTGGTTTACAAATCTTAATCTTCTGCAAGCGAGACAAAAAATCAGCTTCATTTCAAGATAAATACGTATATTTGCCCACCAAACAGAGAAAGAACGCTTTACGCGCAATTTACAAGAAGAAAAACAGCGGTAAACGTCTGTGAGTTATTAACAAAACAGCCGACTTATCAACCGTTTTTTTGCAATCTTTCTCCAAAATTTGTAGGCGCTATCCGGAATTATCACTTATTTTCCGCTGCCAATAAATATTGAGATTATGGGAAAAATAATTGCTATGGCTAACCAAAGGGTGGTGTAGGCAAGACTACGACGACAATCAACCTCGCAGCCTCACTCGCCACGCTTGAAAAGAAAGTGCTCGTTGTAGATGCCGACCCGCAGGCCAATGCCTCCTCAGGATTGGGTGTGGACATCAAGCAGTCGGAATGTACTATCTACGAGTGCATTATTGACCGTGCAGACGTACGCGAGGCCCTTCATGACACGGAGATAGACACACTGAAGGTAATCTCCTCCCACATCAATCTGGTAGGTGCCGAAATAGAGATGCTCAATCTGAAAAACCGCGAAAAGATACTGAAAGAAGTACTCGCTCCGCTGAAGAATGAGTTTGATTATATCTTGATAGACTGTTCCCCGTCTTTGGGTCTGATTACGGTCAACGCACTGACTGCCGCCGATTCGGTAATCATCCCCGTACAAGCGGAATATTTTGCACTGGAAGGCATCAGCAAATTGCTGAATACCATTAAAATCATCAAGTCCAAGCTGAACCCTGCCCTCGAAATCGAAGGCTTCCTGCTGACGATGTACGACTCGCGTCTGCGCCAGGCCAACCAGATTTACGATGAAGTGAAACGCCACTTCCAGGAATTGGTATTCAACACCGTCATCCAGCGCAATGTGAAACTGAGCGAAGCTCCCAGCTACGGCCTGCCCACCATTCTCTATGACGCAGACTCAACCGGAGCCGAAAAACCACATGGCACTTGCCAAGGAATTGATAAGCAGTAAACGAAAAGAAGTGATTATAGTGGTTAGTGATTAATGATTAGTGATAAATACCATATTTACAATGCACAAACAAATCATCCCGTATGGTTAAATTGTAAATCGTCAAATAGTAAATAAACAGATGGCACAAAGAAATGCATTAGGACGCGGGCTAGACGCCCTCTTCTCCATGGATGAAGTAAAGACCGAAGGCTCCTCCTCTATCAATGAGATAGAGCTGTCGAAGATTACGGTCAATCCCAACCAGCCCCGTCATGAATTCGACCCGGTTGCGTTGCAGGAGTTAGCCGATTCCATCTCCGAAATCGGCATCATACAGCCCATCACCCTGCGCAAGCTTAGCGACGACGAATACCAGATTATCGCCGGCGAGCGTCGTTTCCGTGCTTCGCAGCTTGCCGGACTGACAAGCATCCCTGCCTATATCCGCACTGCAGATGACGAGAACGTCATGGAAATGGCGCTCATCGAAAACATACAGCGCGAAGACTTGAACTCCGTAGAAATAGCCCTCGCTTACCAGCATCTGTTGGAACAATACGGACTGACGCAGGAACGCCTCAGCGAACGCGTAGGTAAGAAGCGTACCACCATTGCCAACTACCTGCGCCTGCTCAAACTGCCCGCCCCCAGTCCAGATGGGACTGCAGAACAAGCAGATAGACATGGGACATGCCCGCGCTTTGGTAACGCTTGGCGATCCCAAACTGCAAGTGAAGATTTTCGAAGAAATCCATGGAGCACGGGTATTCCGTACGCAAAGTGGAAGAAATCGTAAAGTCACTGAGTGAAGGCGAAAGCGTGAAGAGCGGTGGTCGTAAGATTGCCCCCAAGCGCACCAAACTGCCCGAAGAATTCAATATGCTGAAACAACAGCTCTCGGGCTTTTTCAGTACCAAGGTGCAGCTAACCTGCTCGGAGAAAGGAAAAGGTAAATCAGTATCCCGTTCAATAACGAAGAAGAATTGGAACGTATCATCGGCATTCTTGATACGCTGAAGAAATAAATGAGGAAAAAAGGAAGAATATATCAGTTAGCCATTGCCCTGCTGCTCTGTTTTTTTACAGATGGCAGGGATTGCTATGTATGGTCAAGACCGTCCACGTGCCGCTTCCAAGCGTGCGCAGCGGCATCAGACCGATACACTCAACACCGTGGTGAACCGGGACAGCCTCACTGTTGCCGACAGTCTTGCAGCCGAAAACAAGCGGAAGATGCTGGAAATGACTGCCAGCCCCGACCTGAAGGAACAGCCCGTGCCTACAGACAGTCTGCAAAAGGCCATCGACCCCAAAAGGTGGGTACCTAATCCCACAAAAGCCACCTGGCTTGCCCTCGTCATTCCCGGCGGTGGACAAATTTACAACCGCAAGTATTGGAAACTGCCCATCTTCTATGGAGGATTTGCCGGTTGTGCCTATGCCCTTACGTGGAACAGCAAGATGTATAAGGACTATTCGGCCGCCTACAAGGATGCCGTAAATGGTAATTTCAACTCCAGTACCATTACCGACCTGCTGCCTCCCAACTATAACTATACCGAAAGCCAGCTGACGGAGACACTACGGAAGCGTAAGGATACCTTCCGACGATACCGCGACTTGAGCATCTTCGCCTTTATCGGTGTATACCTGCTGTCCGTTGTCGACGCATACGTAGACGCAGAGCTGTCCAACTTTGACATCACCCCCGACCTCAGCATGAAAGTGGAACCTGCCATAATCAACAGCCAGATGACTGGTTCCTCTAATAAGAACGTCGGCGTGCAATGCAGATTTCCGATTCTCAAAAACGCAAAATTAAAGCATAAATTATTACCTAATGACACACAAGGCCATATATATGAAAAGAATTATTCTCGGTTCCTCGCTTCTGTTTTGCGCCCTCTTCACCGCTCCGGCCATGCATGCGCAAGAAAGCGTGGAAGTGCTTATCCGCGAAAACGGCACGGAACGCCAGGAATCCATCGAGCTGCCCAAAAGCATGACCTATCCGCTGGACAGCCTGCTCAATGACTGGAAAGCCAAGAATTACATAGACTTTGGGCAAAAGACTGCAGCACCTCTACCGTAAACCCGATGTTCAGTGACTCTGTATACATAGACCGGTTGTCGCGCATGCCGACCGTCATGGAAATGCCATACAACGAGATTGTGCGCAAGTTCATCGACATGTATGCCGGACGTCTGCGCAACCAGGTTGCCTTCATGCTGAGCGCCTGCAACTTCTATATGCCCATCTTCGAAGAAGCGCTGGATGCCTACGGCCTGCCGCTCGAGCTGAAATACCTGCCCATCATAGAATCCGCTCTCAACCCTTCTGCCGTATCCCGCGCGGGAGCCTGCGGACTATGGCAGTTTATGCTCGCCACCGGAAAGATATACGGACTGGAAAGCAACAGCCTCGTAGACGAACGCCGTGACCCGATAAAGGCGACCTGGGCGGCAGCACGCTACCTGAAGGACATGTATGACATTTACAAAGACTGGAACCTGGTGATTGCCGCCTACAACTGCGGTCCGGGCACCATCAACAAAGCCATCCGCCGCTCGGGAGGGAAAACCGATTATTGGGAAATCTACAACTATCTGCCCAAAGAGACACGCGGCTACGTGCCCGCCTTCATTGCCGCCAACTACGTAATGACCTACTACTGCAAGCACAACATCTGCCCCATGGAAACCGACATTCCGGAAGCAACCGATACGGTGCAAGTAAGCCGTAACCTTCATTTCGAGCAGATTTCCGACCTATGCGGCATCAGCCTGGACCAGATAAAGAGCCTGAATCCCCAATTCAAGAAAAGCATCATCCCCGGAGAGAGCAAGCCGCAGACGCTACGCCTCCCCATCAACTACATCAGTGCCTTCATTGACAAGCAAGACACCATCTATGCCCACCGCAGTAACGAGCTGTTCAAGAACCGCAGAGTCGTGGCCGTTTCCAATACACGCTCGGCAGCACGTAGCAGCAAAAGCAGTACCGCTACGGGGAATGTCACCTACCACAAGATACGCAGTGGCGAGAATCTCGGCAGCATTGCACGGAAATACGGCGTCACTGTCAATCAGTTAAAAAGTTGGAATGGATTGCGCAGTACCAGAATCTCCGCAGGAAAGCGCTTGAAGATTTATAAATAAAGACATAAACGCTTGCCCGGTGTTGAAAATTGCTTATTTTTGCAAAAAGTGAAGTGAAGAAAGGAGAAAGCAGTATATGGAAGAAAATATAAGTCAGAAGGAAAAGGAAAAAGCCGAAGAGGAAATGATCGAACAGGCATTCCAAGAACTGTTGAACGACTATTTGGCCACCAAGCACCGCAAGCGCGTCGAAATAATAACCAAAGCATTCAACTTTGCCAACCAGGCGCATAAGGGCATTAAGCGTCGTTCCGGCGAGCCCTACATCATGCACCCCATTGCTGTGGCAAAGATTGTCTGTAATGAGATAGGACTGGGGTCTACTTCCATATGCTCGGCATTGCTGCATGATGTGGTGGAGGACACCGACTACACCGTAGAGGATATTGAAAACATCTTCGGTCCCAAAATCGCCCAGATTGTAGACGGGCTGACAAAGATTTCCGGCGGTATCTTCGGCGACCGTGCCTCGGCGCAGGCAGAGAACTTCAAGAAGCTGCTGCTCACCATGTCCGACGATATCCGGGTTATCCTCATCAAGATAGCCGACCGTCTGCATAACATGCGTACACTCGGCTCCATGCTGCCCAACAAGCAGTTCAAGATTGCAGGCGAAACACTCTATATTTATGCCCCGCTCGCCAACCGCCTCGGCTTGTACAAAATCAAGACAGAACTGGAAAACCTGAGCTTCAAGTACGAACATCCGGAAGAGTACCACGAGATAGAAGAGAAACTGGAAGCCACCGCCGTGGAACGCGACAAGGTATTCAATGAGTTCACCGCTCCGATACGGGCGCAACTGGACAAAATGGAACTGAAATACCGTATCCTTGCCCGTGTAAAGTCCATCTACTCCATCTGGAACAAAATGCAGACCAAGCATGTCCCCTTCGAGGAAATCTATGATTTGCTTGCTGTCCGCATCATCTTCGAGCCCCGCAATATAGAGGAAGAGCTAAACGACTGCTTCGACATTTACGTCTCCATATCCAAGATATACAAGCCCCACCCCGACCGCCTGCGCGACTGGGTGAGCCATCCCAAAGCCAACGGCTACCAAGCCCTGCACGTCACCCTTATGGGTAACAACGGGCAATGGATTGAAGTACAAATCCGCAGTGAACGCATGAATGACGTTGCCGAACAAGGCTTTGCCGCCCACTGGAAATACAAAGAAGGCGGAGGCAGCGAAGATGAAGGCGAACTGGAGAAATGGTTGCGTACCATCAAGGAAATTCTGGACGACCCACAACCGGACGCCATCGATTTTCTCGATACCATCAAACTGAACTTGTTCGCATCGGAAATTTTCGTCTTCACCCCGAAAGGCGACCTCAAGACCATGCCGCAGAACTCTACGGCACTGGACTTTGCCTTCTCCTTGCATACCGACATCGGCAGCCACTGCATCGGCGCCAAGGTAAACCACAAACTGGTTCCCCTAAGCCACAAGCTGCAAAGCGGTGACCAGGTAGAGATATTGACCTCCAAATCGCAACGCGTACAGCCGGAGTGGGAAGTGTATGCCACCACTGCCCGCGCCCGCGCCAAGATTGCCGCCATCCTGCGCAAAGAGGCGAAAGCCTATCAGAAAGAAGGTGAAACCATACTGAACGAATTCTTCAAAAACGAGGATATACGTATGGATGATGCTGCTCTGGACAAGCTGACCAGGCTGCACGGCTTCCACACCCGCGACGAGCTGCTCGTTGCCATCGGCAACAAACGGGTTGTGCTGGGCGATGCCGACAAGAACGTGTTCAAGGAAAAGCAGAACAGCAACTGGAAGAAGTTCCTGACCTTCTCCTTCGGTAACAAGGACAACAAGGATGCCAAAGAACAACCGGAAGAGAAAGCACCACAAGAGAAAATCAACACCAAGCAGATTCTGAAGCTGACGGAAGAGACCATCTCAAAGAACTATATTATGGCCGACTGTTGCCACCCCATTCCGGGTGACGACGTACTGGGATACATCGACGAGCAAAACCGTGTTGTCATCCACAAGCGCCAATGCCCCATTGCCACCCGCCTTAAGAGTAGTTACGGAAACCGTATCATCGCCACCGAGTGGGACACTCACAAGGATTTGTCGTTCCTCGTCACCATATATATAAAAGGTATAGACAGTATGGGATTGCTGAACGAAGTGACCCAAGTCATCTCCCGCCAGCTCAACGTGAATATCCGTAAACTGACCATCGAAACCAACGACGGCATCTTCGAAGGAAAGATACAACTCTATGTACACGATGTGGACGACGTGCGCACTATCTGCAATAACCTGAAGCAGATACAGAATATAAAACAAGTGACGAGAGTAGAGGAATAAACGGAGTGGTATTTA
>ENA-OQCV01000292-OQCV01000292.1-human-gut-metagenome-genome-assembly--contig:-NODE-292-length-14519-cov-2.420859_pt1 | contig 14519 bp, 20 predicted proteins | sample MGYA00242766_ERZ504592 | MGnify/ENA primary metagenome ERZ504592 (study PRJEB26092, sample SAMD00036315) | human gut metagenome | host: Homo sapiens | study: EMG produced TPA metagenomics assembly of...
GCACATTCTGTTTGGCCTTCCGTTCTTCTACTTCGCGTGCCACTTTGCGTACAAGGCGCAGGGCTTTCTGCTTCTCTTCTAGTTGTTGGGTGAGGGCGTTTTGTTGCAGGGTCTTCTGTTTTTTGTAGAAGTCGTAGTTTCCGCTGTAATACGTCAATCCCTGGGAGGAGAGTTCGCAGATGGCAGGCAACTGATTCAGTAGTGTGCGGTCGTGACTGATGACGAGCACGGTAGCCGATGTCCGTCGTATCAAGTTATACAGACGTTCCCGTCCATCCGCGTCCAGATAGTTGGTCGGTTCGTCCAGCAGGATGGCTGTTGGGTTGTGCAACTCCATGCCTGCCAGGAAGATGCGGGTCTTTTCGCCGCCGCTAAGTCCTTCCATCGGACGGGAGAGTGTGATACCGTCCAGTCCCCAGCTGTCGAGAGAAGCCTGGGCGCGTTCTTCCACGTTCCAGTCATCATTGAGCGTATTGAAGTGCTTTTCGGTAGCGTCACCGCTTAGGATGGCATGCAGGGCAGATAGCTTGTGGCTGATTCCCAAAGCTTGTGCTATTGTCTGCCGGTCGTATTGTCCGAAGTGCTGGGGCACGTAGTACAGATGTTCGGGGCGTAGCACCGTTCCCGAACTTGGTGACAAGTCTCCTGCCAAAATGCGCATGAGGGTAGACTTGCCGCAACCGTTATTTCCGGTCAGGGCTATTTTATCTTCGGAGTTGATACTCAAGTGGAGGTGTGAAAACAAGATTTCCTTATCTGCATGGATATAGCTAAGGTCTTTAATGATAAAGCTCATAAGTTTCTACTGTGATTTTTAGAAGTAAGAATGATAGGGAGATGCAAGCATTCCCCGAAATTGAAATTCTCGAAGGGGAGGGGTACGGACAAACACAGCATTGGCTAAACATCTATATAGGTGATGCTCAGCGTTCAGTCTGAAAAAGCATGTTGATAGTGATGTTTACCGAAACGTGTTGTCTTTAGTCGGATATTCTCATCGGTGGAATTAATTGGTTAGTGGGTGCAAAGGTAATGATTTCCACTGAATAACAAAGGTTTTTTTGCGATATTAATATCGTGTCGTCAAGAAGTTAATATCGTGTTTGCAAGAAATTAACTTCCTGCAGACACGATGTTAATACTTTATTGGTACTGTTACTTCATGGCCGAAGCATCGAACGAGAGTGGCAGTAATTCTCCCACATTCTTCAGCTCGTAGATTCCCCTTTTTGCCATATAGCAACACCCTCATGGGATGCTTGAAGCGCTTCTCCGTTTCGAGCATCACTTGCCGGCAGGCGCCGCAGGGAGGGATGGGAGACTCCAGGAATTCGTTGTGCTCGTTGCGTGCGGCAATGGCGAGGGTGGTTACCGCCTGGTCGGGATGTTGGGAGTTGGCATAGAATAGGGTGGTACGTTCTGCACACAGCCCGGAAGGATAGGCGGCGTTTTCCTGGTTGGTGCCGGTCACTACAATACCGTTTGCCAGTCTGGCCGCAGCTCCTACCGAGAAGTGGGAGTAAGGGGCATAGCTGCGGTTGGTAGCCTCGCGGGCGGCATCCATCAGTTCGCGGTCGGCGGCATCCAGTTCTTCATAGTCGTATATCTTGACGGCGATTTCGATATTTAATTCTTTCATAAGGCAAAGGGTTATATTGTAATTAATGTTACAAAGATAGAAAGAGATTGGTTATTTCAATTCTTTTACGGACTTTTGTGCAGAACTCAACATTTTAAGCATGAAACGGATTTTCAGACTGACTGCTATCATAGCATTTCTTTTTATTTCCATTACAACAGTGCAGGCACAACGCCGGAATGCCCGCTACAATGAGTATATCAAACAGTATGCCCCCCTTGCCGTGGAGCAGATGCAGCGTCATAAGATACCTGCCAGCATCACGCTGGCCCAAGGGCTGTTGGAGAGCGGTGCCGGATACAGCGCGCTGGCGCGCAAGAGCAACAACCACTTCGGCATCAAGTGCGGAGGCAACTGGCGCGGACGGACAGTGAGGCATGATGACGATGCCCGCAATGAATGTTTCCGCGCTTATCGCAATCCGAAAGACTCTTATGAAGACCATTCCGATTTCTTGAAAAGGGGAGCACGTTATGCTTTTCTTTTCAAACTGAAGATTACGGACTATAAGGGTTGGGCGCGCGGCTTGAAGAAGGCTGGCTATGCTACCGACCCGTCGTATGCCAACCGACTGATAACCATTATCGAGGATTATGAACTGTATAAGTACGACAGCCGTGGCATGAGCAAGCGCGATGCCCGCAGCTGGGAGAAGGAACTGAAAAAGAAGCCTTGGCTGGCCAATCCGCATCAGGTGTACATTGCCAACGATATAGCTTATGTAGTGGCACGCGACGGAGACACCTTCCAGGTGTTGGGCAAGGAGTTTGACATCAGCTGGAAGAAGCTGGTGAAATACAACGACCTCCATAAAGAATATACACTGGAGGCGGGAGACATTATTTACTTGAAAGAAAAGCGCAAGAAAGCCGCCAAACCCCATACCGTCTACATAGTGAAAGACGGTGATTCCATGCATACCATTTCCCAAAAGTACGGCATTCGTCTGAAGAACCTTTATAAGATGAATCGTAAGGATGCGGAATACGTGCCGGAGATTGGCGACAGATTGAGATTAAGATAAAGAAGCTATCCGAAAATGTACAGGGTGTCCGAAAACGGACACCCTTCTTTTTTTGTCTTTTCGCTTACTTTCAGGGGGTTTATGATTTTGGCATGGATTTAGTATATATTAAGCGTTATGTTCGCAAACAATAAAATTTAAAGATATGGATAGAGAAATTCCGAAAGAAGTGCGTAATAAAGAACGCAATAAGAAAATCATCCGCTACGGTGCTATCGGCGTGGCAGGTATCGTAGTGGTCAGTGTACTCATTTCATTGATGCGTACGGGAGTGAAGGAGAAAGACCTCGTTTTCTCCCAAGTGGGTAAAGGCACGATTGAAGTCAGCGTTAGCGCCTCCGGCAAGGTAGTCCCGGCATTCGAGGAAATTATCAACTCGCCCATCAATACCCGCATTTTGGAAGTGTACAGAAAAGGTGGCGACAGCGTGGATGTAGGTACCCCCATCCTGAAACTGGACTTGCAGAGTGCCGAGACCGACTACAAAAAGATGCTGGATGAAGAGCAGATGCGCAGCTACAAGCTGAAACAGCTGAAACTTGACAACCAGACCAAGCTGACCGACCTTCAGATGAAAATCAAAGTCTCCGCCATGAAGCTGGACCGCATGAAGGTGGAGCTGCGTAACGAGCAGTACCTTGATAGCCTCGGTTCGGGCACCACCGACAAAGTGCGCCAAGCCGAACTGAGCTACAACGTGGCACAACTGGAATACGAGCAATTGCAGCAGCAGTATGCCAACGAGAAGGAAGTGCTGGCTGCGGAATACCAAGTGCAGGAGCTGGATTTCAGCATGTTCCAAAAGACACTGGCCGAAACCAAACGTACGCTCGACGATGCGCAGGTGCGTTCGCCCCGGAAGGCCATCCTTACTTATATCAACAATCAGATTGGTGCCCAGGTTCCCGAAGGCTCACAGATTGCCGTCATCTCCGACTTGAGTCACTTCAAGGTGGAAGGCGAGATTGCCGATACTTACGGTGACCGTGTGGCTGCCGGTGGCAAGGCCATTGTGAAGATTGGCAGCGAAAAGCTGGAAGGTTCCGTAAGCAGTGTTACTCCGCTTTCAAAGAATGGCGTCATCTCCTTTACCGTGCAGTTGAATGAGGACAACAACCGCCGACTGCGTTCCGGTCTGAAAACCGACGTCTATGTGATGAATGCAGTGAAGGAAGACGTGATGCGCATAGCCAATGCCAGCTATTATGTGGGACGTGGGGAGTATGAACTTTTTGTACGCAATTCCGACAAGGAAATTGTAAAGCGCAAGGTGCAGCTGGGCGATTCCAACTTTGAGTTTGTAGAAGTGGTCAGTGGCTTGCAACCGGGTGATGAAGTGGTGGTGAGCGATATGAGTAACTATAAGAACAAGAATAAGTTGAAGCTAAAATGATAAAGGTTTTACTTGAAACAAGCCTGGGAGCTGTTGAAGCAGAATAAACTGTTCAGCATGCTCTACATTGTGGGTACGGGGCTGGCCATTGCCATGACAATGATTATGGCGGTGGTGTATTTATGTGAAGATTGCGCCCGTCTATCCGGAGGTAAACCGCATGAATACGCTTTACCTCAGCAATTCAAAATTCACGCAGGGAAATGGCAACAATACCAGGACCATGCAATGGGCTGTTTCCTACAAGGCGCTGCAAGACTGGTTCTATCCCGTAGAGAATGCTCTTGTCGTTTCGGCCGAGCTGCATAATGACTTGTCGGAAAACAGTTATATACAGCCTGCCGACCGTAGCGGTGATTTTCCGGTTATGGTAAAGTTGACAGACCCTGCGTTTTTTCAAGATATATTCTTTCCAATTCCTGGAAGGCAGTCCATTCACGGCATCCGACCTGGCAAGTGGCATTTCCACTGCTGTCGTTACCGATGATTTGGCACGCCGCTTGTTCGGTACGACGGAAGAGGTAGTAGGACGCTCGTTCAGCCTGAACTATATCGACTACCGGGTTTGTGGAGTGGTGCGTAGCGCCAGTTACCTCACCTCCAAATCCTATGCACAGCTTTACGTACCTTATACGGTGTCGCCCGATTACAGCAGTCCTAAATACAACCTTCCCTATCTGGGAGCTTTCAACGCTACCTTTCTGGTGAAGGACGGTAAGCAGGGAGATGCTCTGCGGGCTGAGATAAAGGAAATCTGCCGTAAGGAGAATCTTATGCATCCCGATGAATGGCAAGTGGATTTTTGGGAGCAGCCCACCTCCCATCTGTTGAGTGTCTTTAAGACTTATGCAGGTATGGAGTTTGACCTTTGGGCCACAGTGCGCCACTTCCTGCTTGTCCTGCTCGTATTGCTATTGGTGCCTGCCCTGAATCTGAGTGGCATGATATCGAGCCGTATGGAGGGACGCCTGGCAGAGATGGGGGTGCGGAAGTCGTTTGGAGCCGGACGTAAGATACTGCTTTCACAAGTGATGTGGGAAAACCTGCTGTTGACTGCACAGGGTGGAGCATTGGGCTTGCTGCTGGCATGGCTGGCACTTTACACGGGACGCGAGTGGATATTTACGGTACTCGACAGTTGGCCGGGCATGGTGCCCGAAGGAGTGGATGTCCGCGTATCGGGTGAGATGCTGTTTGCTCCGTTGGATTTTTCTCGCAGCATTGGTGCTGTGTGTCGTACTGAATCTGTTGTCGGCCCTTATACCGGCGTGGTATTCCTTGCGGAAACCGATTGTGAACTCACTGAATGGAAAAACGATAAGACACGGGAGGTTGGTATGTTTAAGTTAATATGGAAGAATCTTTGGGCGCGCCGCCGCAAGAACGGATGGTTGTTGGCCGAATTGATATTGGTGAGTATCATCAGTTGGGTTGTATTGGACCCGGTGATTGTGGTCACGCACGACCGTAATATCCCGTTGGGCTATGATGCGGAGCGGCTTTGCCTCATTTCATTGGGCGCATTGCAGCCCCAGGCACCGGGATACGACGCCGAAGCGCAGGACTCTGCTACGTTGGTGGACAACTATTATAATCTGGTGCGTTATGTCAAGGACTTTGACGGTGTGGAATCGGCCACTCCCGTGCTGGGATTCTGTTATCCCAATTCTTCGGGAAGTTCGAATAGTCAATTGTTTGCCGAAGGGGATACGATTCCCTTATCTATATGATGATACAATTTCTGCCTCATACAAACCTTTTTTTGAACGTATGGTTTCCGTTCCGGTAAGGGGCGGACACCCGGACAGCTGTCCGACTACGCCTATGCCCCGAATGACATTGTACTGACGGAGAATGCTGCCGAACAGTTGTTTCATACCAAAGACGCGCATGGCAAACGCTGTGTAAGCAGAGACCATGGAGATACCTTGTACATGCCGGTTGTCGGTACGATAGGAGCCATGAAGATGTATAGCGAGTGGCGTCCCGTCCCCGTTGCATTTATGCCGATGCTTACCATCGATACAAGTTATATCCCTGAAAGTGCCCATATCTTGGTACGCCTCAAAGAAGGTGTCAGCATGGAGCGTTTTCTGCACGATTTCCGTCCCTGGATGGTGAAGGAGATGAGGCGGGGCAATCTGTTTGCCCGCAGTGTCCGTTCCTATGAGCAGATTATAACGGAGAGCGAAGCCAGCAATTCCACACCGATTTACCGTCGTAATCTGGCGATGGCGGCTTTCTTCCTGGTGAATCTTTGCCTGGGTGTCATCGGTACCTTCTGGTTGCAGACACGTACGAGGCGCGAGGAAGTGGGAGTGATGCTGTCGTTCGGAGCTACACGCAGCGACATTGTCCGCCTGCTGATGGGCGAAGGCACGGTATTGACCGTGGTCGCTTCACTGACTGGTTTTCTGCTCTATTTGCAATATGCACTGAAAGAAGGGCTGGCCAAAGGGCAGAATTGGGTGGAGAGCACAGAGAGCTATTGGGTGTCGGATTTCACCTCGCATTATCTGCTCGTGTCGCTCGTCATCTTTCTGATACTGCTGGTGGTAGTGTTGGTGGGAATCTATATCCCGGCGCGCAACATCAGCCGCATTCCACCTACGGAAGCTCTGCGTGACGAATAGATGAAAACGGACAAGGTGTTCATTTTCGGACACCTTACTGCATGTATAAATAGCAGATAATCAATAATAAACGGTTTTTGGCACAACTTTTGACCTCTTGAAGCAGAAATTGTGCGGAATAGAAACGGAACAGAATAATAACAATTAAATACTTACCATTATGATTAAGTTAACTGGCATCAACAAGATTTATCGTACAAACGAGATTGAAACCGTGGCATTGGAAAATGTAAACCTCGAAGTGAACAAGGGAGAATTTCTCAGTATCATGGGACCCTCCGGTTGTGGAAAATCTACGTTGCTGAACATTATGGGTTTACTGGATGCACCTACCAGCGGCACCATCGAAATTAGCCGGTACGAAAGTGGACGGCATGAAGGACAAGGAGCTGGCTGCTTTCCGTAACCGGAAGTTGGGTTTTGTGTTCCAGTCTTTCCATCTGATTAATTCGCTGAATGTGCTGGATAATGTGGAGTTGCCTTTGCTCTATAGAAAGGTGTCTGCCAAGGAACGTCGTCATCTGGCGGAAGAGGTATTGAAGAAGGTCGGTTTGAGCCACCGCATGCGCCACATGCCTACACAGCTTTCCGGCGGTCAGTGCCAGCGTGTAGCCATTGCCCGTGCCATTATCGGCAACCCGGAGATAATCCTCGCCGATGAGCCCACCGGTAACCTGGACTCCAAGATGGGTGCCGAAGTCATGGAACTGTTGCATCAACTGAACAAGGAAGACGGACGTACCATCGTGATGGTGACCCACAATGAAGAGCAGGCCAAACAGACCTCACGCACCGTCCGCTTCTTCGACGGACGTCAGGTGGAATAATTACTGCTTAGTCAACTGTCAACTATTAATTATCAACTATCAATTAATGAAATGCAAACCGTAAGACAAGCTTTTACTATCTTGAAGCAGAATCCGCTGCTGAGTACAATTTCCATACTGGGTACGGCATTTGCCATTACCATGATTATGGCTATTGTGATTATCTGGCAAACGAAGTATGCCGATTTGGAACCGGAAGTGAACCGTAGCCGGTGCCTTTACTTTTCTGCCATGCATATAAGCAGCAAGACAGAGGAAGGGGTACAAAACTATAATACTCCTTCACCGGCATTTATGAAAGAATGTATACAGCCGCTGTCCGAAGTGGAAGCTTGTACTGCTTTTGCTCCGGCCGGTGCCGCTTTGGTGTCTCTTACAGATGGCAGCAACCGGGTGAAAGTGGACGCCATGCAGACCGATCAGGGTTTCTGGAAGGTATTCAGCCTGCAGTTCATGGCAGGACACGGTTTTGGCGAAGAGGACCGTGCGGGAGGTACAAAAGCAGTTGTGGTTTGTGCTTCTGTAGCACGGAAACTGTTTGGTACGACGGATGCGGTGGGGCAGCAATTGTTGTTGAACCGCGAACCGGCACGTGTGGTAGGAGTGGTAAAGGATGTTTCTGTCACCGCAAAGGATGCTTACGCACAGGTATGGAGCATGTATCCGGCAGATAAGTTGGAAGTGACTTCGGTATGGAGCTACGGCGGTGGTGTTCATATTGCTGTGCTGGCACGTACATCCGACGATTTCCCGACCATTCGTCAAGGTATTGCCAAACGGGTAGAGGCTGTCAATGCAGGATTGGGAGACATGCAGATAGACATCATGGAGCAACCGGACGACATTGTGGCGCATGTGAACCATGTATGGTCCAATGTAGGGCCGGATGTGACGATGCTATACCTGCAATATGCCATTGCATTGTTCATCATTCTGTTGGTGCCGTCGCTCAATTTGTGCGGACTGAGTAACAGCCGGATGCAGCAGCGCACTTCGGAGCTTGGAGTACGTAAGGCCTTCGGAGGAACGTGCGGTGTATTGATACGCCAAATTCTGAATGAGAATCTGGTGCTGACACTGCTTGGAGGTGTGGTAGGACTGTTGTTCAGCTACGTAGCTGTATGGGGAATGCGTACCTGGCTCTTTACCAATAGCCAGAATATCGGTACGGCCGGTGACTTTAGCTTGAGTATGGAGGCATTGTTCAGTCCTTGGGTATTCCTGCTGGCTTTTACTTTCTGTGTGGTCATCAATACGCTTAGTGCCGGACTGCCTGCATGGATGGCGGCAAGACGGACAATTGTAGATTCACTGAACGATAAATAAAACAAGAAGTATTATGAAATTCATTGTACACAACTTACGCATGATATGGGCACGCCTGAGCAATAGTGGGTGGGTTTTGGCCGAACTCTTTTTGGTATTCATCGTGATGTGGTTTCTTTGCGATTCTCTGGGATGTATGAAATATACTTTCTATCGTCCGTTGGGATATGATATCGACCATGTTTATCGTCTTACTACGGTCCGGGGAGGCGAGAGTCGTGATACGACATTGCTCGATGCCGACAAATACCTGAATATCCTGAAAAGGTTGGAACAAGAACCTACCGTAGAGGCTGCCTCGTTGAGTTATTGGAGCTTGCCTATGAGTGGCGCGAATAGTTATAACTCGCTGGCTGTACAAGATACCATCGGGGTGGGCGGGCGTATGATTTATGCTACCGGTGGATATACCCGGGTTTTCCATATGCAGGAGGAACAAGGGCGGACTTTTGCCGCTTTGCCTATCGGTATCAATAATGTGATGTTGAGCCAGGCTATTTGCCGATGCTTTCAAGAAGCGGCTGCCGGAATTTTCGCTCAACACACCGTTGACATGGCGTGGAGATACGGTGAATACGGTTACTCAAGGTGGCATTGTCGGCAGCTTCCGCGATTATCGCTATGGCGATGACGCTCATTGGATTTTTATGCGCCTGGGCGAGCAGCTTATGCGTGAGGAATTCGGTGATCAGCAGGCGCAGATTGTTTTCCGTGTAAAGCCTGCTGCCGACGGGCCGGACTACCGGGAACAATTTCTCCGCGAGATAGCGCCGAGGCTGGACACGGACAATATATTTGTTGCCGACGCGGAACCTTACACGCAAATGCAGGCACAGTTCGAAGTGCTGTATGGAGATACGGACAAGGTGAACAGTCAGACAATAGTGGTACTGTTCCTCTTGGGAAATGTCTTCTTGGGACTGATAGGAACTTTCTGGGTTCGTACGCGCCGTCGTCGCTCGGAAATAGCCTTGCGGTTGGCGATGGGCAGTACCAAGCAGCAGGTCTTTTCCCTTCTTATGGGTGAGGGGTTACTGCTGTTGGCGTTGGTTACTCTGCCTGCCATGCTGATATGTTACAACGTAGGCATTGGCGAGTTCACCATTGGACGTACCGCATTGATTGCCACCTGGCCGGTGGAGTGGAGCATGATACGCTTCCTGATAGGCTCGCTGGCAGCTTGGCTGTTGATAGCGCTGATGGTGATGATGGGCATTTGGTATCCGGCACGGCAAGCCATGAAGATAGAGCCGGCAGAGGCGCTGCATGAAGAATAAGAAAATAATATCAACGATAAAAAAAGGAACGTATCGTCTGTTTGTATCAAACACATCACTTGTTTGGGGCAAATACATCATCCGTTCGTACTAAATCACATATCTGTTTTTTTTGGAGTAAGTAATCATCGTAATAAATAAGTAAGAATATGAAGACAAATATTATAGGTGTTATCATCGCATTGGCATTGGCATTTGCAGGCGTAATTTGTGCATGGGGACAAGATAACAAAGTGAGTGAAGTGCGTAAGGTTGGAGGCTTTCTCATCCATTAGGATAACTTCTGTGGGTACGGTTTACTTCACACAGAGCGACAGCTACTCCCTACAGATTGAAGGACGGGAGAAGTACGTGAAGAATACGGAGAGCACAGTGAAGGACGGCCATCTCACCATCGGCTTCAAGAATAAGAAGATGCGCAACCAAAATGACGGTGTCACCATCCGTCTCTCGGCTCCGGACTTAGAGATGGTGGAATTTATCGGTGTGGGTGAATTCAACTGTGAGGAACCCTTGAAGCTGGATAAGCTGGAGTTTGAAGTGAAAGGTGTGGGTGATGTGCATGTGAAGGATTTGACTTGCCGCGACCTGCGGGTGGCTTTGCGGGGTGTGGGTAGTGCCGACATCCATGTAGTTTGCGATTATCTCTCTGCCAAGGTGGGGGGAGTCGGCGAAATTACTCTGAGCGGAACTGCCGGGCATGCTGACATTTCTAAAGGAGGCATAGGCGGGGTAAATACTGGTAATTTGCAAAATAGGCCGTTAAGATGATAAGCAATACTTCACACAAGCCTGGGCACAGTTGCGGCAGCAACCGATGATTAGTGCCGTCAGCATAGCCGGTACGGCACTTGCCATCTTCCTCATCATGCTGGTGGTGATGATGCAGCAGGTGAAGGTAGCTCCGTTTGCTCCGGAGAGCAACCGCGACCGCTTTCTACATGTGCATTATATGAGCATCACCAACAAAAGCTGGGGAGAGGGAAACAGTTCCAACGGACCGATGGGAATAAAGACTGCGCTTGAGTGCTTCAAATCGCTGAAGACTCCCGAAGCAGTAACGATTTATACCTGTATGGTCATTTCTACCCCCGTGAATCTGCCGGGACAACCTGCAACGGGTATCGACCTGTTGCAGACAGATGATACTTTCTGGCGTGTGTTTGATTTCTCTTTTGTTGCCGGGAAACCTTATGACCAGGCTACATTCGATGCCGGACTACCCGTAGCGGTAATTACGGAAAAGTGTAGCGCGCAGGTTATTCCAGACAACGGAGGCTGTTGGTCGCGAATTCCTTTTGAACCATGCTCCTTATACAGTGTCCGGCGTAGTGAAGGATGTTTCTACTTTGGCCAACACTGCCTATGCGCAGGTATGGTTGCCCTATACTTCTACTGAGATAACGAAAAGCACATGGAGTGATGAGCATATGGGGATGATGAGCGTTACCATTCTGGCGAAAAGCCGTGATGATTTTCCCGCTATTCGTGAGGAGACGGAACGCCGCCGTCAGGAGTACGACACTGTAATTGGCGAGAATGGTTATTCGTTGATTTACCGTAACCGTCCTTATGACCAGGAGAAAAATGCCGCAGGAATGGCTGCCAACATCGAACCGGACGTGGACCAGGCACGCAGGCAGCGTCTCATTATCTTCATCATTCTACTGATTGTTCCTGCCATCAACCTCAGCTCGATGACGCAGAGCCGTCTGCGCCAGCGTGTGGCAGAGATTGGTGTGCGCCGGGCATTCGGTTCAACGAGACTGGAACTGATGGGGCAAATCATTGCAGAAAATCTGGTGGTGACATTGCTGGCAGGGGTGATGGGATTGTTGCTGAGTGTAGCATTCGCTTATTTGGGCAAAGTACACTGCTGTTTGCGCAGGAATTCAGCCAGACGCTGAGTCCTCCGGCAGTGGATGCAAGCATATTGCTGCATGGCTCCACCTTTGGCTGGGCGTTGTTGTTCTGCTTTGTGCTGAACTTACTAAGTTCCGGTATTCCCGCATGGCGTGCATCAAGAATAGGGATTGTAAATGCATTGGGCGGACGTTTGCATAAATAACTCCATCACAAAACATTAATCATTGAAGAAAATGACTAAGAAACTTCTTACACAGATAAAGAATGAATGGCTCTCAAACCTATGGTTGGTGTTGGAGTTATTGGTAGTGAGTGTAGTGATGTGGTACGTGGTAGACTATCTCTACACGCGCGCCGCCACCTATCTGGAGCCGAGAGGCTTTAATATAGAGCACTGCTACCTTATAGAGTTGGGGGAACTGACACCCAAAAGTCCCGACTACATAGCCGGGCATACCTCTCAGCAGACCCACGATGACATAGCCGAGTTGTTGGAGCGTCTGCGTCGTCGGCCGGAGATAGAAGCGGTCAGCCTTTCGCAGAATTCGTATCCTTACAACGGAAGCAATTCAGGCGCTGAAGTAAGCTATGACACTTTGCGTTCTCCCGGTTGGACCATCCGCAGGTTAGTGACACCGGACTTTCCCCGTGTATTCCGCTATCGGGGGCACGCGTGGCGAGACACCCGAACAATTGGCTGAAATGTTGGAGCGCGGGGAGTTTATGGCTTCGGATAACCTCTACCGGAAATACGACTGCCGGATGACAGATCTCGTAGGCCAGCGGTTCTATCTTTTTGGTGATACTACGAAGACCTACCGGCTGGGTGCTGCACTGCAAAATGTACGCTATCACGATTATGACCAGGCGCGAAGCTCATATTCCATGATGGTGAAGCAGAGTTTCTACTATATCGGTCTCGAACTTTGTGTCCGCGTCCGTGAAGGGCAGGACAATGACTTCATTGAGAGGCTGAAGGCAGACAGTGAGAGCCAGTTCCGCATAGGCAATATCTTCATTTCGGAGATACGTTCTTCAAGGATATTCGTCGCAACTACCAGCAGGCATGACCAATGACATCCGTAACTATGTGATGGGTATGGGATTCCTGCTGGCTGAACAGTTTTCCTCGGCTTGCTCGGAACATTCTGGTTCCGTACGCAGCAACGCCGTAAAGAGGTTGCGCTGAGGCTGGCGCTGGCAGTTCGCGCCGGGGGATTTTCTCCTGTCTCATGTACGAAGGGGCTGTTGCTGCTTACGCTGGCGGCCGTACCGGCGGCTGTCATCGCTTTCAACATCGGTTATGCCGAACTGGTGGATGTGGGCAAGATGCCTTTCGATGCCGGACGCTTCCTGCCGGCTCTTGCCTTGACATGGCTGCTTATGGCGCTGATGATTGTTGCCGGAATCTGGTATCCTGCTTATGGAGCGATGAAAGTACACCCGGCAGAAGCATTGCATGATGAATAAAGTTTTTTAAGAAAAGATGTATATTCTCGATATAAGCTTGTATATTTGCGTAGTTATAAAGAAGTTTACGCAGACAAATCAAAACAAACGGAATGGGAAAACACTTTTTCTTAACATGTTCATTAGCTTTCTTATGCATGATATCGGGGACGCTTTCGGCTGCGGAAACCAATTATAATGTACTTTTCATACAATCATACACAAACAGCTCTTCCTGGCATAATAACCTTATTGCCGGTTTGCAGGACGGCTTGGAAGAGGGCGGTGTAAAAGCAAACGTGGTTATAGAGTATCTGAATGCCGATTTTTGGACGTTTGCTTCGGAGTGTGTCATCATGCGCCGCATATGCGAACGTGCCAGACAGCGGAAAACGGATTTGATTGTGACGTCCAGCGATGAGGCTTTCTTTACCTTGACTCACTGCGGCGATTCTTTGCCGTATCAGATACCGGTAGTTGTTTCGGGCATTAAATATCCTGACAGGAAGTTGTTCGACCGTATGCCGAATGTCTCGGGCTTCACTTCAGTAACGGATTTTAATGTGTTGCTTGAGGAAGCCATACGTTTGTTTCCTGCACGTAAGGAGATTGTCTGCTGTCGGACAGCAGTTTTTTGAGTGCTAAGGGAGTGGAAGCGGTAGAAGAAGCCTGGGAGTCTTTTCATAAGAAACATCCCGAATACAGTTTTAAGGAACTGAATGTGCAGAGAAAGTCCCTCAACTCTCTCATAACGTCTATTTGTTACGATTATCATGCCCATAAGTACATTGTTATCGCCCCTAAGTGGATTCCTTTTCTTTCCCTGAAATTGAAAGCTCCTGTATTTGCCAATCAAAACCTGGCAATGACAAGCGGTGTTTTATGTGTTTATGATGTAGAACCGGCGGCAGATACTTATGCTGCGGGCATACAGGCGGCAAGTATTCTGAAGGGCCGGTCGCCTGCTTCATTCGGAAATAGGAGACCTGGGCGGCAAGTTATTGTTCGACTACAAACAGTTGGACTTCTTCCATGTAGATGTGGATAGTGTTGAAAAACGGGGAATCGTTTTGAACATTCCTCTG
>ENA-OQCV01000293-OQCV01000293.1-human-gut-metagenome-genome-assembly--contig:-NODE-293-length-14512-cov-3.366701_pt1 | contig 14512 bp, 14 predicted proteins | sample MGYA00242766_ERZ504592 | MGnify/ENA primary metagenome ERZ504592 (study PRJEB26092, sample SAMD00036315) | human gut metagenome | host: Homo sapiens | study: EMG produced TPA metagenomics assembly of...
TTTTTTGATTATGCACTATAATATTAATCACATAAATTCCCCAAAGAATAATCATAACCACCACTGCATGTGGAAGAAATCACATTAAAAAAGCCTGTACACTATCATATTGCTAATTTCAAATATGTAATAAAGGTTATTTTCTTGTTTCGTTCATATGAATCGAGTATTATGCATCCTCCGCCAATCAAAATCCATGGCAATATATTATTCTTTCCGCCTAAAAACCAAACTATCTGGCCGATACGTCCAGATGCAATACCGTTCGGCCATATGAGCATAACCAATGTATTAATAAGCAAATACAACCATAAAATTTTTGATAAATAATACAGCGCTTTTTACTTTGTTTTTATTGAATAGCAAATATATTACCAACACAATACCAAGATCACTCGCAATATCCCATTTTATTGTGTTAATAGAATACCCATTTAAATAACTTGATATTATTGCACGATATAATAGCATAAAACTGCATTTACTATAGTGTTTCTGGCTCTATAATTCACAAAATAGTAAAATGCCATTATACATACCATTACTAGCTGCGCTAGGTGCCATAAATCACATATAATGAACAAATCCGATCTATTTAGAAGAAATGGCGGTAATAAGAAAAGGATAAAAATCCAATATATTGACAACTTCATAGTTGGCTTCTTTATTGTAAATGACATCTAATCCTCCTCTCTTTAGTCCTTATACACCGTTTCAAATTCAATTATCTGATGTTCTATCGTATATTTTTCCAACTGATTAACACCATTCTCCGCCTGCTGGACAATTCTCTTCTTATCATTGATGTAATACGTCATTCGATCCTTGAATTGTTCAAGATTCCTTGCTTCAACAACAAAACCCGTTTTTCCATCCTCGACTAATTCTGGTAATGCTCCCATATTGCTACAAATCACAGGCATTGCATTTTTATAGGCATCAAGCACAACGCGCCCAAAAGGTTCTTCCCACAATGAAGGGCAAAGCAAAACATCCGCACTTTGAAGAAGCTGTGAAACCTGCTGTTCATTCAAGAAACCAACAAATTCAATTCTATTATCCTTTTTTGTTTCTTCCATGACGTAGTTCTGCAGATCACCTTTTCCTGCAATATACAGTTTACACGCTTTATTCTCTACAGCTTTAAATGAATCTATCATCCAGCGGATACCTTTTTGTTCGCTTAATGTGCCAAGATATACAAACGAAACACCTTGCCGTTTGTCAACTTCAGCCACCCGAACCGATAAGATTTTTTTACCGCATCAATATCAAAATCTGTTGCGTTTGCGATAACTTTCTTTTCACTATTTTTGAAAAAGCCGTCATTTACCAATACATTTAGCGTCAATGCTGAGGGAGCCGTTACACAATCAACGTATTTCGAATGCACTCGGTTCAAATTTCTATGCAGCTGGCACCCATATCCCGGATGTACACATTTTTCACCATTTGTCTTTTTGCACGACATCGCAACAAGAGGGCACATTAGGTAGTAATCACGGATCGTATGAACCAAGCGAATTTTTTTCTGTTTAGCAATTTTCCACACAACGGGCGTAATGCCATATAAATTGTTCGTATTAATTACATCTGGCGCAAACCGATCAATTTCTTGGGACAAACGCTTCGAGTTTCCAATATTCCATATTTCCAAAAGATGTCCTAAAAGTCTTCGCCACCGCGGCACATCATGAATATTCTTTTCCTTATGTGCACAAGATGGCTTGAAACGAACAACCTCGATGCCGTCAATTATTTCTTCGGTGTTAAAATCTCCAAGGCATAGAACACGAACTGTATGTCCTTTGCTCTGCAGCCCTTCTGCAAGTTTTTTCACACTGTATTCTGCTCCACCACGAATATCTGGTGCATAGAAAGAATTTATAATCAATATTCTCAAAGCGAATTCCTCCCTTACTCAACTGCCAATCAATTTGAGCATTTCCTTTGCTGATTTCTTCCATGAATGCTTTTCCAAAATGTACTTGGCATCTCCGACCGGCTCTTTCATAAGCAGGTTCAAATCTACATCGCTATTATTAGGGTCAATATAAATCGCTGAATCCTCATATATTTCTGGCAAACAGCTTGCCTTTGCTACAATTACTTTTTTACCCATGCTTAAAGCTTCAATCGGCGGAATTCCAAACCCTTCATAAAACGACGGCTGTATCAGAGCCTCACAATTAAGCATTAATGCTTTCATTTCTCCGTCAGACACAAAGCCGGTAAATATAACATTATCTACTTTTTTCCGATTCAATTCCTCAGACTCATTTGAAAAAGAATCATTCCCCGTCAAAATAAAATTGTATTCAGGATTCTTTTTCGCAACATTCAAAATCCATATCAGGTTTTGTGTTTATATTTTGAACCCAGTGCAAAGAAATACGGTTTCTTATCATCAATTTTACATTTTTCAAACACTCGCTCATCTGAGGTAATGTCCTTCATGTGTTCCCAACCGTTACCAATTACAGTTATTCTGTTAGGTGTAACATTATAATATTTAACAATTTCCCTCTTAGACTCATTACTGACCGTTATTATTTGAACCTTCTCTTGCCGTGTAACCTTCTTTACTTTCCACATATATAGTGCTCGATGAAGTTCGTGCCCTTTATAGTTTTCCGAAAAGCTTTCATATATGCAATCATGGATAGCAATATATTTTATCCCATGCACCGGAATGCTCAGCGTTAAATCAACGCCAACCCCTTTAGTTTCTTTTACATAATGCGGAAAAACCACTTGTTCCCAAAAGATTTTATTTACTTTTCCAGTACATTGGCCTTTCTTCACTATCGTGATATTGTTAAAGCCTAAATCACACTCAACAGCATCAGCTGGAACGAGTAACTCCACATAATACTTATCCTTAGAGCCCTCAAGCAATTTATCCAACTCTTTTATTATGTTATAAGCATATCTACTAACTCCAACAACATTTGTTCCTACCCAGCATCCGTTAAAAACAATTCTCTTCATCGATAATTTCTCCTTAAACATGTAATTAAGGAGTAGATTTGATTTTTAACCTTGCTCTAACACTGCTTGTGTTTCATGGGCACACTTTTTCCCAACTAAATTGTGCTGCCCAGCTTTCTCCATCCACCGTTAATTTCTTTCTTTCGGCATCTGACAGATTAAAGCACTGCACCATTCTATCTGCCAATTGCGACACCTCATCTGATTTTTTGTACATAAAAGGCAGCTTTTCCGCCAACTTCTTTTAGAGAGGAATTGTCCGCAGTAATAACTATGCCACCACAAGACATTGCTTCTACTACCGGAATTCCAAATCCCTCATAATTAGATGGGAATACAAATGCACATGCATTGTGCATCAGGTATTTCTTTTCTTCTTCTGAAATATATCCCGGCAGATGAATTCGATCTTTGTACTTTATTTTGCTCTATCGCTCCGATAATAGGCTGTGTTCTCCAACTCAATTTTCCTGCTAAAACAAGCGATGTAGTTTTATCCAACCTGTCACAAGCTATTTCAAACGCCTTTAAAATCGTAACAATGTTTTTTCTCGGCTCAATATTACCAGTATACGCAAAGAATGGTCCGGCTTCTATTTCAAATCTCTTCTTAATTTTTTTGCATTCTTCATTAGAGGGAGTTATATACTTGCCGTACCCCCCCCATTTAGAATTGCCGTAATTCTATTTGCGTCAATTGATAATAACGAGACAATATCTTTTTTCGTAGCTTCTGAAACTGCAATTATCTTGTCTGCCCGCTTGCAAGAAAGACGGCAGAAAATATTTTGCATAATGGCATTTTTTCTGCTCCCCCATTTGGGATTAATCAACAGTGCCAAATCATGCACGGTTAAGACCTTTTTTACACCATGTGCAAAAAGGGGCAGCATATGCTCTGTCCCCCAAAATTCATCTATTTTGTCCGCTTTTAATGCTTTATCTAAACCAAAGCATATGGTGAACGTTCCAATTTTTCCATGAACTACACGTTTTTCGAATCCAGTCAGCACAGGATCTTGATTTCTGATTGGCTCGTTCGTATAGAGAATATATGTAGTATTTTCATTTCTTTCAAGATTTCGTAGTATCTCCAGCAGATAGATACCAATTCCAGAAGGGGACTCTGAAATTAAAGGTCTTGCATCTATGCCAATTCGCATTTAATCACCCCCACATCACCTAAACAACGTGTCTCTTAACTTCAATGCTTCATTTTTCCAATTAAATAGTTGTGCTTGTTCTACCCCAGCCTTTTTCGTCAGCTCCATCTTTTCCTTTGGAAGACTCATGACGGTTACAATCTGTTTCTTCAAATCTTTCAGATTACGATTTTCAAAATAATAAGCCGCATTACCCAAAACCTCTGGTAGTGAAGCTGCATCTCGAGGAGATCACCGGAATCCCCATAGACATTGCCTCAATTGGAGGCACTCCGAATCCCTCATATACTGATGGGAATACGAAGACCTGTGCATTCCTATACACATATGGCAATAAGTTATCATCCACAAATCCCGTGAAATGAATCCGGTCAACAATTTCTTTATCCAAGTTGGAAAGCAAATCATCCATTAGCCAACCTTTTCTTCCGGCTAGAACTAGATTGGTATCAATTTTCTTTTCTTTAATCAACTCACTAAATGCCTCTACCAAAAGTCTCATATTCTTTCTCGGCTCTAATGTTGAAAGGCAAAGAATATACTTTTCAGGAAGTCCATAAGCTCCTTTTGCTTTCATGTCTTGTTCTTTATCGTAGCAGAAATCAGCAAAGCAGTCCGACAAGCCGTCATAAATAACTGCAATCTCGTCAGGCTCTTTTTTCAAAATCTTTGAAATCCGATTTTTAGAGAACTGTGACACCGTAACGACATTCTTATGCCCAAACGCAGCTTTTCTATACATGATCTTAAAATAGAGCGTCATGTATTTTCTATTCTTGCTTGGACAATCCCAGCATCCCACATCATGAATTGCACTTATTGCATTCCGGTTAAAGAAGAAAAATGGTGCCGGAAACGCCGGGAAAAAGTAATAATTGGCTTTTATAACTGCAAGTTTTAATGGTAACTGCAACTGATTAAAAACCAGTTTGTTCTTTCCTCTCACAATAATTTTTTTTACATTATGCTGCTCCGCAGCAAATTCTTTATGCACCTCATTTTTGAAAACGAGTATAAATTCAATATCACTTCTGATTTGATCTGTAATCAGTTCTTTCGTAATACTAAGCGCGAATCGCTCAATTCCAGAAAAGTTATCTGCAAGAGAAGTCAAATCTATTAATACTTTCATCTCTGCCCTTTCTTAGCGGATTTTAAATCCCATTTTGCAAAACAAGATAAGCATTAACTCTGTAAGAGTTATCCAGTTTATTTTTAATAGCAAAACCGGAATTGCCTTAATGCTTTTTGTTTCCATAATATCTTTTACTCTAAGGCGATTCCACTGATTTTTTACCAAGGAATTTAAATGGTAACTTTTTAAGGCCTTACATTTTTCAGCGAATGATAATTTTTTATCCTTCGCTAAAGCATAGCCAATTTGAACGGAGGAAAGTATATATTCTCCCCCCCCACAGCTCATATGTATCCATGCCCTTCTGTTGCAGTTCATCACTTAACTCATCTTTCGCCTTAATAAGCTGCAATTTGCCCGAAATCATTCGATTGACATCAAGATTATATGTTTCTATCGCTGATCCGTCATTGTTGTGAAGATAATACAATGGCTCATCTATAGTATAAATCACATCCGCTACTGCCAGATATTTGTTAGTGAAAATCGTATCTTCACCAACACGCAGATCTTTTCGGAAGTAGATATTGTCTTTTCGGATTATCTCGAGCGAATACATCATGCGCCATGGACCGTTTAGTTCCTTTCCTTGACGCATTCCATGCTTTCCTGAAAGATATCCCTTTAAGTCTGTTATTGATGTTCCAAAGGATCTTGGCAGTATCTGTTCCAGAATCTCTTTTTTATTATATTGATGCTTTAGATAGGAAAACTCATGTTCAGCTATGCTTCCATTTCTACGCACTGATGCATAATTATAGCAAACAGTGTCTGTATCAGATTTTACTTTTGCTACGCATTTTTCAACGATTTGTGCATCAAAAGTATCATCACAATCAAAAAAGAAACAAAACGTCCCTTTTGCTCTTTTTAAGGCATCATTTCTTGCGCTGCTGACACCCTCATTCACCTTTTTATCAATGAATTCTATTCGGCTATCTTCCTCTGCATATTTTTGTACTATTTCTGATGTTTTATCTTTACTTCCGTCGTTAACAACGATTATCTGTAAATTTTTGTACCTAATCGCATTTACCTGCTCAAAATAGCGGATCAAGTACTTTTCGCCATTATAAATGGGGGTAATTATCGTTACTAAATTCATTTATCCACCTATTTCTATACTTAATCGCTAGTCCGAGAATTTTTCGATCATCCACCAAGTAACGTTTTGCCATCCGCTTGGGATCTTGCGTAATCCTAAATAGCCACTCCAAGCCATGATTGGACATCCATCGAGAAGCTCTTTTAATATTTCCTGCCTCAAAATCGAAGCTGGCACCAAGACCAAAGGAAATCGGCACTCCAAGTTCTTTACAATGATGGTACATAAACTTTTCCTGTTTCGGGCAACCTAATCCTACGATCAAAATGTGCGGACTAGCCTCTTTTATCATGGATTTAATTTTATTCATCTCATCCTGATTTTTTTCAAAACCGAATGGAGGAGAGTATGTACCAACGACCTGTAGACCCTTAAATCTATTCATAAGATTTTCCGCCGCTTTTACTGCTACGCCCTCTGTCGCACCTAAAAAGAACATTTTATATCCCTTTTTTTGCAGCCATATCACACAAAAGTGGGAACAAATCCGAGCCTGAAATTTTCTCTTTAATCGGTGTTCCATACCATTTGGCGATCCACAACAGTGGTTTACCATCCGTCAGAATCAATGACGCATTTTCATAAACCGCCTGCAATTCTTTACTTGTTTCAAGTTGTACTATATGATCCACATTCGGTGTTACCACATATGCACTTCTATCCTCTTGAATCAGCCGATCAATAGCCTGCAGCGTTTCCTGCATTGTCAAGTTATCAATCTCTGTATTCATAAACTTCATTCTTGACATTTATCCACCCTCACTACAAGCCTGTTAGCACCGAACCTTAATCAGCTCTGCATCGCCAACAACAAGACACCTGCCCAACCCAGCTGGTAAAAACAGTGTTTCACCCTTGCTGAATCGCATCGGCTTCTGTTCCGCATCCATCGTCTGCACTTCACCATATCCATCCAGGCACATTAACACCTGAAAAGATGCATCCATAACAGAGAATGCAAAACCTTTCGTTACTTGTATTCTTTCTGTTTCAAAATATTTACAGCGGCAGAGCAATTCACGAGAACAGCCAGAATAGTACTTCACCATTCTTGGTTTCTGGCTCACATCCGGTGCAACCTTCATGTTCATGACCTGCACAGCTTTATCAAAATGCAACTCACGTTTTTTGCCGTTCTTATCCACACGGTCATAGTCATAAACACGGTAGGTCACGTTCGAGCTTTCCTGAATTTCAGCAACCAAGATACCCTTTCCGATACCATGTACCGTCCCTGCTGGAACAAAGTAGGTATCTCCCTTATGAACCAGAACTTTTTGCAGGTGCTTGTCCAGTGTTCCGGTCTCAACTGCTTTCCGAAGGATCTTTTCTGTCACCTCATGCCGAAAGCCGTAAATCAGGCTGGCTCCTTCGTCAGCATCAATGACATACCACATCTCGGTCTTGCCGTTGTCGCCTTCATGTTCTCTCGCATATTCATCGTTAGGATGAACTTGTACTGAGAGATCTTTCTTGGCATCGATGAATTTCACAAGAACAGGCAATTCACCATTTTCAACTTTTGTACCGATGTATTCCGGATGTTCTTTCAGCACTTCAGCCAGTGTTTTTCCTTTATATGTACCATTTGTCACATAACTTGGGCCGTCCGAATGAACCGAACACTCCCAAGTTTCTGCTAATGGTGTTAAATCAATTTTTTGACCATATTCTTCCCGAAGTCGAGTACCACCCCACAAATAATCTTTACCCGTCGGAATCAATTTCATGATTTCCATTACTCTGTCTCCCACTGTTTTTTATTCCATCGGAAATTTAATCTTATCTGCGACGCTGATTTCTTCTCCAAGCTGTACTTCAATCATATCCAGTGCCGTAATAGCCTCCACTGTATGCTTGCAACCTGCCGCAATAGTAATTACATCACCAGTGCGGAGTATCTGCTCCATGCCGTCAACGATTGCCTTACCTTTACCAGAAACTACAGTCCATACTTCCTCGCGGTAGTTATGCATATGGTAAGTCATATGCTCGCCAGCTCTCATGGAAACCTTGACTGTCATAGAACCAGGCTGACCATCGATAACTGTATAAGTACCCCAAGACTTCTCAGCATACATTGCCTCCGTTTCGATTTTTTCCACATAAGGCTTCATATAACCGCTGCGTTCTTTATCAGCGATTAAGATACCATCACCACTGGCGGCAACAATCATATCCTTGCAACCCATGCAGAGAATCGGGATATTCAGCTCATTCACCACATTAGTATTCTCACAAGTTTCGTCCAGAATGGCCTTACCCTTGGTCTTATCCGCCATGACCTCTGCCATCATGTTCCAAGTACCGACATCCTTCCAGTCACCGCTGTAACGGAGAACCTGAATGCTGGACTCTTTCTCGACCACAGCATAGTCAAAGCTAATCTTAGTCAGGGTATCATATTTATTGAACAGATCACGATAATCTTCAAAGTCGATCATGCTGTGTGCTTTGTCCAACAAATAGCCCAGCTTGAACGCAAAGATACCTGCATTCCACAGCGCACTCTGAGCCAGATATTTCTTAGCGTTTTCCACATCCGGCTTTTACCTTGAATTCCTTAACCTTGCTAACGTTTTTGCGCCGCTTTCCAGGAATAATGTAACCGTACTTCTCACTAGGATAGGTCGGCTCAATACCCATCAGAGTCAAATTTGCACCGCCCTGCTCCGCCAGTTCTTGTAGGGTCTTAACGGCTTCGTAATAGGTATTATCTACATAAGGGTCAACCGGGCAGACAACAACAGCTTCATTCTCATCAACGCCCAGCTCATCGTGGAGATAGGCCGCGGCCAGTGCGATGGCAGGGAACGTATCACGGCGGCAAGGCTCTACACAAATAGAAGCCTTTTCACCCAACTGGTTTTTAATGGCACTTGCCTGTGATTTGCTAGTCGCAATGGTGATCTTTGCATCAGCATCTACCGTAGTAATCTGACGGTAAACACGCTGAACCATAGATTCATACTCGTCATTATTCTTGAACAGTTTGATAAACTGCTTGCTACGTACATCGTTGGAAAGGGGCCAAAGACGCTTACCAGAACCACCGGAAAGTAAAATAATATTCATAATTTTTTCTCCTCTATTCATTAATGCAAGTACTCTTCGGCACTCTTACGAATTTCTATTTCCACAGCTTCAGCAGCTTCCTTGTTTTCTGCACTGACTGAAATATAAGTTTTGAGTTTCGGCTCCGTACCGGAGGGGCGCACCACGATGGAACAGTTATCTTCCAGCAAAAATTTGAGCACATCGGACTTGGGCAGACCGTCCAGCCCCGGTGCATAATCCAGCAGCTTGACGACCTTCTTTCCGCCAAACTCCTTGATATCGCCGCGGAATGCCTGCATGATGTTCTGCATCTTGGCAAAACCGGCACTACCATTGAATTCATAGCTGTGCAGCGTGTTCAAGCAGTAGCCGTAGGTCTTGTACAGTTCGTCCAGCTTATCTAACAGGCTGATGCCCTGAGTAGCATAGTAGCTGAACATCTCACAGATCATGTAGGCACCGTCTACGCCGTCCTTATCGCGGACGTAGGAGCCGGTCAGATAGCCATAGCTTTCTTCAAAACCGAACACATAGCTGTCCGCCTTGCCGTGCTGTTCCAGTTTGCCGATCTGCTCACCGATGAACTTGAAGCCGGTCAGCACGTTGATGGTGCGCAGACCATAATGTGTCGCAATCTGTTCACCCATATCCATCGTGACAATGGTCTTGACCATGACTGGGTCTGCGGGCATCTTGTCGTGCTTCACACGCTGACTGCAAATGTAGTCCAGCAGTAGCATACCAGTCTGATTACCGGTCAGCAGCTCGTACTCCCCTGCCTTGTTCTTGACGGCGATGCCCACACGGTCACAGTCGGGATCAGTCGCCAGCAGCAAGTCAGCATTACACTTTTTGGCATACTCCATGCCCAGTGCCATAGCTTCCTTGATTTCCGGGTTGGGATATGGGCAGGTCGGGAAGTTGCCATCCGGCCGCTCCTGCTCCTTGACAACAGTGATATTGGTGTAACCCATTTCTTTTAAGGTACGGGTCACAGGTTTCAAGCCGGTGCCGTTCAGCGGACTATACACGATGGCCACGTTCTTGTTGACTTCTTCGCCAAAGAGAACAGACTGGCTCTTGACCTGCTCCACGAAGGCCGTATAGACCTCGTCCGGAATGTACTGGATGTTGCCGCTTGCCATTCCTGCTTCAAAGTCGCTGTTTTTGATGTCTGCAAAAATATCCAGCTTTTCAATTTCAGCTAAAATCTCAGCAGCGGCCTCAGTTGTGATCTGGCAGCCGTCAGCACCATAGACCTTGTAGCCGTTATACTTGCTGGGGGTTGTGAGAAGCCGTCACCATGACACCGGCAGAGGTGTGCAGATAACGGGTCGCAAAGGACACGGTCGGAACCGGCATCAGGACAGGCCAAATATTGACCTTAACGCCATTCGCTGCAAACACGCCTGCGGCGACTTTGCAAATACATCGCTCTTGATGCGGCTGTCATAACCGATGGCCACAGACGGCTCTGCAAAGTTCTTTTCAGATAATCGGCCAGACCCTGAGAAGCCTTTGCCACAGTATAGATGTTCATACGGTTCGTGCCTGCGCCGAGCACACCGCGCAGTCCGCCAGTTCCAAAGGCAAGGTCACGGTAAAAAGCATCTTCAATTTTTGCATCATCAAGTGTTTCAGTTCAGCGGCAACATCCGCATCTGCAGTCGCATTTGCCAGCCAACGCTCGTATTCCTTTTTAAAGATTCATAATTTATTCCCTCATCTTCTGTTTATGTTCTTAGTCACGCTGGAAAATATCTCTGGTGTAAACTTTCTCTTTCACATCTTCAAGATCTTTACTATACCGGTTTGCAATGATGGCATGGCTCATTTCCTTGAACTTAGCCAGATCATTAACCACTACTGATCCAAAGAAAGTCTCACCGTCTTTCAGAGTTGGCTCATAGATGATCACAGTTGCGCCCTTTGCCTTAATACGCTTCATAACACCCTGGATAGAACTCTGACGGAAGTTATCGCTGTTGCTCTTCATGGTCAAACGGTACACACCGATGGTCACAGATTTTTCCTGTTCCTTATCGTACTCGTTATCCTCGTCATAACTATAATAACCAGCCAGCTTTAGGACACGATCAGCGATGAAATCTTTACGAGTTCTGTTACTCTCGACAATAGCCTCGATCAGGTTCTCTGGAACATCAGCATAGTTAGCCAGTAGCTGCTTCGTATCCTTGGGCAGGCAGTAGCCGCCGTAACCAAAAGACGGGTTATTGTAGTGACTGCCGATGCGAGGATCAAGGCAGACTCCGTTGATAATCTGCTGGGTATTCAAGCTCTTGCTCTCTGCATAGGTGTCCAGCTCGTTGAAATAGGCCACGCGCAGAGCCAGATATGTATTGGCGAATAGTTTTACCGCCTCTGCCTCGGTGAAGCCCATGAACAGAGTGTCAATGTTCTCCTTGATAGCACCTTCCTGTAGCAGACCAGCAAATTCATGGGCTGCTTCTACCAACCGCTCATCACTTAAATCAGTGCCGACAATAATACGAGAAGGATACAGGTTGTCATAAAGAGCTTTGCTCTCTCTTAAAAATTCCGGGCTGAAGATGATGTTCTTGCTGTTGAACTTCTCACGCACGGAAGCGGTGTAGCCCACAGGAATCGTGGACTTGATGACCATGATGGCGTTCGGATTATATTCCATAACCAGCTTGATTACAGTTTCGACCGCAGATGTGTCAAAGTGTTGGGTGTGGCTATCGTAGTTAGTAGGGGCCGCAATGACAACAAAATCAGCATCGGCGTATGCGGTCTTAGCATCCAGCGTTGCAGTCAAATTCAGTTCTTTCTCTGCGAGATACTTCTCGATATAGTCATCCTGAATCGGAGACTTACGGTTGTTGATCATCTCAACCTTCTCCGGAACAATATCAACTGCGGTTACCTGATGGTGCTGAGAAAGCAATGTGGCAATAGACAATCCAACATAACCAGTGCCCGCAACGGCGATTTTGTAATTCTTCATGTTATTTACTCCTCCGGCCCTCATCGGGCATATCCCCTAATTTTCTATGTACACATCTGCTCTTCACAGATAGTATTTCTCTCTAATTTCCGCTGTGTGATAACCACACGGCTAAGTGTTTCCTTATGCTGTCGTATCCAATTACCCCAGCAATCAATACTTTTCTCGACATTTCGTCTATTTTCCTACATATCTTTATCCAGGCAGGTTCACTCAACAAAATCAGTTGCATCTTCTTCCGCATTTCTCCGGCGCATATTCATACGCCGCACTCTCCGCCCTCTACATCAAAGTGTTAATCTGTTGAGTAGACCCGTTTTTTCTGCACCCATTTCCCAAATTTTCCTATCCTACCGTTTTTGTAATAATCATACAAGCAAACCCATCATCATAATGTCAGTGATAAACTTGCTCTTGGTATAACCGACAGCCAGCACCTGCTCTGGGTTAAAGTCCTGAATGTTGTATATGTACTTGCCTCAAAAACAGATTTTCATCTTTTTGTATTGAGCATTTACCATAGCTCTCACACCGACCCTTCCCCCTTCAAAACCGTCCTCACCGTCTGCAACAGAATCTTCACATCCAAACCCAGATTCCAGTTCTCAATATACTTCCTATCCAACTCCACCACTTTCTCAAAATCCGTAATATCACTCCTACCACTAACCTGCCACATCCCGGTAATCCCCGGTTTAATAGCAATCCTGGTCCTATGATGCAACTCATACTGCTCCAACTCCCCAGGCAAGATAGGTCTGGTCCCTACCAGGCTCATATCTCCTTTAAGTACATTCCAGAACTGCGGAAATTCATCTAATGACGTCTTCCTGATAAATTCTCCAATTCCCGTCTTTTTCGTTCCATCCGCCATCACCTTATTCCCAATCACTCGTGGATCAAAATCAAGTTTAAACATTCTACCATCGCTCATCTTATTCTGAGCCATGAGCTCTGCTTTCCGTTTCTCCGCATCCATATACATACTTCGAAATTTGTACATCTTGAATGGCTTTCCATTCTTTCCAATCCTGATCTGCGAAAAGAACACCGGTCCCGGAGAATTAACATAAATTACAGGACCTACAAACACAAAAATAATTCCAGTCAACAAACATCCCACAAGTCCACCGGCAATATCCATAATTCTCTTAGCCAATGCCTGACGATCTGTTGCGTAGTTCATCGTTGTGGTAAGAACCGTATAACCACCTATCATTTCAACAAATTGCTTCTGCCCTGTCACCGGTTTGATACGTGATAGATTCAAATGCACAACCATTCCCATTTCCAACAGTTCATCTATCAGTTTCTGTGGATATTCATTTTTTCCGCTAACATTAATCAGCACTTCATCCACCCATCTCTGACAAATATAAGCAGCTGCATGCTCCATATCTGCAACTACTGGAATGCCACTGATTCGTTCCCCTGTCATATTACAGTCCATTAATATCAGACCATTGATATTATAACGGTTATAATTATTTTCAAGAACACTTGTTATCACATCTGAGGCAATATCTAAGGTTGTAATAATATAAAGAGAATGCTCTCCACCCTCTATCATTTTTATTTTGAGATGTTTTTTCCAGAAAAGTCTTGCCAGATATGTGAATCCTACATAAAAACTCCCATCAGGTAAAGCACGATTCTGGAGAAGAAATGACCACCGTCAATAGAGAACAGGTATAATCCGGCGCCCAACTCCAGGATAATGGTCTGCTTGACCACTGCATTGAATTCCAGATAATAGCCTCTTCTTAGAACGCCTTTGTATGTTTCAAATATTACGCACACACACAAATCCAACAACCATAAAAATATTGCTGTATTTCGATAAATTTCATTTTGATAAAGATTGAGGACAGTTCTGTTACGGATCCAATCGGCCAGCAAAAAAGCCAGACTGATACACATCAAGTCAATAAAGATAAAATCTTTATGCTTATACCATCCTTTAGATTTTTTTTAGATACATATTTTTCTTTTCATCTTCCTTCGTCGCACATTTTTTGCACTACAGATGATTTTACATAATATGAAATATTTTGTCAATATTTCTATTAAAA
>ENA-OQCV01000294-OQCV01000294.1-human-gut-metagenome-genome-assembly--contig:-NODE-294-length-14502-cov-2.586574_pt1 | contig 14502 bp, 16 predicted proteins | sample MGYA00242766_ERZ504592 | MGnify/ENA primary metagenome ERZ504592 (study PRJEB26092, sample SAMD00036315) | human gut metagenome | host: Homo sapiens | study: EMG produced TPA metagenomics assembly of...
GTGATATAGTGATACCAAAATGATACTAAATTTTAAAACTGCTCTTTAAAATACACTATAAGTTGCAGTAAACCATGTATTATAAAATTATATATCTTGTCGCCCACCATCCGATACGATACACAATCAGAGCGATAAGCATGATGATTTTGTCGATACCTACGATGACTCCTGCCGTCAGTGAGGTAAACCACAGTTCGGCTGCGTCTTTCTCCATCTTCGTCACTTCGTCCACTCCGGTTTGTTCCATGGTCGCTTCTACCAGGTTCGGGTCGGAGGTACCCGTGTGAGCGACATCTGCCTGTGCTTGCAAGCTTTGGTACATCGTGTCACGTACATGGATAAGTTGCTGCACTTCCTCGAATTTGTCCGCTATTTGGGTGGCTTCTGCCTCGTACAGGTCATGCGTGTACGAGCCGATGCAGTTCGGGATGTAAGACAGGAAGTCAAGGAAACACCAACTGCTCCCACTGCCAGCCATACCCGTGTCTGCTGGCGGATACCACCAACAGAGGATGATTGAAACAGCCAAAGGACGGAACAGCTTCAGCACATCCAGTGGCTCATGTTTCACCATCATCTTGTACGCCATTCCCGCTGCCATCACAATAGCGAACAGGGCAGCCAGTGCCATGCACATTTGTAGTATCCACCAGAACGGTCCCTGCGAGCCGGTAAAAGTCGCATCAGTCAGGAACTCGTTCGTTTGAAAAATCACATCGTCAATTTCTTCTTCAAGGATATTAATACCGAAATCCGAGAGTATATTTCCGTCTACCATACGTTTTTGTTTTTTTCAGTTCCCTTTGTTTACTGTTTCATCTCCGTCGCCGTTGCCACCCGTGTTATTGCCTGATTGCGGGCCGCGCACGGCAAAGCGCGATTCGTGCCATCGGTTCACCGCATCGCGGACAATACTCTCCTTATCCAGAGTACGGTCAGCGGTAGCATTCAGTAGCGTACTTGTTATCGTAGTATTCTGCCGTTTGGCAAGGTAGCCGACAAGGATTTCGTTCTGTCGAGTTATATCCTCGTAGATGCGCAGATACTCTTTCTTCCGCTGTGCGTTGGGCATATAGGCATCTTTCGTTGCATCAATGGCGCACTGGTAGATATGGTAATATTCCGTCCATCTGTCTTTATCCTCCGGTGTCCCCCCAGACAGGCAAGATGCGGTCTATGTTTCGTTTGAACCGTACCATCTGTCCGTTGACCTTATCGCCTTCAGCGACCCATGCGATGTCCGCTTGACGGTCAGCCACGTTCAAGGCTTCTATCTTTGCCCGGCTCACCAATGCCGAGTCGATGGCTTCAGCTTCGTCCGTTTGGTTGTATAGGTTGACGCCCGCCAGTGTGCGGAATGACAGTTTGTTCTTGACTGCTGCCGACTTCTTATACTTGTTGTGCAGTATGGAATAGTAGAGGTCGGGCGAGAGTGCTCCCGTACCGGTTTCCATTACTGTTACTTGGTTTTGTTTCGGCGAATCGTGGTTATAGGTCACGGATTGTGCCTTTGCCGCCGTGGTTGCAATTATTGTAACCGTCACGAGTAAGAGTATTCTGTCCATATTTACTTTCGGTTATTTGTTATTAATCTTTTAATACTCAATGTGTTTCAATCAGTTAATCACCAGGATTATTCCACATTTCTTTTTATATTATATTCATTTCTAATCCTTTCCTCTCCCCGCAAGAAGTGCATATCATCCTTTTCAATACAAATACATTTTCTATTCGTATGAATACAGGCGATTGCAGTGCTCATGCTTCCAGAGGCAAAATCAAGGACTGTGTCACCCTCTTTCGTGTATGTTTTTATCAGATATTTCAACAATGCGACTGGTTTTGATTAACATGAATCGTTTTGCCCTCTGATTCCGCAGTTTTAAAAATATTTCACACTTCGTGGGTATCTCGTTCCTTTGTTTTCATTTCTGAATGTAGGATTTGGTACCTTGTTTACTCCTGTCCAGTTACTTCCTCTCTTTGTACGATTCTCATAAGGCTCACCTTCCTCCATGATTGGATAATAAGGAGTTCTGCCGTTACAAAAGATACTGATTAGCTCATGCGCTTTTAGAGGTTGCTTTTTAGCAAGAAGGAAATTGCTTGCTTTTGACTTTTCCCATACCCAGTCATATTTAAATTCGGCTAAATTGCCACAGCGTAAAAGGCTGCTGAACGGTTCGCTGCCAAATAAAGCCGTAGGCGCATTATCCTTTCTCACTCTTCTAATCTCCTCCCACATTTTCGAGAATGGTATTATCTTATCCCATTGCGAGGCTGTAATTCCAAAAGGTGGGTCGCATAGAACTAAATCAATACTTGATTCTGGGAGAAGAGGCATTACTTCAAGGCAATCGGCTTTATATAGCGTAATGTCTTTTTCAAAAATCGATCTTTTTGCATTACATCTTTTATTAATGTCCATTTGCCTCTTGGTTATAGGCCAGATAGACTTGTTTGTACTTAAAGTTTCTTTCTCTGTTTGTACTTCTCCGAACATTCAGGACGAAACGCTTTTCCTGCGTTTTAAGATATTCCTTATCAATTTTGGTACATAGAAGTCATAATCTAACTTGTGGCATTATTTACCTCCTTCCTCTTTTACCGTCAATAATCCAGTCGCCCCGCATTGCGCCATCGTCCGAAAGCACCGTCAATAATTTCCCGTTTGGTACGTTCCCGGTAAATCTTCGATTTCCAGTAGCCGATACGTACCTGTATGTATCTCCATGTCTCGATGTATGCCCGGTTCAAGTGTTGCTCAATGCTGTCCAGCGACTTGTTCACGGACTCCAGTACCATAAGCAGGTCGCTGGTCGAGCAGGCCGCTGCGCCCGTGGCATACAGTACGAGGTCGCTCACCGACTTATAGAGGTGTTCGCCCTCGTTGGCGATGTCCCGTATTGCTTTTTCATTGATAGTCAGTATCAGTGCGTCTGACGGCTCGATGTTCCCATGTTTCAGGATTTTCTCATGGAAAGCCTCCAGCATGGTCTTATAGTCACCGATACGGTCACTTACCGAGCTGTAGGTATCCTTCACGTTCAGCACCGTCCGCAGGGATTGGTACATCACGTCGATGACATCAAAGGCACGGGTATAGCGGTCAAGGTCGATATTTACTTCCTTGTATTTGCCCGTCTCCTCACGGCTGTACTCATGCAGCAGTTGGTTGCTGTATTCCAGCGTGCTTCGGGCCAGCAACAGGCTGCGTTGCTTTTTGTGGTCATTTATGTACGCTTCCACCGACACGATATCGAATGTCCATTGGCCCTTGGCGACATCGGGTAGTAGCGCAAGCAACGTAATGGCTATCAGTATAGTGCGTTTCATGGCCGTACCTCCTTTCTGCCACTTCGGGATGTCCGTGCGTTTTCTACCCAGCGGTCATGGCACTCTTCCACGAGTGTCAGCCTACGACCCTCGTCCGTATCGAGTCCCGGTAGCACATCCTTCAGTACGTCGATGATGTTCCGCTTGTAGTGCATCATCTTCTCCAAGGATACGAGGTCGGCGTATATTTTCGTGATACGTGAATCCACTTCTCGTGCGATTTCGAGGCGGTCACTTGACCAAAGCAGGTGGTACACGTCGCTGTTCGGTACTTCTTCCATAGGTTCTGTACGGGCATACTCGGTAGTGATTTTACAGTTGGGATATTCCCGTGCGATTTCCGATATGCGATTATTCACGATTTTAGTCTTTTCCTCGTTCGGCAGGTTCGGATCGAGTGTCAGTACATCGGCAACGTGCGTGTCTGTGTATGCCGAAGTCAATTCCCAACTGATTTGGATAATGGCACGGTGAATCTTGATACCCAGAAAGTATTTCGGCTTCCGTGCGATAGAAATAGTCGCACGGAACGTAATGATACCATTGATGTTCGGCATCGTCGCCTTACGGACGAACGTATAGCCGCTCCATGTACCTCCGTCCTGCCAAGTGAGGCTATAGGCTGTCTTGCAATCCTGCATGATAGCCGGTAGGCGGTAGTAATCATCTGTCGGCACATCGTTCTCTGCTTCCGCTTCCTGCTTCGCATCTGCGTACTCCTTCTGTTTTTGTTGCCACTCGGCAAGTTCGCTTTTCAGTTCCTCGATACGTGTCCGGTTGGAGTTATATTGTTGCCGATAAGCTGCTGCGTCTTCCACGCTCGCCTCGGCAATTTTTTTCAGAAGGTCGGCGTTTTCCTTTCCAAGGCACTAATCTGAGATTGAAGAACGGCGACTTGATTGTCCGCTTCCCGTATCAGTGCGTCCAGTTCTGAAAGATCCAGTTCGTTCTCCGTTACCGAGGTCTGCATGACGCACTCTTTGGAATGGGCGTCCAGTGAGCCGCCACACTTGCGACACTTGTATTGTGTCGAGCCTTGTCCCAGCGTCGCCCCGTCTGAACAGGTTACACTGATGGTCACGCTTTCGCATCCCTGCAATTTTGCAGCGTCCGTCGCCTGATAATAGTTCCGTGCATCGGATGCTATGTAATAGACATAGCCTTCCTCGTTGTCATTGAACTCCGAGAGGCGGGCATTGAGTTGCGCTTTGAACGTATTCAAATCCATCGAATAGGAGTCGAAGACATCCTCATAGACCACCTCCGTCCGATTCCAACTCTGTGTCACGTGTATCTCGTAGGCGTATGCCTTCTTTGTCTGTTTGTTACCCTTACTGATGATATAGGCCTGTTGTCGGGTATTGATAGTATAGGTGTAGCCATCGTTGCTATTGTTGAGCTGTTGTACTCGACTTCTTGACCATCCGGCATACCGTTCTGAATTGGCGAGGGCCTGCTCCCGTTGCGAAGCGTTCGGATAAAATCCCGGATCACTCGTGTTAAAGCGTGTCCATGCACCCCCGTTCAATATGCTGTTGTCGTCTGTCGGTGGGTAGTAGTCGCATAGAGAAATGCTTCCTTGATCACGCCGTGCGATATACCACCGTTGCGTGTAATAGTTCCCGACAGCATTGTCCATATAGTCGGTCATCCACGATGTGAGGTCGTAATTGCTGAAATTGAACAATGCGGCCACGCTATCCTGACCGCCCACCATGTCGATTAGCAGACTGCCGATGTCATGTTCCGCCTGCTCGAAGAGAGTACTGTAGTGTTCATACAGGTTGCCGATTTCATTGACTTTGCCACCCAACAGGTCATGGAACGCACTACTTTGCAGTAGAGCGTCACCGAGGTTCTCCATACCTGATGTTGCCAGCCCTACGCCCATGTTATAAAGGTTGTCAATGTCGCCCTTTAAGTTCTCAATCGTGAAATTGCCCGGCACTTTGGTAAAGTTGTCCAACATCCGTTGCCAATCGGTACCGCCCAGTTCTGCGAGGTTCAGCAAGGTGGCAATGTCGCGGTCAATTTCCAGAAAAGCGATGTCCGAGAACGACAGCGTGCTGTTTGTCACCACACTTTCGAACTGCATACACAGGCTCTTCGTATCGTCGCACACTTTCATCAGGTAGCTGCCCCAGTGGATTGCTGTTTGTGGTGAGCGCAGCATCAGCTTCGCCACCACCCATATTTTCGGCATGATTTTTTCTGCCACCATGTGGTAAATTCGACGATAGTAGTAATTTTCCGTGCTGCTGCACCAGATGCCAAGGTCGGACAGAGCCTTGTGTTCCAAAAATTTTGGAAGAAAATATCCCTGCTGCCGCCACTTCTGCCGCCGTATAGTGTTTCAGAATATCATCCACCTGCTCGCGGTAGTAGCTTTCGGCTACTGCCTCCGTGCCGAATGCTGCGGCCATGGCCGCCACGGTACGAGCGTCATAGTTCACGCTGTAATATTGTGCGTGAACATGCTGTGTCAGGGCAGGCAATAGGATAACCCAAAAGATAAACAGCCGTTTCATCGTTTCAGACCTCTTTTATGTATTCCGGTTCCTTGTGATTGAAATACCACCGTTCAGATTCGATACAATTCTCCGTGACAAGTCGGCAGAACATATCATGTATGATGGTAGTATCCTTGATGGCCCTTTTGATCCGGGCTTCTTGGGAGCCGAACCATCTCAAAAAATGAAAGGCTGGTTTAGATAAGTTTCGCGCACGGTCTGATAACGTAGCCATCCCAAGTCACTTAGTCTTTTTTGCACTCATCGGACTACTGTTCAGTTCCCTGAATAGTTCTTCTCGAAACCTGTTTTTCATCGAAGATAGGTTTGCTGTTACATAGCCTGTCGCACATATCGTAAAACTCCTTTTCTTTGGGGTTTTCTTCATAATACCGGTTCAAATACGCTTCCAGTTCTACATCGGACATACCCAACCGAAAGGGGAATACTCTGCCAACAACCGTTCGATGGCGGCACTTTGTCCGGTGTCATGTCATCCATGCGGAGCAGGTTCTCCTTGGACAGCATACAAAACTCCCGGAGGGACAAAACAGTGAGTTCCGGATTGCTGACAGAGATTTGTTCGCGCGTCAAGCTGCTTTCAAACCCCATCATATTTATCCCGTAGCCCAGTGACAGGGTGATTAAAATCCTTTTCGTTTTCATTATGATGTTATTTTAGTGGTTAAGTTCAGTACACATCCCGCTTCATTAACTTTCTGCGCAAACGGCAATGCCTTGCCGATACCGCTGGTATTCCAGTCGCGGCAATATGCCTCGATAGCCTCTTGGTGGCTGCATTGTAACTCGCGCTTGTAAAGCTTCAGAGCCTCTTTCTCCGCTCGTTCGGTCGTGTAAGTCATGTAGCACTCGCGCGGTTCTTCCACGCCATAAACACCGCTGGTCGTGCCCCGACGGATAAACACCTCGCGGAAGAAGCTGCGTCCTTCCTTGTTTTCAAGGCGGTTAATGGTGAAAATTTTCTTACAGTCCACGTCCGTTAGGCCAAGAATCGTCTTGATGGTGTCGAAACGTTCCTTGAATTTGCTCTGGTCAAGCAGCATCACCACATCCGAGTTATTGATGATGGCCTCTTTCACGATTTCGCTGCCGATGATGTCTTGTATTTCCTGTGTCACCACGCCCACACTGGCCCAGAATTTACGCGCTGTTTTGTACATAAATTTAATGTACTCCGCCATCAGCGGGCTGGCGATGGCTTTCCATGCTTCCTCGATGACAAGGACTTTGCGGTTCTTCTTGATGCGCATTTTTTGCAAGAAAACATCCATGATAATCAGCGTGACCAAAGGAAAAAGCAGCGGGTCATCTTTTATGCTGTCGATTTCGAAGACCACGAACGTCTCGTCGAACAGCGAGCTGTCCATGTTCTCGTTCAGCGTTTTTTCGTGGTTGCCGCCCAAATAGAAGTCCTTCATCATATAGCGGTATGTCGAGAGGTCGATGCCCGTGATACGGTTCTCCTCACAGATATCCGGGATGCGCTGCACGGAATATTCATAGAAAGAGTTGAATGACAGTTCCTCCACTTTCAGTTCCTTGCGTCGGCCCTCTATCTCGTCAATGATACCCTCGATGCGGACCGCGCGTTCCCGTTCGCTTTCGTGCCGCTTCTCACTGCTGTTGCGGTCATCAATAACGAGGCTCTTACGCAAGTCCTCACGCTGTTGGGGTGTGAAGCCCTCGAAACCATTGAAGTAGGCGTCGTAATATTCCGTGATGACGTGCTCTATCAGACGGTCTTCCGTCTTTGTGACCGTTCCCTGCGTACCTTTCCAGATAAGCAAGACGAGGTTTTTCAAGAATCCCGTTTTTTCTACGTTCATCTCTTCCCGATTGATGCGGAACGGATTCATCGTGATGGGCCGTTCCTCGGTATAGCTGATATACTTGCCGCCGAAATACTCGCATAGCCCCTCGTATGAGTTACCCGTATCGACCATTACCACGTCCGTCCCCTGTTCATGCAACTGGCGCACGACGGAGTTCATGTGGAAACTCTTTCCGCTGCCCGAAGGCCCCAGGCAGAAAAAATTCGAGTTGTCGGTCAGCTTGTTCTTTCCCTCTTTTCCCGTGATGTCGATAGCTACCGGAACACCTTGACGGTCAGTATAATAAATTTTTATCGGCGTTTCCTCACTATGCTGCACCCGTTCCTTGTACATCAGGCATACCGCAGCGTCGGAGAGGGTCAGAAAACGGTCATATTCCTCGTTCAGGCTGTAACAGTTGCCCGGAAATGAACTGACGAACAGTTCCAGTTGGTTGTATGCACGCTTACTGATATGTATGCCCATGCGCCCAAAAGCGTTTTCCAAGTGATTCGTGCATTTTTGAAGGTCGGTGTCGGCAGGCACGCCCACCACCATGTTGAAGTGCGTGTACACGAGCAGTTTGCTTTCACGGGCTATTACGTCCTGTACCTGCTTGATGTCCTCTACGGCCATTTGGTTACTCGGATTGGGGATGCTTGCGTGCCGGTTCTCTTTTTGTCGAGTAATGCCAGTTCACGCTTCTGACTGGGCAGGAAAATAATTTGGTTGTACACCACCGTTTCTGCGTTCGGAATATTATCCACCACCGAGACAAGATCCACTGGCATCTCGGTATTATTCACCTCGATATTGGTATAGGGACGTATCAGCGAGGGGAGTGCGGCGCAGTCCACGTCCACGAGGCTGTACACCTTGCAGCGTTTGTCACCCATAGATACCGTTTCGTCGTCAGCCTTGACATTCGTCATCGAGACCGTACGGTCTTTGAAGTTCATCGCAAAGTAACGGTCCACATATTCGCTTGCCTCGGCTTTGTTCAGAAATTTCACTTGTACACCGCTGTCGCGTAGTAGGTCTCGAACCTTATAAATTTTCACGAGGAAATCGCGCCATTTCTTGCTATCGTAAGAGAAAAGACGGCTCTTCTTGGCTTCCTGTGTGATAGTCAGATAGCAAAGGCTGTCCGTGTACGGACGCCCATTAAAATAACGGAAGTACGATGCCGAAAGAAATTCTTGATTATGCTCCGGCTCGTTCGCGAACTGTTTTCTCACGAAGATGTCCTGTTTGTGTAAGGCATATCCTTCGCCCAGTGTTTGCGCAAGGGCAGAGAATAGATGCGTGAAATCGTAATAGCTGTCAATGTCCGCCGAATACTTCTGTACCGGATTTTCGATTTTTAAGACGGCGGAATATTCACCCGTCTTGGTGTACAGCACACCCACACCATCTGTATCTTCCACAGAGAAATAGATATTCTGAAAGATGTGCTTGCGCTTGCCGCCCGTACCGAACGTATAGACTGACAAGGCCATACCCGTACATAGGGCCGATGAAAAAATAAAAATTGATATATATAGGGTCATTCCGATATTCGTTCATTAAATAGGGGCAGGTCTGCCTCGGCTGGAGGCGGACCCGCCCGCGTTCAACAATCAATCAGCCACACACATTGCCGTGATGGTTTTTACTTATAGTCATACTTTGTGCGAATAGGCATACACATACACTCCACGTTTTACATTTTTGCTGTGCAGCCCTTTTCGCTGTTTGAGGATGATAAGCACGATTCCCGCAGATAAGACAGTTGCCAATACGACCAGTCCGGCCACAAAGCCCATAAGACAGTAGGCGGCGATAAAGCCCACAATGGCTCCACCAGCCACGCCTGCCGCCCAATAGATGTAGCGGCCTTGTAATCCCATCAGCTCCAAAGGCCGTTGTAACCCCTTGAACAGCGGATAATCCGGATAACGTCCGTCATTAATCATTTCCCCTGACTGTTTATGCGTTAATTCCGAAGAATAGAGGTAATGCTTGAGCCGCCGCAATCAGAAAAAATGGCACGCCCCAACTACCATCATGATCTTCTTCTTGACATCCTGTTCCTCGTTGTTCATGGCGATATACACCGAAATGGCTCCGATGATGGCCACGACACCAGCAATGGCATAGCAGAGTTTGACCATGACAGGAACGTATTTCACGATTTCCTCCGCTACGGTTGATAGAGCTGTCGTACCGGCCGAGTAATCACCTGCTGTACTTTGAGCCATAGCAGGTATGCCTCCCAACAGGGCAATGATTAACATTCTTACTTTGGTGGAAACTTGCATGATGGTTTTCTTTGCCTTTCGGCACATTCTTTTGAATTTCTGAAACATATTTATTACATTTTTGTGGTACTCTTGTTTTTTTGAATTTATTTTACACTTCTGTCAGCCACCTATATGCGGTAGCCGAAGAAAGCAGGGAACACGATTGAAGCACCAATGATGAAGAGGCACGCACCGACAAGTGATACGATAGACTTCACCACGCCGTCCTCGCCTGTGTTCATTTTGATATAGATCTGGAGCGCGGCAACGACTACGAAAACCGAGGCGACAGCGTAGCAGATGTACAGCACGTACAGCATCATCGTCACCACGAAGTCGTGCATCGTTGCCAGTGCGTCTGCACCCAACTGTAGTTTACTGCTGCCACTTTTGGCGAATGCCGCATAAGGGACAAAGCACAGTGCACATAATACTTTTTTTTGCTTTCGACATTTTACAATCGGTCTTTGAGAGGTTTCCATACCAGTTTCGGACGGTTGCCCGTCTTTCCTTTGGCAAGCATCGCTTTGTATAGTTCGTCTGCCGTGTATGCGTCCGACAGGTAGGTCTCGGTTTCTTCCATCTGTTCCTCCGCTTGGGCTTTCAGGCGTTTTAGCTTCTCCGCCACGGCTATCTCGCCATTATTGTCTGCGGTTTCCGTCTCCTGTGGTGCAGGCGAAGCGGTAGGGGCAACATCTGTTTCATATTTCTCATTACCCACATTGAATCCCGTATCGCTCTCCGTCACGTACACACTCTGTTCATCTTCTGGCGCACCGAGGTCAAATACCTCTTCTTCCGGCTTGCCATTTCCGTTTTTTTACCATAAAGGTCCTGCACGATGATAACTGCATAATAGACGAGATAGGCAACCGTCAGGACAATGGTGAAAATAAAATATGATTTCATATATTTTTGTATAATATGATTTTTATATTTGGATTGTGTGTGCAAAATAAGAATGGATAATTTGAAAGATAAAATTATTGATTATAAAACGTATCGTTTCAATATAATATTTTTTCAAAATCTAAAAAATCATATTTCAAAATCATATTCAAATATGATTTTGGATAAGAAAACAGGAAAAGTCGGGATATGAAAAAAAGCCCTCCGTGATGAAGGAGGGCTTAGGGAGCGGGTTGTTCATTGTTTCTTCCCACGTAAGTAGTCGTTCAGGTCTTTGTAACCGGCATAACAGTTTGATTCGTTATAGACGCATCTGCCATACATCCCGGCTATGGTTTCCACTGTCTTTTGTCCGGCAAGGTCATTGTCAAGGTAACAGTGAATATACGTGTATTTTTGCAAATACGTCAATGTCCTTTTCAGATTACTGACCGAGTTCATAACAAGGTAGTCACAGGGGGCATTAATGCAAATGGCACTATCGTCCGTCTGTTTTAGGGTTAGATAGGACAGAAAGTCCATGAATCCTTCAAATAGGCAGACACGGCTCTGTGCCTCACCACGCGATTGGGGTATCAAGGAAATGTCCTTGTTCTTGATACATCCTTTGTAATAAGGGTTTCGTACCTCGTATCCACCGGATATATTGCCAAAGGCCAGTGCAAAGTAACGTCTCTGGCGCAGTTCGTAATGGACTTCCTTGCAGAACATTCGTCCGATATCCGAATCAATCATACGTGAATGGAGATATGAGAGCAGTGCGTGGTGTCGCAGCGGCACGATAATCAAATTCTTCATGTCGGCTTCCACTGGTCGAGAGGTTGCGGGCAACGCCCGGGTTTTCGGCAGCGACACACCATTGACATACCGTTTGATGTATGCTAATGCTTCACTCACACTTTTAGTTCCGCAAAGGTACTTACCCAGTTCCACAAGGTCGCCTCCGGTGGCCTCGCCAAAATCATACCATTCATTCAGCCGGTCATTGACTTTGAACGATGGCGTCACCTCTTTCCTGAGAGGCGAAAGATACCAATATTGCTCTGATTTCATATACTGCGCACGGTGGCCGAGCTGGGCCAAAAAGTCCACGATACGCACTCGTTTTGCTTCGTCTATGGTCATATTAAATTTCTTTTCACTTGTTTTGTACAAAAGCGGTTTAGTTTAGTTTGCGCCCCTATATATATAAATACTAAATTAAACTGAATTATATAGGCCCGCGCCCGCTCTCATTCTTCATCGAAAAGCATGGTTTCTGCCTGTGTCATGTCATAATAAAAAAGTTTATCTCGTTTGATAACCAGTTTTAAGGTGTCAGTCAGATATTGCAGCAGTTTGACCATTACGTTTCTCCCACGCTTAAACCCGATTGCCTCGTAAGCAGTCATCATGGCTTGCAGCATATTTTCAAACCCACGGATGGGTTTGTCTCCAAATGCAGCGGAAAGGGCTTCACGGTGCTGTTCGATGCTTAGTTCCATAAAACCCGTCCGCTGTTTCGGTTTCTGATGTGGGGCATTCTCAAACAAATGCCCTTCTGCGAGAACCGGGAGCCCGCCCTCATTGACAGTGAAAGCAAAAGGTTTAAACTCTTTCTCACGGATGTGTACGCATGAACTTCGCTGACGTTGGGACAATCGTTGTTTTTGCTGATGACCAGTACAGTCTCCGCCTTGTTGCTCATTTCCGTACCGATATGCCCGCGCACATTGTTATCTCCTTTATTCAAGTGTAGCACACAGTGGATATGCAGGTCATACTTTGATGACCATTCCATCATCTTGTTAATGACTTCCACGGACTCACCGGTACTGTTTATGTCAAGCATCAGGTCACGGATACCGTCGATGATAACAAGTCCGTATCCTTTTCTTTGACGTAAGGCGTAGTCGATGACCCCAATGCGTATTGCCGGAGAGTATTCGCGCAAGCAAATAAAGTCGAGGTTTTCACTGTCGGTTGTAGTGGGCAGTCCGGCAAGCCGCAAGATGCGTTCCAGTACATTATGACAATGGAAGCGGCTCTGCTCCGTGTCCACGTACAGAATCTTGCGTTTACCTTCCGGGAGGTGCGCCCGGTAGTTCAGCACTTGTTTCCCTGCCAGCGATGCAGCGACAATGGCCGAAACGTTAAATGATTTTTTTTGATTTCGCCTTGCCGGTTGATGCGCTGAAGTTGCCGAGCGTAGCAATGGTCGAGTTGTCTATCCAGATAATCTGTGGCGGCGTTTCATAGGTATCCGTCGCCCGAATCTGCGAGGCGGAGAGGATATCCGATAAGAAATCCTCCTCCGGCCTCATATCCACATTATATTCAGTTCTTCTTTCGTTTTCCATGGCGTCTTTGATTAAAGAAAGGTTGTGTGGCAGCGGCCTCGTTTGCCATACGTGCTGCTTCATCTACGGTTGGTTCATAATTCTGTAAAAGCCATTCATCCAGATCTTCTTTGGCGAAATATATCATTTTGCCACGTGGCTTGTAGTGCGGAATCTCCTTGCCTGATGTTAGCTTGTACAGCATACTCTCGGATATTCCGATATACATACAAGCCTCTTGGAAGGTAAACTACCTGATTTGGTGGTATATATATTTTTTTCCAGCAATGCGATGCGTTCCAACAGACTTTCTATCGGATCTAATTTCTTTAGGATGGCTTCGACGCTTGTAAGCCGTTCACTCAGCCGTTCCATGAATGTCAATCTATTATTTTGCATAAATGAGTTATTATAAATTTAGACAATGAAGTATATCCTCCGTTATGTAGCGCGCTAACGGAGGTCAAAGATAGGGCAACCCAAAAGGTCAGCGTGAGTTTGTACCGTGATAGTAACCACGTATCACGGCAACTGTCACGCTTTTACCTTTCACATACTTCGCTTATTGGCACTTCTTACCACTCTCTCAGCTCATCAATGGCTCGTCTGATACCGTAACCTGTTGATGTCATGTTGTTACGCAAGGCAGACAGGAGCGGATGAAAGGCTTGAAGCTGAAACGAATCCTTTTCCATCCTTGGTTTGCAAGAACCGCCCATTACTGAGAACGGACTGCCATTTGGCTTGGATAAACGAGTGCTCAAGGAGTGTATCAAACAGGATGGCCACATGGCGGATATTGTTTACACGAATACAGAATCCTTCTTTACAGGAAAGCAGGGCTTCCATATCTTCAACGTGTAGGGTAGAAACGCAAAACAGATGATAAGCATTGGCACAAGCTGTAATACCTATCATCTGTTTACGAGTGAGATTGCATCCAAAAGAAAGAGGATAAATTCTTGTCGGTCCATCTTTGCAGCACGTGACGGACTGTGATGGTGGCACAAACGTATCATACGTTCGTTTCAGTTCCATACACTTCTCGAACGAGAAGTCTGCTTCGGTAAAAAATGCTCGGATAAGATGGGAGCAATCGTTTAATAGCCCCTTGATGATATGAATGTTCATTTCATGGCAGTTCCGGCAGACCGCATGGTCACAGTCGATATACCGGTGGCTGTTTACGAAATCCTCCACGTAACGGTAGTACTGCTTATTGCCCGTCACGACATCACGGAGATACATTGTTTTTGCTTCAACGAGCAATGCGAATAATTCTTTCGCTACATCCTGTTCTGCAACAAAATGG
>ENA-OQCV01000295-OQCV01000295.1-human-gut-metagenome-genome-assembly--contig:-NODE-295-length-14414-cov-4.283265_pt1 | contig 14414 bp, 20 predicted proteins | sample MGYA00242766_ERZ504592 | MGnify/ENA primary metagenome ERZ504592 (study PRJEB26092, sample SAMD00036315) | human gut metagenome | host: Homo sapiens | study: EMG produced TPA metagenomics assembly of...
TGGTAACAGGCAGATAGACGGTCTGATAACGGCCATCTCACCCTGATTCCCATTTTGGGGATTTGGGTGGCTGCTGGCAAGTGCCGCTTTCCGGCACTTAACGCTATGGGGTTGGTTGGTGGTCGTTTTGACCACCAACCAAAGCCCCTTATATGGCGTGTTTTCGGTCAATCGCTGCGTACGTGCGTACAGAGAAAGGGCATCCGCTGCGTACGCACGTACGCAGCAAAACGCCCAAATTCTCCTTTATAGGGGGTCATGCCCGCCAGCCATTGGGGGTGAGGTCGGGCTGCACAAGGGCTTCGATGCCCACAAAGCCCCGGACACGCCGCCCGGACGAGTTGACGATGTTGTTGGTGGATTCCAGATTATACCTGCGCTGGTTGGCGATCAGTGCATCGCTGAACCCTCTGGCCTTGATCGCATTCAGGCTGTTCTCCTCGCACCACATCCGGTAGACCTCATACAGCTCTTTCGAGCTGGTGCAGGCATCCGCCTTCAGGCGGATGTAGCCCTCGGATTCGAGGAAATCGAACACATTGTTGTTGTCCCGCTTCACCAGTTCCCGGTTGCGCTTGGCACGGTCACTCTCGGTGAACTGGAAGCCATTTTTTTCACCAGCCGCTGCAAGCCCTCAAATGCCCACAGCAGGATGCCCTCGACCTCTGCCGCCATCTTCTCGGCAATGTCCGGGTCGTCCACACGAGACAGGGGCTTGTCCTTGGTGGTCAGGATGAGCTGACGGCGGTAGAAACCGTCCGAGCGGTCATACAATGCCTGCAAATCGCCGTTGCTGAACGCCAGCAGGCGGGCATACATCCAGCCCTGATAGCTCTGCTTGCCCTTGCGCTCCAAGTCCATCTGCCCCTGCGCGGTCACGATGGACTTGACATAGTTGGTCTGGCGCAGGGCTTCCATCCGCATATCATCGTCCACGCAGAGCAGGGTGTGTTCGAGGTCGGCACGGGCAAAGCGGTTCTCCGAGATCTTGCCGATGCTACCATCCTTCATGTTGCAGCCAAACAGCCGGGACAGTACCACGCCGATCTGCGACTTGCCCTCGCCGCCGTTGCCTTTGATGACCATCATGCGCTGGCCCTTGTTGCTGGGGATCAGGCAGTACCCGATGAACTCCTGCACCGTGGGAATGTCCTCCGGGTAAAGCAGGTCGGACAGGAACCGCAGCCAATGGGTGGGCTGTACAGCTTTCGGGTCATATTTGACCGGGAGCCGGTTGCGGACGATCTCCGGCTTGCCCTCCTGAAAGGTGCCGTCCAGATACAGGGTGCCGTTTGCCAGTGCAATACGGTCAGTGACGGGCGGGAAGTCCTCCACCTGTGCCGCCAGTTTCAGAACGTCCACCACATTGGTGACCTTCTTGGCAAGGTTCGCTCCGACGTATTCACGCATCATCTCGAAGATCTCACACCGCAGGGGCATGGGGTCCACCATTCTGCCGTCCGGGGTGAAAAATGCGCCATTCGAGTAAAGCAGTTGGTGGCTGCTCAGGAAATCGTCACAGAACAGGGATTCGTTGAAAAAGCCTTTCTTGAACCATGCAGGGGTAAAATTACGCATAGGCATTCCGTCCTTTCATTGGCGTTACGGTAAGAAAATGTGGTCATTTTGACCACATTTTCTTACTCCGCAACTGAGAAATCAACGTCCTGCCGTTCTCCCTGCATGGCTTTCCTGCCCCCTTCCGGCGGCGTTTTCCGGCTCTCCCACTGGGGGGGTCATCGCCGGGTATCCCATGCAGACGGTCATGCGGTTTTCAAGGTCCAACGGGCAAAACGGCAACAAAAAAATCCGTCACAAAACAGACCAGCCCTGCCTTCGCTTTTTACTGGAAGGTCATGCTAGTCGGTTATGTAACGGCTGAAAGTCAAAATGTTCAGCCCCGCAGGGTCTGAACGAATATGTAAAAATATGTTATATTCAATTGTTGGGATAGATTACCACAAAAATCGATTCATGTCAACAAAAAGCTTTGAAAGTGCGTTGTTTTCGGCAGGGTGCAAGAAAAGCGAGGGAAACTTTGGTAAAAAAAGGAGAGGGCTGGACGGTGCCAGTCCTCTTGACAAGGCAACAACAGCCAAAAATGTTTCGTACCCATCTTCATCCCGGTTTCGTCCCGGTTTGCAGAATGCCCTTGCAATCCGAAAGGAGCCGTGCTATAATGCCGCTGTAATTGAATCAGAAATCTTCAGGGCAGGGTGCGATTCCCTACCGGTGGTACAGCCCACGAGCCGTAAGGCATGATTCGGTGAAACTCCGAAGCCGACAGTACAGTCTGGATGAAAGAAGATACCAAGCGCAGAGCCCGCACGGTTCTGCGCTTGTGGAGGCTGCTCTGGGATGCGTTTGCATTCTGGAGCTTTCTTTTTTGCACAAGGGTCCCTTGTGTCTTTTCGGCTTGCCCTGAACGGTTTTGTTCAGGGCTTTTTCTTTTGGAGGCGACACGATGAACGACAAAGAGTATATGCGTCTGGCTTTGCAGCTTGCAAAAAAAGGGTTGCGGATGGACATCTCCCAACCCGATGGTGGGTGCCGTGGTCGTAAAAGAGGGCAGGATCATCGGACAGGGCTGGCACCAGAGATACGGTCAGGCTCATGCGGAGCGCAATGCGCTGGCATCCTGCACCGAAGAGCCGCAGGGAGCGACCCTGTATGTGACATTGGAGCCGTGCTGCCATTACGGAAAGCAGCCGCCCTGCGTGGATGCGATTCTGGACGCGGGCATTCACCGGGTGGTCGTGGGTTCTGCTGACCCGAATCCGCTGGTGGCTGGAAAAGGAATTGCAATCCTGCGCGCACACGGCATAGATGTGACCGAAAATGTTCTGCAAGAGGAATGCGATGCGCTGAACAAGGTGTTCTTCCACTATATCACCACAAAACGCCCCTTCGTTTCCATGAAATACGCCATGACGATGGACGGAAAAATCGCCACATACACAGGCGCTTCCAAATGGATCACCGGGGAAATTGCCCGGAATCATGTTCAACGGCAGCGACACCGATTCCGCGGCATTATGGTGGGAGTCGGAACCATCCTAGCAGATGACCCGCTGCTGACCTGCCGGATAGAGGGTGGCCGTGATCCCGTCCGGATCATCTGTGATACACATTTGCGGACACCGCTGCAATCACAGGTGGTCATGACCGCCAAACAGGTTCCGACCATTCTTGCGACCTGCTGCGGCGACCCGGAGAAGCAGGCGGCATATCAACAGGCCGGGTGCCGGGTCCTTTGTCTGGAAGCGCATTGCGGTCATGTGAATCTTCTGCAACTGATGGAACAGCTGGGGCAGGAGCAGATCGACAGCATTCTGCTGGAAGGCGGCGGAACCTTGAACTGGTCTGCACTGGAAAGCGGCATCGTGCAGCAGGTACAGGCTTACATTGCCCCGAAGCTGTTCGGAGGAAGGGATGCCAAAGCACCCATTGAGGGTGCAGGTGTCCCGCTTCCGGATGCTGCATTCCGCCTGAAGAACAGCCGATTGGAACAGCTTGGCAAAGATTTCCTGATCGAAAGTGAGGTGGAGTACCCGTGTTTACCGGAATCGTGGAAGAAGTCGGAACAATAAAGTCCATCAATCGGGGACAGCATTCCGCCGTACTGACTGTTCGTGCAAAAAGCGGTTCTGGAAGGAACCAGGATCGGCGACAGCATCGCCGTCAACGGCATCTGTCTGACCGTCAGGCAGCTCTTCCCGGATAGCTTTGCTGCGGATGTCATGCACGAGACCTTGAACCGCTCTGCACTTGCACAGCTCACCGTTGGAAGTGCTGTCAATCTGGAACGTGCCATGCCGGCCAACGGACGTTTTGGCGGACACATCGTAGCAGGCCATGTGGATGGCGTCGGACGCATTGCTAATATCCGAAAAGACGATACGGCTATCTGGTACACCATTCATGCAGATTCTGCGATCCTTCGCTATGTCGTTGAAAAAGGCTCTATCACAATAGACGGTATCAGCCTGACCGTGGCTGCGGTGGAACCTACGGGCTTTTCCGTGTCCACGATACCGCACACCGTCCGTCAGACGAACCTGAACCAACGGCACAAAGGGGATTTTGTCAATTTGGAAACCGATGTTGTTGGAAAATATATCGAGAGGCTGCTTCCATCAGAAACACCGAAGCAAAACACGCTCACAAAAGAAATGCTGCTGCGCTGCGGCTTTTAAGGAGAGTTTACGATGAACTTCAATACCATTCCCGAAGCTTTGCAAGACCTGAAGCAAGGAAAAATCATTCTGGTAACGGATGACCCCGACCGTGAAAACGAGGGGGACTTCATCTGTGCTGCCGAATTTGCCACCACCGAAAACGTCAACTTTATGGCGACCCACGGCAAAGGTCTGATCTGTATGCCAATGTCCGAGGCTTTCGTCCAGAAGCTGCAATTTCCGCAGATGGTGCAGTATAACACCGACAACCATGAAACGGCATTTACGGTGTCTATCGACCACGTTTCTACTTCTACGGGCATTTCTGCCGCAGAGCGTTCCATTACGGCGATGGCTTGTGTGGACGATCACGCAAAAGCAGAAGATTTCCGCAGACCGGGCCATATGTTCCCCCTTCTGGCAAAAAAGAACGGTGTGTTGGAGCGCAACGGTCACACGGAAGCAACCGTTGACCTGTGCCGTCTGGCAGGGCTGAAAGAATGCGGCCTGTGCTGCGAGATCATGCGGGAGGATGGCACGATGATGCGCACCGCTGAACTGGCAAAGCTGGCAGAGCGTTTCCAGATCAAATTCATCACCATCCGTGATTTACAGGAGTACCGCAAGTGTCACGATAAACTGGTCGATCAGGTGACGGCAGTGAACCTGCCCACCAAGTATGGCACCTTCAGAGCTTATGGTTTTGTGAGCCGCCTGAACGGAGAGCATCACATTGCACTGGTAAAAGGTGACATTGGCGATGGAAAGGATATTCTGTGCCGCGTCCACTCGGAATGCCTGACAGGAGATACATTTGGCTCTTTGCGTTGTGACTGCGGCCAGCAGCTGGCCGCTGCCATGACGCAGATCGAAAAAAGAAGACCGGGGTATCCTGCTCTATATGCGGCAGGAAGGCCGGGGCATCGGTCTGATCAACAAGCTGCGTGCCTATGAACTTCAGGAGCAGGGCATGGATACGCTGGAAGCCAATCTCGCTCTGGGGTTCCATGGAGATGAACGGGAGTATTATCTCGGCGCACAGATCCTCCGGGAACTTGGCGTAAAAAGCCTGCGCCTGCTTACCAATAACCCGGACAAAGTATATCAGCTCTCCGAGTTTGGGCTGGAGATCTCCGAGCGCGTACCCATTCAGATGACGGCGACCCCGTATGACCTGTTTTACCTGAAAACGAAGCAGGCACGGATGGGGCATCTTCTGGAATATTAACAACGAAAGAGGTATTTAAAAATGAAAACATTTGAAGGCAAGCTGGTTTCTCAGAATATCAAGGTCGGTATCGTAGCTGCCCGATTCAACGAATTTATCACATCCAAACTTCTGAGCGGAGCAATGGATGGTCTGCTCCGGCACGATGTGCAGGACGCTGATATTCATGTTGCATGGGTTCCGGGTGCTTTTGAGATCCCACTGGTTGCCTCTAAAATGGCAAAAAGCGGAAAGTATGATGCTGTGATCTGCCTTGGTGCCGTGATTCGCGGTTCTACCAGCCATTACGACTATGTGTGCAATGAGGTTTCCAAAGGCATTGCCACGGTCTCGCTGGAAAGCGGGGTTCCCGTCCTCTTTGGTGTTCTGACCACCGAAAACATCGAACAGGCCATCGAGCGGGCAGGCACCAAAGCAGGTAATAAAGGCTATGACTGTGCAGTCAGTGCCATCGAGATGGTAAACCTGCTCCGGGAAATGGATACCGCCGCAGAGTAAAATACACGCAGGAGTTTGCCATGATCGTTATAAAGACCCGACAGCCTGACCCGGAATTGGAGCAGAAGATCCGGATGCTTCTGGAACGAGAGCACATCGAGGCAGAGCAAATATCCATTGATTCATGGGAGAAGTTGGTTCTTCCGGGGCTTACACTGGACGGAATGGCCCACGAAGTGTCGTGCAACGGCAGAAAAGTCTCCCTTACACGACTGGAGTTTGATTTGCTTCTGATGCTTGCCTCCCACGAAGGACAAATCTTCTCAAAAGAAGAGCTTTTCCGTGCTGTGTGGGGACAAAACTGTGACGACACCTTAAAGGTCGTGGCAAATACCGTTTCCAATCTGCGAAAGAAGCTGGCCGGCTGCGGTAGCTTTATCCGCACTACCCACGGCGGCTATGCTTTTGTAAGCCAAAAGGAGAACGACCCGGCATGACCAGGATCTTATTTATTTGTCTCGGAAATATCTGCCGAAGCCCGATGGCGGAGTATGTGATGAAAGACCTTACGTCCAAGGCAGGACTATCCGAGCAATTTGAAATCGCATCAGCCGCCACCAGTGCATGGGAAATCGGAAATCCGGTCTATCCTCCTGCACGGCAGAAGCTGGCAGAACATGGCATCGACTGCAACGGCAAGACCGCCCGGCAGATGACCCGGCTGGATTATGCACGGTATGATCATCTGATTGGCATGGACGAAAGTAATCTGTGCGACATCCTGCGGCTTGTCGGCGGAGACCCACAGCATAAAGTCTCGCTGCTGATGGCGCATACGGATCATCCCCGTGAAGTGGCAGACCCATGGTTCACGGGAGATTTTGAAGCCACATGGCAGGATATACTGGAAGGATGCACGGCATTGCTTGAGGAACTGCGATCATAACAGATTATCATAAAAACGGACGGATGTCTGCCAGTTGACAGTACACCGTCTATTTTTTTTGATTTCAAATCATCTTAAAAGTACTTCATGCGCCTCCCGGATGGCTTTTTCCTTCTCCGGCGGGCACTTGAGCTGCTTGGGGTTCTCAGCCTTAGGCTTGTTGTAGTTCTGCCGCTCCTTGATGCCGCATTTCTGCTTGACCTGTGCAATATAGAGGTCGCTCACGTTCAGACCGGTGTGTTCCTTGACGTACTCCCGGATCTCTTCATAGCTAGCCTTGGTCTCCGCAGCAGTCACGTCCAACTCATCCATCTTCAGGTCTACCGTGATCTTCTGGTGGATATCCAGTTTGGACAATGCGCATACCGTCTCGATATGTGTTGTTACTATGATAGGAATACATTGACTTTGCCTCGTCGGTTGTATGGGAACACAAACCGGCGTTCTGTTTTGCCGTCTTACTATTCTTTCTCGGTGGCTTAAAGTTTGTTCCGTCCAAACTATTTTTGAATCCAGTCTTATAGATAAATGTCAGCATGGACGGGTCTTTGTTGCCATCTTCATCATACCCTCCAACAATAACTTTTTCAACTATACTTTCAAAGACATAGCGATCAAAGGTGTCCAGCACTTCGTTTTCTTCCAGCGTCTTGCGAAACTCTGCAATTCGCTTTTTCATAGTGCTTTCCGTTTCGGCGGATTCTTGCAAATCCTCCCGTTGTTTTTGAAGCTGTTCAATCTGGCTGCTTAAATCAAAATATTTCTGTTCGTAAGTATCTTTGTCAATGATTTCTTCCAGCCGCATATCAACCAGCTTGGCCCGTTTCGCATCCAATGCAGCAATGTCTTTTTCTACTTTGGCTAACTGTTTGCCTGCATTACCGTCCGAAAGTGTTTCTTCTGTCCGGGCAATAAATTCGTCTAACACATCTTTGTTATTTTGGCACAGAAGCCGGTAGGATTCGATAAATGCCTGTTCAATGGTTTCCTCGGCAATTCCTTTACTGTCGGGACAAAACTTCTTACCTTTTTTGGTGGCGGTCACGCATTGCCAGATAACCTTATTGTACTGTGAACCGCTATGCCAGCTCCGCCTTGTAAGTGTGCTTCCGCAGAAGCCACATTCCAGCATACAGCTAAAGGCATATTTCCGGCTGAATTTTTCACGCTTTCCATCCGTACCTAAACGACGCGGCTTTGCGCGGCGCTTCAAAATCTCCTGTGCCTTTTCAAACATTTCTTCTGAAATGATGGCCTCATGGTGATCTCGGATATAGAACTGATCTTCTTCACCGAAATTATCCAAACGGCGTTTAGAGATAGGGTCAAGCGTAAATGTTTTCCCCATCAAAATATCGCCTTGTATTTTTCGTTCTTAATTATGCCAATTACCGTTGTTTCGGCCCATCGGGTGCTGCCGCGTTTTGTCTTATACCCTAAGTGTTCAAGCTCTTGCGAAATTACAGAACCTCCGGCTCCCTCGATATAGCGCCGGAAGATATATCTCACGATTTCGGCTTCTTCTTCGTTGATTGTAATGCTCTTATCCTCTGGATGATAGTCATATCCTAAACATCCTTGGAACCCAACCAACTCACCACGCTGCATTTTCATTTTTAAGCCCTTTTTAACATTTGCAGAAATATTCTCAACTTCCTGCTGTGCAACAGAGCTTAAAATAACAAGAAGCAATTCACCGTCCATCGTTAAAGTATTTATATTTTCTTCCTCAAAGAAAACGGCAATCCCTTTTTCTTTCAGCATACGAACATACTTCAATGTGTCCAGTGTATTTCTTGCAAAACGGGAAATGGATTTTGTGATTATCATATCGACATCACCATTCATGCAGTCGTTAATCAAACGCTGAAAATCTTCCCGCTTCGTCACCTGTGTACCTGTAATCGCTTCATCGGCATAGATGCCCGCCAAAGACCATTCCGGCTTACTTTTTATAAGTTCAGTATAGTATTTGACCTGCGACTTGTAGCTGTTCAGCTGATCTTCGGTATCGGTACTGACACGACAATAGGCGGCTACGCGCAGCCTTTTTTCAAAGTTCGTACGCGCTCGTGGAGAGAGCGTGTTGCGCGCTTTAATGACTTCAACATCTTTCATGCTTGACCTCCTTATTGAATGTGTTCCTTTCATTGCGTTAATCATAACGCCAATGCGACACAAAATCAAGAGGATAGTTCGGAAACCACACGATAATCTTTCATTAAGCGCTGTTTGATAAGGGAATACTCTCTATCGGTTATCAGCTTTCTTTCCAACAGCTGCTTCAAAAAGCAAGCTGAATGCTATAACGTATCAAATTTTGTTCTTTCAAAAATATCCCCTTTCACAAAATAAAAATGAGCCAACGGACGGCTGCTGGCAGCAGCCCACGGGAATCTCACCCCTGCATTCCTCATGCAGCCCTACTCATTGCCTGCGACGCTCTGAACGCTCGGACTTTGACGGTAAGGGAGTATCAGCCTGTCGGTATGTCATGGCCCGCAAGCAGCCGCGCTTGCATTGCGGCGTGGTGGTGATCGCTCAACTTTTCAGAGAAAAGCATCGTGGCGCACCCGCCGTCTGGCTCGATACAGACAGCAACGTATCCGTTTGCCCTATGATGCACCGCCATTATCCTGCGGGCATATTTTTCAAGGTGCTGTCCCGAAACGTGGAAAGGGTCAGACCGTTTCGGCTCTGGTCACAATAGAGGAAATCAGTTTGATTTCCAGATGGCGTTTCATGTACTCGTCTATGCACACATGAGGCTGACTGTGCTTGTCGTAGAGAATGCCTGTACAGAGTTTGTTGATGTAACCTTTGTAATGCTGCAAAACCTGTTCAACTGCATCGGTGTCCCCGGCGCAGGCAGAGCGAATCACCGAGAGTGGTAAAAACTCTCTGCTCGTGTGTCCATAGGAGCCCATTTACGCCTAACCTCCCTCTGGCAAGTTCGCCTTTAGCTTTTTTCGCAGCTCATTCAGCGTTTTTGTCCGGTGCCGCTGAACAGAACTCCGGGACATTCCCATGAGGTCGCCAATCTCGCCATCGCCCAGTTCCAGAACGCAAAACAGAATCAGAATACTTTGTTCTTGTTTCGGCAGAGCGGCAAACGCATTGGCAACAAGCTCATTATCGATGTGCAGATCACAGCCATAGGACGAAAACACAAATTCTTCACTTGGATAATGGTCTACACTCGTGAGCTGCCCCAGTTCTTCCAACGAAAGAACGCTGAATGACTTTTCACGGTCGAGCAGACGTTTCTTATTTCGGTGATAGTTCCGGGCCTCATTTCGCAGCACCGCTTTGCAGAACGCATCGAATCGGTACTGTTCGCCATCGTTGCGAGGGATAGCTTCCATCTTCTCACCCCCTTTCGGTGGGGATGTCGGGTGGATTTTTCCCTTTCCGCTAATATGACACCTGAAATACCCGATTCTGCCCGCTTTTTTGAAAATTTCTAAAAAATTTTTTGAAACGGGCAGATTTTCAGGCGACAATAGAAAAGCCCGGCAGACCGAAAACGGCCAACCGGGCATGATGGCAGTATGAAACGCGCAGCAGCTACATTGTATAGTGCATAGTAAAAGCCCTGCTGACCCTGTGCGGGAGCAAGGCCTTTTTTTGATAGGTCAAAGCTAGGCATTCGATAGAATATCAGGCGCATGGCGGCATCCTCCTAGTGGCCGCCATACAGACGATGAAACGCTTTGATAAGCAAAAAGAACCGGCGGCCTTGATTTCTCAAAAGCCGCCGGTTCAAAATGGGCGCGCGGATATGTCTGCTGTACGACGGCTTTTTTCTTTTGCCGTCGTGCGGCAGCTTGCTAACAGGCTATTTCTCTTTATGAGGATTATTATAAAATCCAAATGTTACACAAATGTCCGAGGTGCCTTTGATTTCGACAGAAAAACAGGCTGAATTGTTACAAAGCTCGGACATTTCAAAAGAATTTTTTGAAAAATACTAAAGAAGCGGAGCAGCTAAAATCTGCTCCGCTTCGATATGATTGATCTAAGGATGTTTTGCTATTTGATTAAACTCACTCTGTCAACCGCAATCGCTCCACAACTGGAAGGTTAACGTCAGTTTTGTAGACCCATATAGGCACAATAAGGCAGATTAGCAACACCAGTCCAGACACCAGCACCAGTGGGATAAATGGATAGGAGAAAACAGCATAATAGGCCACTTTACTAAAAATCATATATAGCAAGATGAAGATTGCTGTTCCAATGGTGACTGCAAGGGAAAGGGAAACGCCCCAATAATAGAAACCTTCCATAAATAGCATTCGTTTGATTTGTCGCTTTGTCATTCCAATGCTTTCAAGAACAGCTAATTCATAGCGCCGAGTATTTACATTGACAACCATTGTATTGACAAAGTTCATGACACCAACAAGCAGCAGGATCACGGACAACCCTGTTCCTAAAACCTTTGCTGTAATGAGATATTCCTGCATTTCTTCTCGCCGTTCATATCGGGATATAATATCAATGTTAGCTTGTGATGCGGTGATTTGCTTTAATTCTTGCAGTATACTTTCGTCATGTTGACCATCCGTATCAAAGGCCACGCGGAACACTCTATATTGCGGAAAGAGTTCTTTCAAAGCTGTTTGACTAATATACAAATCAGGAGCCGTCCCTCTCTCATTGCCTCCTCCTGCTCGAAACCCTTCATTCAAATAACCGTTCGCTACAATAAAGGAATGCTGTCCGTTCTGCGTCTGGATTGTTATTTCCTGCCCCGGCTGAATAAGGTCTTCTACTGTTTTGGACAGCAGCACAACCTTTCCTTGTTCAAAGGCAGACGTGTCAATAGGCAAGTTTAAGGTTTTATTGATTTCTTCCAAATATGCACTGTCAATTCCAAAAACCCCGCTAAAAAAGTTTTGCTGATAATTTTCTAATTTTGCCGGATCAGAAAAATCAATGCCGTTTACTCCGTCTAATGACGCAAGAAACTCGTGAAATACAGCATCGTCATATACAACATCTGCTGCTACTTGAGGATAAGGTGCATAGGTCAACCTCAAATTGTTGTACTCTGCGTATTGAAAACACCGGTGAATTGGGTGCTTGTTCGATGCCTACTGGTCCGCAATAGCAAAATAAGGATACAAATCAAAGCGTACAAAAGAAAGAAAAGCGCAAGCAGCATATCCTTGCCCTGCAGAGAGAATGGATTCCGGTATTCTTCCGCTGAAAGCAAGATAACAGGGCTAATTTTCCGGATTTTCCCTTGTGATTTGGTGGCGCGATAAACTATAATAAGCATAAGGCAAGCAAATGCGATGCCGGTAACAGATACTGCGCAGGCAAGTGAAGGGAAAAAACGCAATGAAGATGCTTTTCAAGCAACGGATGTTCTCCTGGTTCGACAGCTATGATATTTACGATGAATATGGGAATACCCTGTTTGTGGTCAAGGGTCAGCTTTCCTGGGGGCATTGCCTGAGAATCTTTGATGCGGTGGGCTGCCCGGTTGGCTGCGTTAAAGAAAAGATATTTACATGGATGCCCCAATTTGAGCTCTACACAGGTGAGGATGATTATGTGGGGTGCCTGAGCCGAGAGCTGACGCTTTTCCGGCCCAGCTACCATATCGACTGCAATGGCTGGCGTATTGAGGGCAGCTTTTGGGAATGGGACTATGACATCCTTGCCCCCAGCAGGCATACCGTGGCGCATATCGCTAAGGAGCTTTGGAATTGGACCGATACATACACCATTGAGGTTGCCGACCCAAGAGATGCCCTCTGCGCACTGATGGTCGTGCTTGCGATCGATGCAGAGAAATGCTCGCGGTATAACCATACCTGACAGGCTGCACACAAAAAATACTCCCTTATTCTGCTGCGCACGCAGCAGGGTAGGGGAGTTTTCTGGTTCGTGAAGCAGCACGCCGGTGTATAAAGACCGTACAGAAAAAGCAGCAGCCCACTGCGGGCTGCTGCTTTGCGGTAAAAGGCGGACGGTCAGCCAGCTGTTTTTTGCTTCGCCAAAGGTGGCGGCGTCGCGGCCGGCCACCATCTGGCTGTAGACATACGGCTCGGTGCGGTGGATCTCACTGATGTCCTCAATGTATGCCGGGCAGGTCTTTTTGTAGATCTCAAACGCGCGGTCACCATGGCCGACTACAGTCTCGGCACAGCTGACCCATGGGTTGTTGTGGCAGAAGATGCCTGCGTTCTCCTTGTATCCCGGGGGATAGCTGGAAATTTCGCCCAGTTCGAGATGGTACTTCGTGTAGGCGGGCTGCAGCAGCACAATGCCGTACTTTGTGTCGAGCTTGTCTTTCACGCTCTGCAGGGCGGTTACGGCTTCGCCGGTGTTTACGCCGATACCTGCCATGACGCACATACCCTGCGGCTCGATGAAGATCTTGCCTTCCTCGCATTCCTCACCGCCGATCACATGGCCAAAGGCATCGTAAAAGTGGTATACCCTCGTTGATGCTGTCACATTGCTGGTCGGCTCATCGAGCAGGATCCATTCACTTCCCCGCAGGAAGGCCCTCACCAAGCCGATGCGCTGCTTTTGACGCCTTGCTGTCCGAGGCGCGCGAGTACCTGACCCGCGCCGGTGCCTGCTTTGGCACGCCGATTGAGCGGCTGGCGCAGATGAACCAGCCCGCCATCGACTTTTACCGCGACAAGGGTGTGGATTTGTACACTCAGCCGTTGGAGATCGCCCTCTGCGCCCAGCATAACAACGGCGGCATTGGCATCGACTGCTGGTGGCAGACCGACGTGAAAGGCCTGTTTGCTGTGGGTGAAGCCGCTGCCAGCCACGGCGTCTACCGCCCGGGCGGCGCAGTACATTGCCGCCCGCTGCCGGGGTGATGCGTCTGCCGGTTTTGACGCGGCAGCATCCGCAGCCCTGGCCGAGATGGCTGCGCTGGCGGATGCCTGCCGCGCCGATACCGGCAATGTGCGCGCCCTGTGGCAGCACGCCGCCGAGGAAATGAGCCGCTGCGGTGCCGCCATACGCGAACCCCGCGCAGATACGCGCCTACGGCAAACAGGTGGAAGCGCAGCTTGCCGGCTTTGCCAAAACGGTCAAGGCGGGCAGCCGTACCGAGCTTGCCATGGTGTACCGCCTGCGCGATATGCTGCTGAGCCAGCACGCCTACCTAACCGCCATGGCGGACTATACCGCCCACGGCGGCAAAAGCCGCGGCAGCGCCCTGTACACCGATCTGACGGGTGGCATCAAGCCGTTCACCCAACTGCCGGACACCTTCACCTTTGCCCTGGACGAAGCCGAAGCCCCGCTGATTCAGGAGCTGTGGCTGGGAAAACAACACCTGCCGCACCGCTTGGCGCGCCCCGCGGCCCCATCCCCGAGGATGACGACCTTTTTTGAAAACGTCTGGCGCAGCTACCGCGAAACCGGCAACATATACTAAAGCAAGCGCAGCTTCGTGAAGAGCTGCGCATTTTTGTCAAAAAGGAGTGGGGAACTTTGTTTACTATCATCAAACGGCGGGAGCTGAACCCCACCGTAACCGAACTTTGCATCCATGCGCCGCTCATTGCCAAGAAGGCAAAGGCCGGCCAGTTTATCATTGTTCGCGCAAAGGAGGACTCCGAGCGCATCCCCCTGACCATCG
>ENA-OQCV01000296-OQCV01000296.1-human-gut-metagenome-genome-assembly--contig:-NODE-296-length-14387-cov-2.280084_pt1 | contig 14387 bp, 15 predicted proteins | sample MGYA00242766_ERZ504592 | MGnify/ENA primary metagenome ERZ504592 (study PRJEB26092, sample SAMD00036315) | human gut metagenome | host: Homo sapiens | study: EMG produced TPA metagenomics assembly of...
TTTCTTCCGTGCGCTGGCAAAAATCAACCTGGACGATTTTCAGGGAGCGGAAGCGGATTGCGATCAGGCTATTCAGCGCAATCCTTTTGTTGTAGGCGCTTATCAGATAAGAGGTTTGGCACGTATCCGCCAGGATAAGTTCGACGGTGCGGTCGAGGACTACAAGACGGCTTTGAAGTACGACCCGGAGAATGTTGTACTTTGGCATAACCTCTCTCTTTGTCATATGCAGAAAGAGGATTTCAATGCTGCCAAAGAGGATTTGGGCAAGTTGCTCGCCATAGCTCCCCGCTATACGCGTGCGTACCTGATGCGCGGTGAGGTCAATCTCAAGCAGAACGATACGATACAGGCCTTGAAGGATTTTGATAAGGCCATTGATATGGACCGTTACGACCCCGACGGCTGGGCCGCCCGTGCCATTGTCCGTCTTCAGCAATCCGACTACAAGGAAGCTGAAAAGGATTTGGACCAGGCGATACACCTGAGCGCACGTAATTCGGGCAACTACATAAACCGGGCTTTGGCGCGTTTCCATCAGAATAACCTGAGAGGTGCGATGAGCGACTATGACCTGGCGCTGGATATTGACCCCAATAACTTCCTCGGTCACTATAACCGGGGACTGCTGCGTGCACAGGTAGGTGACGATAACCGTGCGATAGAAGATTTCGACTTTGTGCTGAAGATGGAGCCGGACAATATGATGGCAACTTTCAACCGTGGTTTGCTGCGTGCACAAACGGGCGATTACCGCGGCGCTATCAGCGACTACTCCAAAGTGATAGAAGAGTATCCCAACTTCACGGCGGGTTACTACCATCGTGCCGAGGCCCGCAAGAAGATTGGTGACCGCAAGGGAGCCGAGCAGGATGAGTTCAAAATCATGAAGATGCAGATAGACAAGCGTAACGGTGTTTCTTCCGGTGACAAAAAGGAAGGTGACGACAGTAAGGATGTTGCGGATAATTCCTCGGAAAACTCCAATGGAGATGGTGGGAAGACCCGTAAGAAATCCGACAAGAACATGGAAAATTATCGGAAAATTGTAATAGCGGACGATTCGGAAGCTGACCAGCGTTATAAGAGCGATTATCGCGGACGTGTACAAGACCGAAATGTGACCATCAAGCTTGAGCCGATGTATGCTTTGACTTATTATGAGAAACTGAGCGATGTGAAGCGTATCGTACATTATCATAAGTATATTGAGGAACTGAACCATTCGAAACTGTTCCCGAAGCCACTGCGCATCACCAATATGGAAGCTCCGCTGACGGAGGAACAAGTACGCTTCCACTTTGCTTTGATAGACGCTCATACGTCTGATGTGGTGGCTGACGAGAAGAACGCCAAGAAACGTTTCATGAGAGGTCTGGATTTCTATCTGGTTCAGGATTTTGCCAGTTCCATAGATGACTTTACAAAGAGTATCTTGTTGGACGACACTTTCTTCCCGGCATACTTTATGCGTGCTTTGGTGCGTTATAAGCAACTGGAATATAAAAAGGCCGAAGCCACAATGAGTGAAGGTGCCACTTCGGGTACAACGGAAATGAAGAAGCCTGAAGTGACAGCCATCGATTATGAAGTTGTGAAGAATGACCTGGATCACGTTATTCTATTGGCTCCTGATTTTGTCTATGGCTATTATAACCGTGGCAATGTGTCTTCGTTACTGAAGGATTACCGTGCCGCCTTGGCGGATTATGACAAGGCGATTGAGCTGAGTCCCGATTTTGCTGAAGCATACTTTAACCGTGGGTTGACGCACATCTTCCTGGGGAATAACAAACAAGGTATTGCCGATTTGAGTAAAGCCGGAGAGTTGGGCATTGTCTCGGCCTATAATATCATAAAGAGGTTTACAGATACACGGGAATAACAATTTTTTTGCTAAAAAATAGAATATCAAAAAGAATTAGCTATTTTTGCGTTCTGAAAAATGAAATATACATATAAACTATGATAAAGATAACATTTCCAGACGGCTCTGTTCGTGAATATAACGAAGGAGTAACGGGACTGCAGATTGCAGAAAGCATCAGTTCGCGATTGGCACAAGACGTGCTGGCTTGTGGCGTGAACGGAGAAGTTTATGATTTGGGGCGTCCTATCATGCAAGACGCTGAAGTGGTTCTTTATAAATGGGAGGATGAGCAGGGTAAACATGCCTTTTGGCATACCAGTGCCCACTTGCTGGCCGAAGCTTTGCAGGAACTCTATCCGGGCATCCAGTTCGGTATAGGTCCTGCTATCGAAAACGGTTTCTACTATGATGTGGACCCGGGTGACACGACTATCAAGGAAGCTGACCTGCCAGCCATTGAGAAAAAGATGGCTGAACTGGTGGCTAAGAAAGAAGCGGTTGTCAGACAAGACATTGCCAAGGCGGATGCTTTGAAGATGTTCGGTGACCGTGGAGAAACTTATAAATGCGAGCTGATTTCCGAATTGGAAGACGGCCACATCACAACTTATACGCAGGGTGCATTTACCGACTTGTGCCGTGGCCCTCACTTGATGACCACAGCTCCTATCAAGGCTATCAAGCTGACTTCCGTTGCCGGTGCTTATTGGCGTGGACAGGAGGACCGTAAGATGATGACCCGTATCTATGGTATCACCTTTCCGAAGAAGAAGATGCTGGATGAGCATCTTGTTCTGCTGGAAGAAGCCAAGAAGCGCGATCACCGTAAAATCGGTAAGGAGATGGACTTGTTCATGTTCTCTGACACCGTAGGTAAGGGATTGCCGATGTGGCTTCCCAAAGGTACTGCACTGCGTATCCGCTTGCAGGATTTCTTGCGCCGCATCCAGGCCCGTTACGATTATCAGGAAGTAATGTGTCCACCCATCGGCAACAAATTGCTTTACATCACTTCCGGCCATTATGCAAAATATGGTAAGGACTCCTTCCAGCCCATACATACGCCGGAAGAAGGGGAAGAGTACTTCTTGAAACCGATGAACTGCCCTCACCACTGTATGATTTACAAGAACTCACCCCGTTCTTACAAAGACCTGCCTTTGCGTTTGGCAGAGTTCGGTACGGTTTGCCGTTACGAGCAGAGTGGCGAGTTGCACGGTTTGACACGTGTACGTAGCTTTACGCAGGATGATGCGCATATCTTCTGCCGTCCGGACCAGGTGAAGGATGAGTTCCTCCGTGTTATGGACATTATCTCCATCGTGTTCGAATCTATGGACTTCGAGAACTTTGAGGCACAGATTTCCTTGCGCGACAAAGTGAACCGCGAAAAATACATCGGTAGCGACGAGAACTGGGAAAAAGCAGAACGCGCCATCATCGAAGCTTGTGAAGAAAAGGGGTTGAAGGCAGAAAAATAGAATATGGAGAAGCCGCTTTCTATGGGCCTAAACTGGACTTCATGGTGAAGGATGCCATCGGTCGCCGTTGGCAGCTGGGTACCATCCAGGTGGACTACAACCTGCCGGAACGTTTCCAGCTGGAATATACCGGTGCTGACAATCAGAAGCACCGTCCCGTAATGGTTCACCGTGCTCCGTTCGGCTCCATGGAACGCTTCGTGGCTGTGCTTATTGAGCATACGGCCGGTAAGTTCCCGTTGTGGCTGACTCCTGACCAGGTTGCCATCCTGCCTATCAGCGAGAAGTTCAACGACTATGCGCATGAAGTGAAACAATATTTGAAGCGATATGACATCCGTGCCATTGTGGATGAACGCAATGAAAAGATTGGTCGTAAGATTCGTGACAATGAGATGAAGCGTATTCCGTACATGCTGGTTGTAGGTGAAAAGGAGGCTGAAAACAAGGAAGTTGCTGTCCGCAAGCAGGGAGAAGGTGATAAAGGAACCATGAAATTTGAAGAATTTGCCAAAAAAATGAACGAAGAAGTTCAGAATATGATAAATAAATGGTAACTTTGCGCCCAATTGTAGAAGCATAGCATATATTAGATGTTCTAAAGTTCGCTTTTACTTAACAAAAACATTAATTTGGGAATAGTAAATAAGAAACAAACTGGAAGTAAACGTTATTTAATGAAGAATGACAGCTTAAAAGGGCAACATCGGATTAACGAACAAATCCGGGCCAAAGAAGTCCGCATAGTGGGCGATGAAGTAGAACCAAAAGTGTATCCGATAGCGCAGGCTTTAAGACTTGCTGAAGAACATGAAGCGGATCTCGTGGAGATTTCTCCAAATGCACAACCCCCTGTTTGTCGTATTATTGATTATTCTAAATTTCTTTATCAGTTAAAGAAGCGTCAGAAAGAGCAAAAGGCAAAGCAGGTAAAAGTGAACGTGAAGGAAATACGTTTTGGACCTCAGACAGATGACCATGACTATAACTTCAAGTTGAAGCATGCTAAAGGCTTTTTGGAAGATGGTGACAAGGTGAAGGCCTACGTATTCTTTAAAGGACGTTCCATCTTGTTCAAAGAGCAAGGTGAAGTGTTGCTGCTCCGTTTTGCCAATGATTTGGAAGACTATGCGAAGGTAGACCAAATGCCGGTTTTGGAAGGAAAGAGAATGACAATCCAGCTCTCTCCGAAGAAAGTGGCGGCACCTAAGAAGAGCGCGGCTCCCAAGCCTGCAGAAGATGCGCCAAAGGCTGCGTCGGCTGAAACCGAAGAAGAATAAAGAAGTGAGTAACGCCATAGGTATAGTGCGTTGCCATATAATTTAATAATTAAAAAGTTTAAAAAAGATGCCAAAGATGAAGACTAACTCCGGTTCTAAAAAGAGATTTACTCTTACCGGAACAGGTAAAATCAAAAGAAAGCACGCTTTTCACAGTCACATTCTGACTAAGAAAACCAAGAAGCAAAAGAGAAATCTGTGTTACTCTACAACCGTTGATATAACGAATATGAGCCAGGTTAAGGAACTCTTAGCTATGAAGTAATCAAAAGCGTACGAAGTATTATTAAAGTTATTAACCGAATGCATTAGCTTTAAGTCCGTTGCGTGAAGTACCGGCGCTAACATTCAAAAACAAGTAAAACTATGCCAAGATCAGTAAATCATGTTGCTTCTAAAGCAAGAAGAAAGAAAATTTTGAAATTGACCAGAGGTTACTTTGGTGCAAGAAAGAACGTTTGGACCGTTGCCAAGAATACTTGGGAAAAAGGTTTGACTTATGCGTTCCGTGACCGTAAGAACAAGAAAAGAAACTTCCGTGCTTTGTGGATTCAGCGTATCAACGCTGCTGCTCGTCTGGAAGGTATGTCTTACTCTAAGCTGATGGGCGCTTTGCATAAAGCTGGTATCGAAATCAACCGCAAAGTGTTGGCTGATTTAGCGATGAACCATCCGGAAGCTTTCAAGGCTATCGTTGCTAAAGCAAAGGCTGCATAAAAACAGTTAGCAGATAAATTACGAGGTGCTGATTACTCTTTTGGTAGTCAGCACTTTTTGTTTTCTGATACTCCGGGGAGGGGTTAAAACTTGAAAAGGACTTGAAACAATTTACTGCTTTTACTTGTTTCTTTCATAGAAACTCATTACCTTTGTTATAGAAAAAATAGCCGCATTGATTGGATCGGGAAACTCATCAATTTTTGATGAAATACCGAGACAAGCTTCGCTTCTCAATGGCGGGCCACGCCCTTCGGGGTAACTCTTGAGTCGGTGGATTACAAAGAGGAGGAGCACTCAAATCATGTCATACGGAGTTTCATCACATCATCGGTGCGGCTTTCTATAAAAGAGGAACGGTAATCTGTTTGGATAACCGTTCCTCTTTCGTTTTATGCGGATGTGGGTGATTGTGAAACGATGATACGTGATGCTGAAACAGATGATGTGTCAAGGGAAGATAGATGATGTGTTTATACAAGACAGACCATCTGTATCGGGTGAACAGATGGTCTGTTTTGAAAAGAGTTTTTTTTACAGTTTATTTGTTGTCCCGTAAGTCTTTTACCCTGACGGCTTTTCCTTCGCTCTGCGGCAAGGAACCTTTCTTTACCAACCGTAACTTCGGAGTTACCAGAATCTCGTCTTTCAGCTGGCGGGTAATGGCTTTGCTAATCTTTTGTAGCTCGATGTAATTGTCAGTAGAGAGGTCGCTAAGTTCAACTTCCACAATCATCTCATCCTGGTTATTGACCGTTTCGAGCGTGATGAGGTAATTGCTGCCCAATTCGGGGAATTGTACCAGCACCTTTTCCACCTGCATGGGGAAGATATTGACTCCCTTGATGATGAACATATCGTCGCTACGGCCTTTGATGCGGTCTATACGGATGTGGGTACGTCCGCAAGGGCACTTGCCGGGCAGGATGCGGGTAAGGTCGCGTGTACGGTAGCGGATGAGGGGCATCATCTCTCTGTCCAGCGTTGTCAGTACCAGTTCGCCGATTTCACCTTCCGGTACGGGTTCGCCGGTTTCCGGGTTAATGATTTCGACCAGGTAGCAATCTTCCCAGAAGTGCATGCCGTCTTGTTCGGTGCACTCGAAGGCTACGCCGGGACCGTTCATTTCAGTCATACCAAAGCTGTTATAGGCTTTGACGCCAAGCATGCGTTCAATCTTTCTGCGTTGCTCGTCTGTGTGGGGTTCGGCACCGATAACAAGCGTTTTCAGACTTGTGCCGGCGGGGTCCATCCCTTCTTCCTGGAATACCTCTGCCAAGCGGATGGCATAGCTGGGAATGGCATGCAGGGCAGTGGTCTTGAAGTCGGTGATGAACTTTATCTGACGCTTGCTGTTTCCGGCAGCGGCAGGAACAGTCAGCGCACCCAGGCGTTCGGCTCCATACTGAAAGCCCAGTCCTCCGGTGAACATGCCGTAACCGGAGCTGTTTTGGAAAACATCCGTCTTACGGATACCTACCATATAGAGGCAGCGTGCCACTAAGTTAGCCCAAGAGTCCAAATCGTGTTGGGAGTGTACGATGACCGTCGGCGTGCCCGTAGTGCCACTGGAAGAATGGATACGTACTCCGTCCTCACGCATATCGCCTGCTACTAATCCAAAAGGATAATTGGCGCGCATATCGGCCTTGGTAGTAAACGGTATCTTACGTATGTCTTCTATAGACCGGATGCTGTCGGCAGTGATGCCATGCTCTTGGAATACCTTTTTATAATAAGGAGAGTTGGCGGCAATGCTGACAGTCTTTTTTAACCGTTGCAGTTGCAGTTCGCGCAACTGCTCACGGGGCATCGTTTCAATCTCTTCTTCCCAGTATTTGTTATTCATGGTATGTTGAAATTTAGAGTCAATTATAGTTTACATCAGTTTTTCAGCAATCTCTTTGCCGGCAGCCAATGCTTTGAGGTTCAGCTCTACAATGGCGTCGCCCTTGCGTTGGAAGATTTCGCGGATGCTGTCTTGCACCTTTGCGTAGTCGATGCCGAGGAAGGGGATGGTGGCGCCCAGCAGTACGATGTTCGCTACGCGGGGAGAGCCGACTTCTTTTGCCACTTCGTTTACGTTCAGCATGATTTTATGCGGCAGCTTGTTGATTTCGGCCTTGATGTCTTCTTCTGCCGGATAGTTGGGAATGTTGATGAAGGGGGCTTCATTGGTCACCAGCCAACCTTCGGGGCTGAGGTAGGGGAGGTAGCGCAGTGCTTCCATCGGTTCCAGGGAGATGATGAGGTCGCATTTTCCTGTGGGAATGAGGTCCGAAGCGATGGGTTGGTCGCTGATGCGCAGGTTGGACTGCACGTCGCCGCCTCGCTGGCTCATGCCGTGTACTTCTGCCTGCTTCATGTAGAGTCCGTCCTTGAGGGCTGCTTTGCCGATTACGGTGGCGATGGAGAGGATACCTTGTCCTCCTACGCCGGAAAGTATGATGTCTTTTTTCATGGCTTTACTTGTTCTTTTTTGCGTGCTAATGTTTGGATACATTCTCTGCGGGGGATGATGACGGATACGCCGTGGTGCTCGATTTCTTCCCGGATGATTTGCTTCATCTCTTCGTAGTTTTTCTTCAAGGGCACTACGACGCGGATGTGTTCGGGAGCTACACCGATGCCGGCGCAGATGGCTTCCAGACGTCCGGTGCCGGCAGAATCTTGTCCTCCGGTCATGGCGGTGGTTTCGTTGTCGGAGATGACGATGGTGACGTCGGCGTTTTCGTTGACGCAATCCAGCAGTCCCGTCATGCCCGAGTGGGTGAAGGTGGAGTCGCCGATGACGGCTACGGCAGGATGCAGGCCGGCATCTGAAGCACCCTTCGCCATGGTGATGGAGGCGCCCATATCCACACAAGAGTTAATGGCGTTGAATGGGGCATTGGCTCCCAGCGTGTAGCAACCAATGTCGCTGAACACCTTATAAGTGGGATATTCTTCTTTCAATACTTGGGTCAGCACCGTGTACATGTCGCGATGGCCGCAACCCTCGCACAAAGCGGGCGGGCGCATCTCTACCAGAGAAGGAACGCTGAATTCAGCCTTGTTCTCCTTGCCTACGGCACGTGCCACGCTGTCCGGGTTCAGCTCTCCGTCTTGTGAAAGAGTGCCGTCCAAACGGCCTTTTACTTTGATGCCGATGCCCAGATAGCCTTTCAGTTGTTTTTCTACGAACGGTTGTCCGTCTTCCAGTACCAGAATCTCGTCACATGCTTCTACCAGCTGCATCAGCTGTTTCTTGGGCAACGGGTATTGTCCGATTTTCAGTACCGGATATTCGCAACCTTCGGGATAGTTTTCCATTAGGTAGTTGTAGCCGATGCCGCATGCCACGATACCCAGCTTTTTGTTGGGGCCGTCGGTATATTTGTTGTAAGCGGAGTTTTCAGAAGCTTTGATAAATTCGTCCTGGCGTTGCAGCAATGCTTTGTAGCGTTTGCGTGCATTACCCGGCAGGAGGATGAACTGACGCGGGTCTTCGCTGAAGGAAATCTCATTCTGCGGTTGTTGCTCCTTGCGCTCTACGCCGGAACGGGAGTGTGCCAGGCGCGTAACCATGCGCATCAGGATGGGTTCGCCGGTCTGTTCGGAGAAGTTGAATCCGTTGTACACCATGTCGTATGCTTCCTGCTGGTTGCTTGGTTCGTACATCGGGATGAGGGAGAAGTCGCCATAGAAACGGCTGTCCTGCTCGTTCTGAGAGGAATGCATGCTGGGGTCGTCGGCAGCAATGACTATCAGACCACCTTTTATGCCGGTAATGGCAGAGTTGATGAAACAGTCGGCAGCTACGTTCATACCCACGTGCTTCATGCACACCAATGAACGCTTGCCTGCAAAGGACATGCCCAGGGCAGCTTCCATTGCAGTTTTCTCGTTGGAGCACCAGCGGTTATGGATGTTCTTTTCGGCAGTAATCGGTGCCATCTGAATATATTCGGTGATTTCCGTAGAAGGAGTGCCGGGATAGGCATATACACCCGAAAGTCCGGCGTCTAATGCAGCTTGTGCAATGGCTTCATCGCCAAGTAAGAGTTGCTTGCTCATATCTGAATATTTAAGTGTTAGTCATGGATTAATATTTGACGCAAATATAGGATTTTGCTTTTATTTTATCAGCAGATTACTTGAAAATCTTTCTTTCGTTTAATGCATTCCAATATTTTCTTGCATTTTTCATGTGCTCGGCATAATTGGATGCAAAGTTATGGGTGCCCGAGAAGTCCTCTTTGGCACACATATAGAGGTAGTTGTGTTTCGTATAATTCAGCACAGCATCCAGCCCGATGGGTGAGGGGATGCGTATGGGACCGGGAGGTAGTCCGGCATTGATGTAGGTGTTGTAGGGTGACTTTACTGCCAGATGGGCATTCGTAATTCTCCGCAAGCCGAAGTCCTGCAAGGCAAATTTGATGGTAGGGTCGGCTTGCAGGGGCATGCCGGTGTGCAGGCGGTTGATGTAGAGCCCTGCCACCATTGGTTTTTTCGGGATTGTTGTTTGTCTCTTCCTCGACGATGGAGGCGAGGGTGCAGACTTCCGTCGGGGTCATTCCGATGGCGGTGGCTTTGTCTAAGCGTTCCTGGTTCCAGAACTTCTGGTGCTCTTTTTCGCATTCTTTCGAAGAACTCTTCTGCACTCATGTCCCAATAGACTTGGTAGGTTTCGGGGATGAAGAGGCAGGCAGGGTCTCTTTGTTGTATCCCAGTTTTGTTGGAATGCGGAGTCGTTCATCAATCCGGCTATTTCGGTGGAGTCTATCATGAGCTGTTTGCCTACGCTGCGTGCCAGCCGGTCCAGTGTGCGTACGCTGCCGACGGTGAGGTTCGTAGGTTCTTGATATCCGCGGTACAGACGGCTGAATACGTGATATACGTTTTCCCCCGGCCGGATGGCGTAGCGTCCGGTGTGTATATTTTCGGAATATTTCTTGTATTGGGCCATCCAGCGGAAGCCGGTGAAGCTTCGAGGATGGCCTTGTTGTTCCACCTTATTATATATAGAGTCGGCGGTGTCGTCGCGGTCTATATAGATATAGACTGTCTTTTTCGGATGGAATTGCGGGGCAAACAGATAGTAGTATACTGTTCCTGCACAAGCTGCTCCAATAAGAATCAGTGCGACGAATGTCCGATAATGATTTCTTCTTTTCCATTTTGTTTTACTGCATCTTTAGTCGGGCAAAGTTAGTAAAAAATGGAGTGAAAACCATCAAGTCATATCAGTTAATTCGATAGCTGACAAAGGCTATGCGTTTGCTGTCCGGTGCCCATGAGTTGACATTGATGGTGCCTTGTCCACCGAAAGCTTTAACAATGTCTTGGGTTCTCCACCGTTTGCGGGCATTAGGCGCAGCTCTACGTTCTTGTTTGCCAGGTGCTCTCCCGGTTCCAGGTCACCTTTGTAGTAGGTGATGAATACAACGGATTTTCCGTCAGGGGAGATGTGGGGGAACCAGGAGTTACGGGTTTCGTCAAAGGTCATCTGGGTCTGTTCGGAGCCGTCTGCCTTCATGCGCCAGACTTGCATGAGTCCGGTGCGTACGGAATTGAACCAGATGTATTGTCCGCAGGGGGAATATTCCGGTCCGTCATCCAGACCTTCGGCAGTGGTCAGGCGGGTTTCTTCACCTCCTTCCGCCGGGATGGTATAGACGTCATAGTTGCCGTTTCGTTCGGCGCAATAGGCAAGCTCTTTGCCGTCGGGGCTCCAACCGTGGAGGTAGCTGGGAGCCATAGGTGTTATTAAACGGGGAGTGCCGCCCGTGATGGGAAGTGTATAAATGCGCGATTTATAGTCTTCTTTCGTCCCGTGGCTGATGGCTATCTGCTGTCCGTCGGTCGAGAGGACGTGGTCGTTGTTGCAGTTTTGGGGCCAAATCCGGCGTTTATCAGTTCCGGTTCGGCAGGCGAGGTGGGGGTAAAGGGCGGTAAAGCTTTCCTTCGCTGTTGTATAGCAGCCATTGCCCGTCGGGCGTCCAATTGGGAGCTTCAATCCGGTAGGGGAAATTCTTTTACGACGGTCCGGTTACCGTTGGTTACATCCAGTATTTCGAGGACGCTGGTAATCTCGTTTTTTTGTTGAGCGGTTGCGGTCAGTGCAACAGTTGCAAAGAAGGGGATTAGATAGGGTTTCATGTTCATATCGTATTTAATAAATCTCCGCAAGATACATTTTTTATTGGAAACTACATAGTCGGAGCATGCTTTTTTCAGAGAGAATCTGTAGTGATGGTCGAATGCGTAGTGCTTATCATATGAATAGTTTCCGGTATTGCGCTGAATACCTTTGAGGACTACGATAGATTATGTTTTTCCTTGCAGAGAATTATTCGTCCGACGGTTGTTGCTTATTCGTCCGACATCTGTTGCATTATCGTCCGACAGCTGTCGGACGATAATGCAACAGATGTCGGACGAATAATTCTTAGTAAATGTGGAAATAAAGCACAGTAAGGCTAACTCAAAATCTCTCAAACATCCATTCATCTACCTTCAGCTCCTTGCCTTTAAACACGAAATAAAGGTCGTGAATGCCGTCTTTGTCTGTGTCTATCTTTGTAGAGACAGTCTGCAAAGAGTCTGAATTGAAGGAGGTGGAAGCAGCGGGTGGGCGTTTCCACTGAAGAATTTGGGTGATTCTATCGGACGCGTGTCTTTCTTTCCTGAATCGGAAAGCGCCCACACATCGTTTCCTGCGGATATAGCCGCCAGCAGCAAAGCCGCTGTAAATAATTTGATTCTTTTCATTTGTTTATAGTATGTTATAGAAACCTATGGTAGCCTTTTGATTTTGGCTTGTGTTCTTCAATCACCTCAATCCTTTATTTAAGATTGAAAAATTGGGTTATTGAAAAGTTGCCGCAAATATTGGGGATTACTATGTATAATATAAGGTGTATTATGCTTTTAATAATGTACCTATATGTTTCAAGTTATCATTGTAATCAGATGGTGCTGTTTTAAACTAGCTTTACTTGCTTTGGGATAATTATGCGGCTATGGATTAAACTGTTTGGAAGGGCATTGTGTTTTATGCAAATATATTCGTAGAAGAGCGTTTTTTGATTCTAACGATTCTTGAAAAGAAAATGCACTGATTATTCCAGATAATCAGTGCTTGAATATCGAGCCGCTAGCCAGACTTGAACTGGCGACCTACGCGTTACGAATGCGTTGCTCTACCAACTGAGCTATAGCGGCAATAAGCTTTTGTTTACGGGGTGCAAAGGTACATCTTTATTTGAAAAGGCAAAAATGAATCTCTGTTTTTTTAAGAAATATTTTAGTGGGATAATTTTCTATTTGAATGTCCTGAACTTTATTGCCATAAAAATTGGATAATAAAACGAAAAGAAGCATCTTTGTCGTAGGTCCTATAGCAAATAAGTCTGATACTGATTATGAATTTAAGAATCTATTATAAATATCTTTCTTCACGCATAGCGTCCAAATGGACGGTGCTGTTGGTAGATGTAATTATCGTTGTGATTTCCATGCTTTCTGCATGCTTTTTTGCAATATAGGCTTTCGTCCGTATCTTATGAAATTTCTTTGTATGTATGGCTGACCACTTTTGGGCTGTCTTGTGTAATATCTGTTTCTTTCATATTCTCCGTACTTATGTGGGTGTTATCCGTTTTTCCTCTTTTGTAGATATTTATCGTGTGTTTTGGAGTCTTACGATAAGCTATGTTGTACTGATTTTTAGGGAATTGCTGTTGGTCTGTTTCGGGGCTTGGAGAAACTTTGCCGAACAGCATTCTGTTTATGGCATATATGTTCACCTTCTCTCTGATGGCTTGTATGCGCATTGCTGTGAAGATGCTTTATGAAGCTATTGCTTTTTGATGCACGTCATTGCGTGAATGTTTTTATTTATGGATTCCATGGGACTGGAGTCAATGTTGCAAAATCCTTGAGAGTTAGTCGTAATAATCATTATCGCCTGCGTGGCTTTATTTCGGACGAACCTGATATGATAGGTAAACATACGATGGGATGCAGGGTATATCCCAATGATGAGCAGCTGTTTGACCGTCTAAAGAAAAAGAAAGTGGATACAATCATTATCTCTCCAAGCAAGGTGTCGGATTTGGAAAATTCCGGAATGCTGGATAAACTGTTCTCTCATGATATTCATGTAATGACCGTTCCTCCCTTAAGCGATTGTATGGACGATGGACTGATAAAGGACATTCAAATAGAAGATTGGCTCCGTAGAGAACCGGTACAAGTTGACGTGCGTAAAATTACGGCCCATATCGAGGGGCGTAGAGTAATGGTTACGGGAGCGGCGGGAGCTGTAGGAAGGGAAATCGTCCGCCAGTTGGCTACACTGAATCCTTATCAGTTGATTCTGGTAGATCAGGCAGAATCCCCATTGTATGATGTACAGTTGGAATTGTCTGATCATTGGAAGAATCTGGAGGTCCGTGTATTGGTTGCAGATGTTGCTAACCGTACGCGTATGGAGGCTATATTTGAAGAAACACGTCCTCAACTTGCTTTTTCATTCTGCTGCTTATAAGCATGTACAACTGATGGATGATTTTGTGTCGGAGGCAATTCAAACGAATATATCGGGGACAGTGAATATTGCAGACCTGGCGGTAAAGTATAGAGTGTCCCGTATGGTTATGATATCTGCTGCTAATGCACGTCATCCGGAAAATGCTATGGAATATAGTAAGCGTGTGGCGGAAATATATGTGCAGTCATCTGATTGCAGGTTGAAACGCGACAAAGGGGAAACTGATATGTTCATAGTACGTTTGGGTGAGGTGTATCCGACGAATACTCATTGTTTGATTACCTTGTCTGAAGCTTGTATGCTCACCCTGGAAGTGGGAGTCATGGGGGCATGGGGGTAGAAGTGTACATTGTGGGAGGGCCTGGGGATGGACTTTTGGATTCTGTAATCAGTGAAAAGATAAAGCGTGAAATGGCATCTGTTGATGATTATGGAACATGTGCGGGAAGAAGTGCTGGCCTTGGCTGCAACATAGTTATACTGAAAAAAACGGCTATTTT
>ENA-OQCV01000297-OQCV01000297.1-human-gut-metagenome-genome-assembly--contig:-NODE-297-length-14356-cov-2.268536_pt1 | contig 14356 bp, 22 predicted proteins | sample MGYA00242766_ERZ504592 | MGnify/ENA primary metagenome ERZ504592 (study PRJEB26092, sample SAMD00036315) | human gut metagenome | host: Homo sapiens | study: EMG produced TPA metagenomics assembly of...
GAGAGATTTTTATTCTAATAGTTCTTTACCAGATAATTATACATATATTGAGCCTGCAAATAAAGTTGTGTCAATTAGTCCGCATGATTTTATAGTAAGAGTAAATACTAATAGGTGCACTTCCGGTGGACACAGACTGAAAGATATAAAGTGCAGCGTTCCGTTAGGGTTATTCTCAGGTGGGGTAAGAAGAGTAGAAGTACCTGCAGCATATTGTTATGTATGTGATAAATATTATATTCTAGATGAAGATTATGAAATGTTGAAGAAAAAAGGGTGTAGTACTTTGCCATATTGATGAAAAGGAAGAATTGGTGAAAGATTACGGTTATGATGACTGCGATTTTGAATTAAATAAGGAGTCACTGTTACATAAAATTGGATATAATGTAAGTGCAACAGATAATCTTTTATGTTCTAAGCGTTGGTATATTCTAGAGTCAGCGGTGGACTTTGAGATTTTGACAAGAGAAGAGATTTGTTCTCATTTAGATTATCTCATACATCGAAGTAAAGGCAGGTTACATTATGAGGATGCAATAAGCAAATGGGAATGTGACAGAACTCATATTGCAAACTATAGGAGCAATGAATTAGAAACGATTAAAGCAGAATCTATATCGACAAAAAGAAGAATATAACGAACTGTTTGGCCTTAATATGATTTCAAGATAGGAAGGTAATGTAATAATGTCGGAGAGCCTATTACTACAGGATGTAAAATCTGCACAAATATGATAGAATAAAAATTGAATATTTATACATTTTTGGGGATAGAGGTGATATGTTTGAAACAGACAGAAAGTAACAGAGTGGATTATATCAGGCAATCAGAACAATATAATGTAGTAGATGCATTTCATAATTTGCATAGAGTGGATTGGGCACAAAAGGCAAATATGACGGCTGGTGATATAGTTTATATTTATGTATCAGGAAATGTAAAAGCAATTAAATTTAAATGTAGAGTAAACAAGGCTGATCTTGACGAATCGGATATTGATGATCGAGAATATGATCTTTCAGGCCAGTTTGATGGTACGGCTGGCCGCTATATGGAATTAGAGTTACTTGAAGAGTACGTGGGTGATGAATATTCCAGGGAAGAACTGATGAAACATGGATTTAGGTCACCACAAGGGCCAATACGCATGCCAGAGTCGGTTAAACAGTATTTAGAATCAATAAGTGTATTTGAACATAGATATCCAGTAAATACAGCTGTATGGATTGCGACAGCATTGCTTTCAGCAGAATCGTTTGATAGTAATCCGGTATGTAGCCAAAAAGGATATGTATTTTAAACAAACAGCAATCATACAGCGTGCACAAAAGTTGGCGGAAAGCAGTGTGGCAAATGCTCGTTGTTCGCAGTGGTGTTGCGCGGATAATGATAACTCATCTAATAATTATCTCCGGGGAGATTCCGAAGAAAATAGTTCATTGAGAAGATTAAGTCTTCTGGATGAATTTCCGGAGAAAACACACCCGGAAGGGCTCAACATGGCGGATGAGTTGACTATGAATGGGAATAAAATAACAATGGAAGAACTGTTCTATTTTGTCAGAGAGCAGTATCCAACGATTATCGGAAATGATAGTAAAATTGATTACATAGGAGTTCTGGATTATCTACGAGATAACACAGATGTTCCGTATTCTAAGCCAGATGCACCTGGGGCTTGCAGCAGAAGAAGTAAGTCGTCTTTTGGAAGTAAAGAAAAAAGGACAGAATGCTATAGCTGAGTTGAAAAAGATGGCAGAAGCATTTGCTGTTAGATTTAAGTTAGAAAAATGCATGTCTATGTCTTGGCTGGATGGTTCAAATACAAAAACACGCCGCTATTTATGGGCACCATTAAAATACGGAAAATATGCGGATAATCCAGTAAGTGTATCGGTGTTTGTAGAAAAACGTAACAGCGATACTTGTTATCGAGTAAGTTTGGAAATAAAAAAAGTGATGGTTGATGACAAAGACATAATGAAACAGTACCATTCACATTTAGACATTCCTCTTAATGTGGCGGCAGGCCTAGTTTATGTTTCTGTTTCTGGTAGCAATGAGTGGGGAACTCCAGATATTTTGAATAAGACGCAAGATGAAATAAAGCAGGAAGTTGAATCTGGAAAGCTCAAGAAAGTGCAAATATGTAAGTACATTGATAGAAAGCCGGATGAAACAAACGCTTATTATCATACAGAAATAACTAAGGCCATAGCAGCTATACTGCCATATTATGACCATGTACTTGGAATTGAAAAGATAGAGTATTATCCAAGTCTTGCTGAATATGATCCAGGAATTACTGCAGAAGAATATGAAAGAATTCTGGGTGATGAGAATATTGTAAAAAGCGCATGGTTAGATACCCTTCATTATTTGTATTTGATGGGTGGAATAGGAACCTGCAAGCAGATAGCGAATAAATATGGAAATGGCGCCGCGCATTATAACACGAATGCAATCAATGTTGCTAAGGCTGTACATAAGGAAACAAACTGTCCGTTATGTGCAAGAGATACAGGAGAAAATCAATACTGGCCAGTTTTGTTCTATGGACGAGATTTGGCAGACAGTGCCGATGGTGTATTTTCTTATAAAATGAGAGAGCCTTTGATGGAGGCAATCAAAGCATTAGAGGAAAGAGGTGTGTTCCAGGAGATGAAAGAAGCAAATAAAGAGTTTGATAAGAATTTAATATTATATGGACCTCCTGGAACAGGAAAGACATATAATTCTGCCACATACGCTGTCGCAATTTGCGATGAGAAGTCTGTAGATGAACTTACAGATTATGACGCAGTTATGAAAAGATACAATGAATTAAAAGAAGCCGGAAGAATTGCGTTTACTACATTCCACCAGTCATATGGTTATGAAGAATTCATAGAGGGCATTAAGCCGGTAGTAGATGATGAGGCAACAGATATATCCTATACGATAGAATCAGGCGTATTTAAAAAGTTTTGTGATATTGCCGGAACACCGGAAAATATGGAAATTGATCACAATGCGCAAGTATGGTTCGTAAGATTAAATGGCGTAGGAAAAAATGACCTTAAAGAAGAGTGCTTCAAAGAGGGAACCATAAGATTTAGCTGGGAAAATGAAAATGTAGATGACAGTTATAAGAAATGGTTTAATATGATGAGCCCTGGGGATTATGTTGTTTCCTATAATGGCGCAAATGTTAATATTGACGGAATCGGAATCATTGAGGATAGCGAGCCATTTTATGATGAACAGAGATCCAGCTTTAAATGGACTCGTAAGGTAAAATGGCTTGTAACAGATATCGTAGAAAATATTCGTGAACTGAATGGTGGTAAGTACCTGCCAAATTTTGAAATCACAAAACTTAACAGAGTTAGAATTAGTGAGCTTCTGGAGTTGGTATCTAAGCATGGTGGGTATGCAGGAGAGAAGAATGAGAAACCATATGTGTTTATCATTGATGAAATCAACAGAGGTAACATTTCAAAAATTTTCGGAGAACTGATTACTCTGATTGAGTCGACCAAGCGTGCCGGAATGGAAGAAGCTGCATCTGCTATCCTTCCATATTCAGGAAAGCCATTTAGTGTGCCATCTAACGTGTACATACTTGGAACAATGAATACAGCAGACAGATCAATTGCATTGATGGATACAGCCCTTCGTAGAAGGTTTCAGTTTATTGAAATGATGCCGGATTCAGATGTGCTTAGAAAGATTCATGCGGATAAGGTAGAGGATTTGGATGTTGCAGCAATGCTTGATAAAATCAATGAAAGAATTACATTCTTATATGATAGAGAGCACACAATTGGACATGCCTTCTTTACTGGACTTAAGGATGACGCATCACTTTCAAAGCTGCAGTCTATATTTGAAAAATCTGTAATTCCATTATTACAGGAATACTTCTATGAGGACTATCAGAAGATACAGCTTGTATTGGGCGATAATGCCAAGAGTGATGATAGCTTGAAGTTTATTCTTGATGAGAAAGTAGTAGCAAAGAATATTTTCAAAGGTAATGTTGAAGACGTGATTGATCTTCCGGAAAAGAGATATTCAATCAATAAGGTAGCCTTTGGCAATATCAATAGTTATAAGGAAATTTTGTAAAGCGTGGTGATAACATGGGTAAACCGTTTGAGGTAAAAGAGTTTGACTCCATTATCTGCAATGCGGATTATAAATATGATGAAAAATACAAATATTTGAATCAGAAAGAATTCGATAATCTGGTGGCGTTTATCCATGAGTTTACCGGAGATGCGGATAGTGCAGATGCGTTAGACTTTATGAAGATTGGCTACCGACGTAATGTTGGAGAAGTAGTCTCTATAAAGAACTACGTTGGTCTGATTCAAATGAAGAATGGTTTCCAGATCCAGGTACTTCCAAAGATATCAGATTTGGAGCGGAAGACGAAGGAAATGTGCAAACCAAGAGAGTGTTCCTTAGAATGCTCCGAAGCATGAAGGATTTTCCAAGTAAGGTTTTCAACGATGCTTCTTTAAAAGTAGACCAGATGAATTTATACGAGCTGTTTATCAATATGTATCTGCAGGAAGTCAGACAGTTGGTGAAACGCGGTATAAAGTCATATTATGTTGGACAGGAAGATAATTTGCGTTATTACAAAGGAAAACTGCTTGTAAATCAGCAGGTGAGGGCGAATTTGGCCCACAAGGAACGCTTTTACGTAGCTTATGAAGAATTCCATCCCAATAGGGCAGAAAACCGGCTTGTAAAGGCAACACTCGCAAAGTTACAGAAATTGACGACAAGTGCAGAAAACTCAAAAGAAATAAGACAGCTACTAACAGCTTTTGAAATGGTGGATGCTTCGGTAAATTATGCGAAGGACTTTTCACAGGTGGTTATTAATAGAAATACAAAAGATTATGAGATGCTTATGCAGTGGTCTAAGGTATTTCTGATGAATAAGAGCTTTACGACGTTCTCCGGCTCCACAGCATCAAGAGCGTTGCTGTTCCCAATGGAGTCTGTATATGAAAGTTATGTAGCACAGCAGATAAAAAAGGTGATGAGTCCGGAAGGTTGGGATGTATCCAGCCAGGACAAAGGACACTATCTTTTTACAGAACCAAGGCGACAGTTTGCGCTAAGGCCGGATATTGTTATGAAAAGAGGAGAGCGTACAGTAATTCTGGATACTAAGTGGAAAAGCCTTGTTGATAACGAAAGAGTAAATTATGGTATTTCACAAGCGGATATGTATCAGATGTATGCATACTCGAAGAAATATAATACACCTGAAATATGGCTATTATACCCGGTGAATGATGAAATGAGAAATCATAAGCCAATCCGGTTTGAGAGTGGAGATGGAACAACAGTAAATTTACATTTTGTTGATGTCGATAAAATAGAAGAAAGTTTGCAAGAACTTAGAAGCAAATTGGAAGAAGGTGAATAGGATGGCCAATACAAAATTTGACAAACTCATAGGGCTATTAGAACCATTGGAAAATAATAGTGTTGGAGAATGGATAATAGATAAAGAGCACAAAGGAACAGAAGACGATCCTAAACACTTCCCATGGGATAAATTTGGGAATAGAGAGTGATTAGGATATGATAAGGACAGTAAAAGGCGATATTACAAAAAGTTAGAGATGTGCAGGCAATTGTAAATGCAGCAAATAACTCACTTCTTGGTGGAGGCGGTGTAGATGGTGCTATTCACAGAGCAGCAGGACCGGAACTTCTGGTGGAGTGCAGGACACTTCATGGATGTGAAACAGGAGAAGCAAAGATAACAAAAGCCTATAATTTACCATGTGATTATGTTATTCATACTGTAGGACCGATATGGAATGGAGGAAGGAATAGAGAAGAGGAGCTTCTTGCTAACTGCTATTTTAATTCCATGAAGCTGGCAATGGATAATGGAATAAGGTCTATTGCATTTCCTTCCATATCAACGGGAGCATATAGTTTTCCGGTTGAGTTGGCAGCAAATATTGCAGTACATACAGTAAACAGGTTCTTGCAGGATAATCTGAACAGCTTCGATTTGGTGGAATGGGTGCTGTTTGATACTCATACTGAATCGGTGTACGAAGCTGCGGAAAAATCATACATGGAAGATGAAAGTGATGATTTTGATTTTTGATTAAAGTTTTGATTGAGTATTTTGGAACAAAGATTCGAATTGCGAGGGCAGACTTTGGGACTCGTAAAGTCATATACTAAAGACAATCAAAGAGCTGATATCATTTGCAACTAATAAGGGAGTATGTGATTATGAGAAATAATAGAAATTCTATCGTAGAAAACGTAATTTTGTTTCTGGTAGCTATTGGAGTATTTGCTATAATAGGTGGATTAGCAGGATGGATACGGTGGAGATGAAAGCTTTCCACATGATGGAAAACAGGGAAGATGCGGCTGTGGCGAGGGCTACAGTTGGGATGATAATGATGGCAAATTCAAAAGAAGGTGGTCAGAGTGGGACTATTTAAGAAAAAGACAGTTACAAAGGCATATGATAAAGAAAATAAGAAACCGGTAATCAAAGCGAGCATATGTAATGGTGAGCAGGTTGCAGGCTTTAAGAACATTCATACAGGTAAGATAGAAGAAGTTATGCTGATTAAGAATCAGGCAGACCTTGATGCATTCAAGAAAATGTATGGAATAGATGGAGAGATAGAGAAGGAATATTAAACGAGGTATTTGAAGTTATGTTATCTTTTACTCCTGCAAGCATATAAGGATTATATTTACTTTTACACTTAAATATAATGAAAATTTAAGCACAAAAGTAAATATCAAGGATAAGGAGGCCAACTATGTCAACATCAGATAATTTTGGAATCGCTAATTGAAAAAGACAATGGGTATTTGATTACATCGAAGGCCGTTGAATCAGGTGTATCAAAGCCATCTGTCTCAAAATACGTCAGAGAGCATGACATGGAAAAAGTGGCACATGGCATTTATATTTTAGATGATGTGTGGCCAGATGAGTTGTTTGTACTTCAGCAACGAAATAAGAATATTATTTATTCGGGCGAGACCGCCCTTTATTTGCATGGTCTTACAGACAGAGAATACAGTCATATTTGTTTCACTGTTCCTACCGGATATAATGCTACACATATCAAAAGAAAAACAAAGAAGTTCGTTATGCAAACCCAGAGATTCTTGATATGGGGACCTGTGAAATCCCGTCAAGCAGCGGTAATTTGGTTAAAGTATATGACAAGGGAAAGATGTATTTGTGATTTGATTAAAGATCGAAAGAAATATGAAATTCAGTTATATCAGACAGCAATCAAGGAATATATGTCCTCGAAGGAAAAGAATCTATCAAGATTGATTGAGTATGCGGTTAAACTTGGAGTAAGGGATGAAGTGATGATGTATGTGGAGGTAATGGTATGATTCATACAGCGAAACAACTTAAAGACAAAGTAAAAAACATGTCCGGCGGGAATAGTGAAGTTTTTGCGTATAATCTTGAAACTCTTCTTGCGGAAAAAGATGCAGACGATTTTTGGCAAGAGGACTTGCGAATACCAGAATGAAGAATTTTAATATTTTAAGAGTTTGTTTTATTAGGCAATGTTAGCAGATATGAGCTGATTTACAAATATTACTGCAAATATTGCTCAATGGCAGCATGCAAGGGAGATGGAAAAATCAGAGTGACTTTTTTTTCGTAGGAAGATTAATATCGCTTATTTTTATATTTTATTTGCAAAGTCATATTCTCTCAGCAAAGTTTATGGATTTGAGAGAGATAAAACGTATAAAAGGTGGATCGCTATTGACGAAAATATAGTAAAAGTGTATACTGATTTTATAACATGCTTTGTATTTTTGGGTAAAATATACAAAAGTGATCAGTTCCAAGGAAGGGAGAATAAAAATATGAAGAATATGAAGGTAAGAACCAAGCTAAATCTGATACTGGTTCTGGTTATTTTACTTGTGGCTCTTGGGAGTGTTGTTTCCTTCAAGGATTTGGAAGATGTGAAAGATAAAGCATTGGAGACAATGGATGCATCATCCCGTCAGAGTTATGATGATTCAATTAAAGAGCAGGTGGGCGTGGTTATTTCCCTGTTGTCGGAGATTAATGACGCATATAAAGCGGGAACTTATACGCTGGATGAAGCCAAGAAAATTGCAGCGGATGAGGTTCGGCAGATGCGTTACGGAGAGACAGGTTACTTTTGGATTGATCAGTCAGATGGAACAAATGTAGTTCTGCTTGGCAGCGATACCGAGGGAACGAACCGTATGGAGACAGAGGATGCAAAAGGATACAAGATGGTGAAAGAAATCATACGTGTAGCAGTGGAAGATGGTGGAGGATACACAGATTATGTATTTCCTAAAGAAGGAGAGACTAAACCTTCACCGAAGCGTTCCTACAGTGAGTATTTTGAACCATTTGACTGGGTGGTCGGTACAGGAAATTATACCGATTATATTGATACTGCTATTGAAAAGCAGGACAAGGTATTTTCCAGCTATGCAATGAAAAAGGCAATCACACTGATTGGGGCATGTGTTGCAATGCTTGTGGTTGTTGCAGTGCTTGTTTTCATGATCGCACAGGATATTACAAAGTCACTAAAGAAAGTTGTAGCAGAGATTGAAGTGATTGCAGGTGGTAATTTTGCGCATAGAATGCAGGACAATATGATGAAACGGAAAGATGATTTCGGACAGCTGGCAGGAACACTTGAGACAATGAGGGAATCAATATGCGGATTGCTTTCCCAGGTAAAGATAGAGGCAGCAAATATTGATACAGTTGTGGAAGCGATGGATAGCAGTATATCAAATCTGAATGGGGAAATTGAGGATGTGTCTGCGACAACCGAGCAGCTTGCTGCAAGTACTGAAGAAACTGCCGCATCGACAGAACAGATCAACAGTATGACTCAGCAGATTGATGGTGCAGCGAAAGAGATTGCGATACGTGCACAGGATGGGGCTACGGAAGCAGAAGAAATTCATAAGAGGGCAGCACAGACGAAGGAAGCAACGGTGGAGAATCGACAGAAAGTTCAGACGATGCTCGGAGAAATCAGGGGAAGGCTGGAGCAGGCACTTGAAGAGGCAAAGGTTGTGGAACAGATCGGCGTGCTTGCTGATTCTATCCTTGCGATTACCGGACAGACTAATCTGCTTGCACTGAATGCATCCATTGAGGCAGCACGTGCTGGCGAGGCCGGAAAGGGATTTGCAGTTGTTGCAGAGGAAATCCGGGTATTGGCAGAGCAGTCTAAAGATGCCGTGGCAAATATTCAGGCCGTGACGGAAAATGTGGATAATGCAGTAGCAAATCTTGCAAATGACTCTAATCATCTGTTGGATTTTGTAGATACAGATATTGTGAAGAGTTTTGACAATTTTGAGAAAATGGCAGATGATTATAATATGGATGCATCTAAAATTAATGATCTGGTATCGGATTTTAGTGCAACCTCAGAAGAATTGGTAGCATCAATTTCCAATATTACAGAGGCGATTGAAGGAATTACCTCCGCATCAAATGACAGTGCTGCAGGTACAACAAATATTGCGCAAAAAAGCCGTTTCTATTGCAGGCGAATCGGCAGAAGTCATGAAAGGTGTTAAGACAGCAGAGGCTTCGGCAGGAGAACTCCGCAAGAATGTAAGCAACTTTGTAATTGAAGAATAAGAAATATATTTACAAGAGGAATTCGTATCAGGTTCACTTGCCTGCAAGCATGCATCGATGATACCTTTTGACCCTTTAATCATATTATTACACGAAAAATGATATAGGTTCGCCTGTATCTTTTTTTTAGTGTAATGTATATTAAGATGCTATTAAACAGTATTAGGATAGTAAAAATTTCCTATTTTAGGAAAGCTTATTGGAAAGAAAAGCAGGTTTGTCATTTTCAAATTTTTCATGGCAATCTAAAAAAATTATCTGCCAAAGAAAGCTGTTTATATGGTATCATAAGTATCAGATACAGATAGATGAAAGGCTAAATATGAAAAATTGAAATTTTATTAATTAATGTACTTATTGAGACATATATGGTGGAAATTATACCTGGACAGAAGGAAGTAAATAATGGTAAAGAAGATAATGCGTGATCCACTGTTTCTTGCACAGAAATCAGAGGATGCTACAGAAGATGATAAACAGGTGGTTACGGATTTACTTGACACATTGAAAGCAAATCTTGACCATTGTGTTGGAATGGCAGCTAACATGATTGGTGTGAAAAAGAATATCATAGTGGTTGCGGCCGGACCATTCCAGTTTGCCATGATTAATCCGGTGATTACCGGAAAAATCAGGAGCTTTTCAGACGGAGGAAGGCTGTCTTTCGCTGGAGGGTGTGAGACCATGCACAAGATATAAAGAGATTGAAGTGGATTATCTAGACCAGAATTTCAAAAAGAAACATGGCAAATACACAGGCTGGACAGCACAGATAATTCAGCATGAGGTGGACCATTGTAATGGGGTGGTCATATGAAGCTAAAGAACATATTAATAGTAGTGGACAATATCGAAGAGTCAATCCACTTCTATAACGAACTGTTTGGCCTTAATGTGATTTCGAGACAGGAAGGTAATGTAATAATGTCGGAGGGCCTGGTATTGCAGGATGCCGGAATATGGAAGGAAAGCATGCAGATACAGACTATTCCATATAACAATATGACGGAACTGTATTTTGAAGATAATGATATCGAAGGTGTAGTTAAAAAGCTGGAGTCAGGAAGGTATGAGGTCAGATATGCTACAGCACTGACAGAACTCGACGGAGGACAGAAGCTTGTAAGATTTTATGATCCGTCCGGAAACCTTATTGAGGTGCGCACACCATGGAATAAAATTTGTGAATAGAGAGTGATTAGGTGTTCAGGTATCTGGATAAATAATCTCGTTTATTTGAAAAGGTTGGAAAAAGTGCAGATATTTGTAGACGCAGCTCACATAAGAATCATATCAAAGGACCGAAAAAGTTGCACAGAGGAAGATGATGAGAGGTTTGCACAGTCGTTTGAGAAAATGATACTGATGGCAAATCAAAGGAAGAACTAAGGAACACAGACCGGTAATAATATTTGTATTTTGTCCATCAATCCGCTATACTATAGCTTAGAATAGCGGATTGATATGCCTTTTTGCAGGAAGAGATGCAGGTTGTAGGAGGAAAAATAAATGATTCAAAAACATAGTATTTGACATAGGAAACGTGCTTGTCAGGTTCCAGCCGGACGAGGCAATGCGTGAGATTGGCATTGAAGAAAATAAAATAGCAGCTTTAGCCCATGCAACATATGAAAACCCTGTCTGGGTTGAGCTGGACCGTGGTGTAATTCCTGAGAACGAGATAATTGATGAGATGGTTAAGGTGGCTCCACAGTATGAGGAGGATATCAGGAGAATTTTTCAAAGAGGGAAAGGCTTTTGTCGTAAAGGCATTCGACTATGCAGCAGACTGGATTAAGGAGTTAAAGAGCAGAGGCTATAAAGTGTATTTGTTATCGAATTATCCAAAGGACTACTTCGAGCTTCATACGCACAGTGAACTTAGTTTTGTGTCACTTGTTGACGGCAAAGTCATTTCAGCTATGGTTGGGATGATAAAGCCTGATGCCGGTATCTATCAGTGCCTGTTTGATAAATACAATCTGAATCCGAAAGAGTGTGTGTTCATAGATGACAGACCGGAGAATATCGAAGGTGGCAGAAAGCTTGGTATGGAGGGAATTGTGTTTACAGACTATGAGACCGGAAAGAAAAAGCTGGAGCAGATGCTGATGGCAAAATCAAAGGAAGACTAATAAATGATTGGAGCATTACATATGAAGACAGCAATAGTATATGCATCAGTGCATCATGGAAACACAAAAAAGATAATTGACGAGATAGCAAAGACAAAAGATGTCGAGCTGATAGATGCGACACAGACGGTAGAGAAAGACCTGTCGGAATATGATTTAATCGGGTTTTCATCAGGAGTATATGGTGGAAAGTTCCCATCAGTCGGTGCTTAAGTTTGCATCAGTCAATCTCACAGACAATAAAAATGTATTTCTTATCTGCACATATGGCGGCAGACCTGTCTTTAAGTCAATTGAGCAGGTGATAGCATACAAACATGACAACATTGTTGGAAGGTTTTCATGCAAGGGATTTGATACGTTCGGACCGTTCAAGCTGATTGGCGGTGTATCAAAGGGGTCATCCGGATGAGAAGGATATTGCGGCGGCTGTAGAGTTTTACAACGGACTAACAGAACAGCCAGTGTTTCTGAAATAGGAAAACTTTGAAATAGGAGGATTGAATGTGTGAAGAATGAAATCAATGAATCTGTATATGATATCAATATGGATAAGTTATGTCAGAATTCAATTGAATTAATTAAATATGCACGAAACATTACTGCAAAGCAGGTAAATAATGTCCAGATAATGACCTATTATTCTCTTGGCAGGTGGATTGTAGAAGTACAGCAGCAGGGAAAAACACAGGGCTGAATACGGTAAAAAAAGTCATAATAAATCTTTCTAAAAAATTTAACAGAAGAATTTGGAAAAAGGCTTTTCAGAATCTACGCTGGAAAAGGCAAGAAAGTTTTATTTAACATATAAGGATCGAATTTCGGAAACACTGTTTACGGAATTTGCAGCAGTTTCTTTTGGAATTGGGAAAAGGATTTACTTTTGTGGCAAGACAGAAAGATTTTCATTCGAAGAAGATCATTTCAGAGTGGATCTTGATTTTTTATAACAGACTGTTGAAATGCTTTGTATTATTTGATTTAAAAATTGGCAAATTAAAGCACCAGGATCTGGGGCAAATGCAGATGTATGTCAATTACTATGATAGATACGAAAAAAGCAGAGGAAGAAAAGCCGGAAACGACAGAGACAGATGAGAAAGATAAGGCAGAGGATGAAATTCAGATGCCAGAAGACAAAAGTTCAGCAGGTACTTATCTGCTGATCGGATTGGTTGCTGTTGGAGCTGCGGCAGGTGGTTATTACTTGAAAGTCTACAAACCGAAACATGAATATGATGACGAGGATGAGATGGAAGAGGATGAAGATGAATCCGAAGATTCAGAGTCAGAAGAACGGGAAGTAGACGATGCAGATGAGCAGGAAGAAAGTACAGAACCGGAAATTCTGAGAGATGAAGAATTTGACGATAATGTGTTGGAAGATGAAGAAGAGGAGGAAGGGCGATGATTGAGTGCAGAATAAGAAATATCAGATTATATACGCCGATCCACCTTGGCAGTATAACAGAAAAGCTGGTCGGGGAATTGCTTCAGATCATTACCCGACCATGAGTTTACAGGAAATTTGCAATCTTCCAGTAGGGAACTTAGCGGATAAAAATTGTGCTTTATTTCTCTGGGTCACTTTTCCGCAGCTGAGAGAAGGATTAAGCGTGATTCAAGCATGGGGATTTCAGTATAAGACAGTAGCGTTTGTGTGGGTAAAGCAGAATAAAAAAGCAGATACTTTGTTTCTGGGGTTAGGTCACTGGACAAGAAGTAATGCTGAAATATGTTTGCTTGCTACTAGAGGAACGATTCGACGCAAGTCAGCCTATGTGCGTCAGATTATATTATCTCATATTGAAAAACCACAGCAAGAAACCAGATGAGGCAAGGGATAGAATTGTCGAGCTTATTGGTGATGTACCAAGAATAGAATTGTTTGCACGACAGACAACACCGGGGTGGGATGTCTGGGGAAATGAAATACAGTCAGATATAGAAATGAAAGATGAGGAAGAAATAGAATGAAAGCATTAGTGATTGCAGAAAAGCCATCGGTTGCGATGGCACTGGCTTCCGTGCTTGGAGCCAGAACAAGAAAAGATGGCTACGTGGAGGGAAACGGTTATATCGTTTCCTGGTGCGTAGGACATCTGGTTGGATTATGTGATGCATCGGAATACGATGAAAAATATAAAAAATGGAGATATGAAGATCTGCCGATTGTACCAGAACAGTGGAAACACAAGGTACTGGATGGCACAAAGAAACAGTTTGGAATCTTAAAGAAACTGATGAGAGATTCCAAGTAGATGAAGTAATCTGTGCGACAGATGCTGGGCGGGAAGGAGAGTTAATCTTTCGTTTGGTGTATGAGCAGGCAGGATGTCAAAAGCCGTGAAGCGGCTCTGGATCTCATCCATGGAAGAACAGGCAATTAAAGATGGATTTGCGTCATTAAAAGACGGTTCGTGTTATGACAGTCTCTATCAGTCAGCACTTTGCAGGGCAAAGGCAGACTGGTTGGTGGGAATCAATGCGAGCCGTCTTTTTTGCCGTTCTGTATAACCAGATCTGAAAGTTTGGAAG
>ENA-OQCV01000299-OQCV01000299.1-human-gut-metagenome-genome-assembly--contig:-NODE-299-length-14334-cov-2.329697_pt1 | contig 14334 bp, 19 predicted proteins | sample MGYA00242766_ERZ504592 | MGnify/ENA primary metagenome ERZ504592 (study PRJEB26092, sample SAMD00036315) | human gut metagenome | host: Homo sapiens | study: EMG produced TPA metagenomics assembly of...
ATGACGGAGATCCAAAGGCTACTATTAAGAAGGCGGTAGCAGAGCTTCAGGGTTCATTTGCGTTCTGTATCATGTTCAAGGATCAGCCGGGAAAGAATTTTTGCTGTCAGAAATGTAAGCCCGATGGTTGCAACATATTGCGATGACGGAGCATTTATTGCATCAGATCTTACAGCGTTTATCAAATATTCAAAGCGCTATTTTATACTTCCGGAGTACACTATCATGACAATGACTGCTGATGGAATTGAAATGGAGGATTTAGAGGGTAAGAAAGTTGAGCCGGATTATCTTGAGGTAAACTGGGATGTAACGGCAGCTCAGAAGGATGGATATCCGCATTTCATGATCAAGGAAATTCATGAGCAGCCGACAGCTATCACAAGGACTATCACTCCAAGAATCAAGGATTCACTTCCTTGTTTTGAGGATGATAATATTCCTGATTCGTTCTTCGAGGATATAAGCGACATAACAGTTGTAGCCTGTGGTACAGCTATGTATGCAGGAATGGTCGGAAAAGCTCTTTTAAAGAACAAGTTTGGTATTCCTGTTTCTGTTGAGATTGCATCAGAGTTCAGATATGAGCAGCCTGTTCTCACAGACAGGTCAATGGTTATTTTTGTGTCACAGTCAGGTGAGACAATCGATACCTTAGAGGCACTTCGTCTGGCTAATAAATATACTAAAAAGACGCTTTCTATCGTAAATGTAAAGGGCTCAACAATAGCCCGTGAGAGCAACTATGTACTTTATACACACGCAGGTCCTGAGATTGCCGTGGCAAGTACAAAGGCATACACAGTTCAGGTGGCAAGCTTTTACTTGATTGGATGCAAGATTGGTCTTGTATCCGGCCGTATGACCAAGGAAGAGGCAAAGACATTTATTGAGAATCTGCAGGAGGTTCCAAATCTCATTGAGTCAGTTATCACACAGGCACCTGAGATTGAACAGCTTACAAAGAGAATGACAAATGCTACAAATGCGATTTTACATAGGACGAGGACTTGATTATGCATTAAGCATGGAGGGTGCACTCAAGCTCAAAGAGATTTCTTATATTCATGCTGAGGCTTATGCAGCAGGAGAGTTAAAGCACGGTACAATTGCGCTCATCAGCGAGGGTGTTCCGGTTATCGCAGTTGCTACACAGAGCCATGTATACAGCAAGGTCATCTCAAATATCCGCGAGGTGAAGGCGAGAGGCGCATACGTTATCCTTCTTAGCAGGGATAAGGATATTACAGATAAGTCAATCTGTGATGTGCATATCTCACTTCCCACAGGCACCGGATGAGTTTTGTGATTTTTCGAGTCAGTTATAATCTGTCAGCTTATCGCTTACTACACATCAACAGGAAAGGGCTTAAACCCTGACCAGCCACGTAACCTTGCAAAATCAGTTACCGTAGAATAAATAATTTTCCCCGGACATTTATACAATGTCCGGGGAATTTTTTTTCACGCTTGTGTGATACAATGCAGCATATGTAAGACATCGATGTATATGTCAGTGATTTGCAATGCAACAACACATTTTGTTAAAAAATTGTTAAAAAAATAACGAAAACTGCTTTACACACTTCTTGCACGGTGGTATGATACATAAATGCGGGTTACTCATACGAGAATCCAGCAGCCATACAATTTTCATGTGCGCTTTTATGCCGTGTGACAGAATCACAGCATAACAGAATTAGGACGAGACCCATATGGGCTTTTACCAAAAGGAGGAAAAACAATGCGCAATTCAAAAACAAACGAACTTGTACTGACAGGTTTATTCACAGCCATTATCATTATCATGGCATTCACACCACTCGGATATATTCCGCTCGTAGTTATCAACGCTACGATTATTCACATTCCGGTAATCCTTGGTTCACTTTTCTGCGGACCTCAAAAAGGGAGCATTCCTTGGATTTGTATTCGGATTTACCAGTTGTCTAAAGGCAACTATAGTTGGAGGAACTCTTTCATCCTTTGTATTTTCGCCGGTGCTTGCCGCATCCCTGGTCGGAACCTCAGGTATATTTAAGAGCTTATTCATAGCATTTGTTCCAAGAATTTTAGTAGGTGTTATACCTTATTTTGTATATATAGGCATCAAAAAGGTGCTTGCGTCAGAGAAGAAAAATCTCTGGGGAACAGTTTAATGTGCTCATGTCAGTATTCCTTTCATTCGGAGTATATGCATTCCTCGGCAAGATGTCAGAGTCACTTTCACAGGCAGCCGCTTTAGGAATCGGCATAGCAGTCGGAGCTGTAGTATTTATAGTAGTTGAGGCTGTATTTATCAGAAAGAGCACACAGGTTATTCCGTTTGTATATGCAGGTGTAGCCGGTGCCATGACCAATACACTGCTTGTAATGGGCTCAATCTTCGTGCTTTACAAGGATGCTTATGCAGATGCAATCGGTGTGGCAGGAAACGCGGTGCTGGGCGTTATCACCGGAGTCATCAGCTTTAACGGAGTAATTGAGGCAATAGTTGCCGCAATCATCGTATACCTTGTTGGATTGGTTTTAAATACTATCAAACCAATTGCAGCAAAATAAATTCAGATAGATTTAAAATAAATGTGAAATTGTATGTACGGCGGACTGATAAGGTCCGCCTGTTTTATAAGCAGTTGGACTAGGAATGGTAAAAAGCATTTGAGTTAAAAGAAAGGCATGATACAAGGTGAAACATATGCATGAAATAGACATAATGGATATCGGCGGCTTCAAAATAGGCCAAGCCGAGGACACTAAGGGCTTGACCGGCTGTACGGTATTTCTTTTTGATAAACAGTCACCGGCGGGAGTTGACATAAGGGGAGGCGGACCGGCTTCGCGGGAGACACCACTTTTAAATCCTGTGGCAGACGCAAAGGGTATCCATGCTCTTGTACTGTCAGGCGGCTCTGCCTTTGGTCTGGATGCAGCGGGAGGCGTGATGAAGTATCTCGAGGAGCGTGATATAGGCTTTGATGTGGGAGTCACAAAGGTGCCTCTTGTGGTGCAGTCGTGCATTTTTGACCTGGTAATAGGTGATAAAAATGCAAGGCCTGATGGCAAAATGGCATACAAGGCTTGTGAGAACGCTTCTTATGATACCTTTTTACAGGGAAATTATGGAGCCGGAATGGGTGCAACAGTCGGGTAAAATATATGGGGCGTGAGCGCAGCATGAAGAGCGGAATAGGAGCCTATGCAGTACAGCTTGGAGAACTAAAGGTTGGAGCAGTGGTGACACTGAACGCACTTGGTGACATATATGATATAGATACAGATAAGAAAATTGCCGGAGCACTGGATGAAAATGGGCTGCTTTTTGATGACGAGACAGCGTATTTTGAGGCAGCGGCGAAGATTCAGAATATGTTTACAGGAAACACCACAATTGGTACAATAATAACAAATGCAAAGCTTGACAAGACCGCACTCAACAAGGTGGCATCCATGGCTCACAATGGCTATGGCAGAGCAATCAGACCTGTGCACACGATGGCAGACGGAGATTCAATCTATGCTGTATCAGTGGGCAGTGTGCCTGCCGATATCAATCTGGTGGGGCCAATGAGTGCCTATGTCATGGCAAAGGCCATTGCCAATGCAGCTAGAAGTGCAAAGTCTGTGGAATGGCTAACAAAAGCAATTTTGCGATGTAAACAAAAATGACTGCAGAATAATAGTTTTATACAGAGGTGAAAATCATGTTAAAAGGCAAAAACAGTAGATTTTTGGGAGTGACAGGAAGCATAGCGGCATACAAGATAGCAAACCTTGCGAGTATGCTTGTAAAACAGCACGCCGATGTCAACGTCATAATGACACACAATGCAACAAATTTTATAAATCCAATCACATTTGAAACTCTCACAGGCAACAAGTGCCTCGTGGACATATTTGACAGAAACTTTGAATTCAATGTAGAGCATGTGGCGCTTGCAAAGAGAGCAGACATCTTTATGGTGGCACCTGCATCAGCCAATGTGATAGGCAAGATGGCAAACGGAATCGCAGACGATATGCTTACCACCACAATACTTGCAGCCAAATGTCCTAAGCTTGTTTCTCCTGCCATGAACACCAATATGTATGAGAACAGGATTGTGCAGGACAATATCAAAAAGCTCGAACACTACGGCTTTGAGATAATAAAGCCGGCTGAAGGATATCTTGCATGCGGAGACACCGGTGCAGGAAAAATGCCGGAGCCACAGACACTTTTCAACTACATAATGAGGACAATAGCCTGTGAAAAGGACCTGGCGGGCAAGAATGTACTCATCACAGCCGGAGCGACGCAGGAAAAAATAGACCCGGTACGTTTTATCACCAATCACTCAACAGGCAAGATGGGGCGTGCCATAGCAGAAAATTGCATGCTCCGCGGTGCGCATGTTACACTGGTCAACGCTTCAGTATCGGTTGCGCCACCTATGTTTGTAGATGTGGTAAATGTGACATCGGCCGCAGACATGGCAGACGTGGTGAAATCAAGGGCTGCTGAACAGGATATTATCATCATGACCGCAGCAGTAGCGGATTTTTGCCCATCACATCCGGCTGTGAGAAAAATAAAAGAAAAAATGACAGCTCATATGAGTTCTGTAATTGAGCTTGAGCGCACAGAGGACATCCTTTCATACCTCGGAGCACACAAGGCTAAGGGACAGCTCATATGCGGTTTTCTATGGAAACCCAGAATATGCTTGAAAACTCGAAAGCAAGCTTGCAAAGAAAAATGCAGATATGATAGTGGCAAACAACCTAAAGGTAGCAGGCGCAGGCTTTGGAACAGATACCAATGTGGTCACACTCATCACGGCTGACGACTGCACAGAGCTTGAAATCATGGACAAGAGCTGCGTTGCAGCAAGGATTATGGACAGGTTGCTGCAGATGTAGAGCTTCGATTTTAGGTTGAGAGTGGGTGCGTGGAGCGGGTGGGATGCGGATTATATATCCCACATGTTCGGAAATTTCGATAAAAGTTGAGTAAGTGCATGGAGCAGTAAGATAAATAGAAGAAGTATATTAGTGCATGGAACGCTCGGTGCACAGATTGTATGTCGCTACGTTCGATTTACGACGTGTCGTGTGGGAGTTATATGCCGTCATCAGCAAAAGCGGCGCGGAAAATACTCGTTCAAGCAGCATAGCCTGAATTTAGATATTGAGGTAAAACTGCGCGTTTGATTTTCCGCGCCTGATAAGCTCTGCGGATGACGGCATTTACTCCCACTAGACTAAGGAGTTATGAGAGCGGAGTGATATATAATCTGTGCACCGGGCGCTTCATGCACTTACAGAACCTGAATTCGAAGCGCTCCATGCACAAGCGATTATATAAGCCGTTACACCGCGCAGTCCACAGCCGGCAGCTCCCCTGTCACATCGAGGAAGAGATTTGTAAAGGTCTGCTCATAGTAAGGCTCCACCCAGAGCAGGCCGATGCCGAGCGACAGCACGCAAAGCACAAGCATACCGATGAAGCTTACGTTAATGTAGATGACTCTGAGTATGTTGCCGCGAATCAGCTTTATGGCATGAGTCAGACATGCAAATACTGATAAATCATCGCGAGAGAGCACCAGATACAGGTAAAATGGAAACAGAACCAGTACGATAAAGCTGAGCACGGCACTTGCAGCATATAAAGCGATAGCAATTCCCATGGCGTCGCCGCTTAGCTTGAAAAAAGTTTCTGGCTACAAGGAAAGGCGCCTTTGCAATCATAGAGATGGCATAATATATGATGTATGCTCCAAAATATCTGTTGGAGTGATTCATAAAGCAGTAGAATACATCGCTGATACGGCACTCTTTCTTTCTTGCCATATTAAGGTGGAAACGTATGAGTCCCATCTGCAGCACGCCGACCACGATAGATAAAAGCACCTCGGCAATGTAGTAGATGACGGTCTGAACCTTTGTCGCATATACATTTCCGAGCAGGTAGGTAAACGGCAGGTCACTAAACAGATTTATGAGTGTGACAGTGAGAAAAACGCTCATGCTAAGTCTGTATCTTCCGTTCAGGTTCTCTCTTGATATTCATTTTTAATCTTTGGATTCATTTTTTGGTTCATTATATTTCTCCTGAAATAATAGTTTTGAATTAATGCTTAAGTTAGGCTTAAGTTAATGTTTAAATTAATGCTTTGACAATTGTCAGATATATAGCATATACTTGTATTCATATGGTTACACAAAATCACAGGAAGGACCACACATATCATGCAGACAGATGAAACAATCGACAGGTATTTCTATATAACGGGCTGGATATGCATAGCTGTATTTGCGGCTCTTGCGGCAGTGATTGGAGTATGCGGTACGCAGATACTCACAAAGGTGCCTCCATGTCCGCTGCACGCATATACAGGCTACTATTGTCCGGGGTGCGGTGGCACGAGAGCCACATTTGCGCTGCTGCATGGACATCTGATAAGGTCGTTTGTACTCCATCCGTTTGTGCCGTATACAGCCGATTTTTGGAGGCTGGTTTATGCTGTCACAGACACTGCAGCGGATAAGCCGCGGCAGGCTGCACATCGGAATGCACTTCAGGCCATTATATATGTGGCTTGCACTTGCCATTATTGTGGTAAACTGTATAGTCAAAAATATGCTTATATTATTTTGCGGTATTCATCTGCTTAAGTAGCTCATTGTAGTCGATACCGGTCAGGTTCTGGTATTCCTTTAATATACCCTCTATGCTTCCATATTCGTGAAGCATGGCGGCAAACGAACCGATATAGATAATAAGAGTGATAACAACAGCGGCAAACGCAATCCAGAATGAGGTCATAGCCATGCTGCTCATTGAGGTGGCACCGCCTTTTGACAGTAACGCAAAAAAGTCATGGCAAGCGAGCCGCATATGATAGACACATAAATACAGCTGCACGACGCGATGGCAATTATTGAAAGCACAAGTGCTGCAACCTCCATATTGCGTGAGCGTTTATTGTAGAAATTGTTGTTGGATTAAAGCCCGGCCATAATTGCTGCCGAAATTATAGTTATAATCCTGATTATAATCAATTTTGTGATCCATAATAAATTCCTTCATATAAAGTTGATTTTATTGTATCACTTCATTTATAATACGAAAAGAATAAGTTTTTTAAAGAGGTAAAAAATGGATATTATTGCTGCAATTGCAGAAGAACTGCAGATTAAAAAGGACAGGCCGAGGCCGCTGTCAAGCTGATAGATGAGGGAAACACCATTCCTTTTATCGCCAGATACCGAAAGGAGGCAACCGGCTCATTAAATGATGAGGTGCTCAGAAATCTCTTCGACAGACTGACATATCTACGTAATCTTGAGGACAAGAAGCAGACAGTGCTTGCAAGCATTGAGGAGCAGGACAAGCTTACGGATGAGCTTAAGAAGGCAATCCTTGAGGCACAGACACAGGTGGCGGTTGACGATTTGTACAGACCTTACCGTCCGAAGAGAAGAACCCGTGCCACAATCGCAAAGGAAAAGGGCTTAGAGCCACTGGCACAGACCATTTTAGCGCAGGAATCGTCTGTTGATATCATGGCAGAAGCAGCTAAATATGTGGATGCAGAAAAAGACGTGGCTGATGAAGCGGCTGCACTTGCCGGAGCAAAGGATATCATTGCAGAGAACGTATCCGACAATGCCGGTTACAGAACAAAAATCAGAGAGCTTACCATGCAAAAGGGGCGTCTTATATCGACAGCTAAGGATCCAAAGGCGGAGTCTGTCTATGAGATGTACTATGAATTTGATGAGGCTCTTTCCAAGGTGGCAGGTCACAGAACACTCGCAATTAACCGTGGTGAGAAGGAAAAAAATCCTCACAGTAAAGATAGAGGCACCGACAGAGGATATCATAAAATATCTTAAAAAGCAGGTTATCACAAATGATGGAGCGCCTACAGCAGCCGTACTTACAGAGGTAGTGGAGGATGCGTACGACAGGCTTATTGCCCCTGCCATAGAGCGTGAAATCAGAAACAATCTGACAGAGGAAGCAGAGGATGGAGCCATAAAGGTATTCGGAAAGAACTTGGAGCAGCTTCTCATGCAGCCTCCAATTGCAGGACAGGTTGTGCTTGGATGGGATCCGGCATTCCGTACAGGCTGCAAGATTTCTGTCGTAGACCCTACAGGAAAGGTGCTCGATACCACAGTAATCTACCCGACAGCACCACAGAACAAGGTCGAGGAGGCAAAGGCCGTAATCAAAAAGCTCATAGACAAGCATCATGTCACTCTTATCTCACTCGGAAACGGAACAGCATCGCGTGAGTCAGAGCAGGTGATTGTCGAGCTGTTAAAGGAAATTCCGGTAAAGGTGCAGTACATCATAGTAAATGAAGCAGGTGCGTCAGTATATTCAGCCAGCAAGCTTGCCACGGAGGAGTTTCCGAATTTTGATGTGGACAAAGAAGTGCCACATCCATGGCGCGTAGACTTCAGGATCCGCTCGCTGAGCTTGTAAAGATTGATCCAAAGTCAATCGGAGTCGGACAGTATCAGCACGATATGAACCAGAAAAAGCTCTCAGAGGCACTTGGAGGAGTTGTAGAGGATTGCGTAAATAAGGTTGGTGTAGATTTAAATACAGCATCCGTTTCACTGCTTGAGTACATATCAGGCATCTCAAAGACCATTGCCAAAAACATCGTGGACTACAGAGAGGAAAACGGTAAATTCACATCACGTTCACAGCTTCTTAAGGTAGCAAAGCTTGGACCGAAGGCATTTGAACAGTGTGCAGGCTTCATGCGTATCTCAGACGGAAAGAACCCGCTTGATGCCACAGGCGTGCATCCTGAGTCATATGATGCCACAAAGGCAGTGCTTGAAAAGCTCGGCTACACAATGGAGGATGTAAAGAACAGAAATGTAGTTGGAATCTCAAAGAAGGTATCTGATTACAAGGCGCTCGCAGACGAGGCAGGAGTTGGTGAAATCACACTGCGTGATATCGTAAAAGAGCTTGAAAAGCCGGCAAGAGACCCGCGTGAGGATATGCCAAAGCCAATTCTAAGAAGCGATGTCCTTGAGATGAAGGACCTCACACCGGGTATGGTATTAAAGGGCACAGTCAGAAATGTAATAGATTTCGGATGCTTTGTGGATATAGGAGTACACCAGGACGGACTTGTGCATATCTCAGAGATATGTGACCGCTATATCAAGCACCCGCTTGAGGCTGTCAGTGTAGGGGACATAGTAGATGTGCAGGTTATGAGCGTTGACCTCAAAAAGCAGCGCATCCAGCTTACCATGAAAATCGGACAGGGCACAGACAAGGCCGGTAAGTCAGAACACAGCGGCAGTGGCAAAGACAGTGTTGCCAACAAGGCTGACAGAAGTAATAGAAATAACGGCGGCAGGAATAGCAGAAACGATAGAAATAGTACAGGCAGCAAGAATAATAACAACAGAAACAAAAAGCCACACTACATAAAGGGCAAGAAAAATAATTTCTTTGACAATATTATTCTTGATAATTAAAAACACCTTGACAAAACACCACAAAGTGCATATTATTTTTTTGTAAAATAAATAGGAATTCTTCAGGGCAGGGTGCGATTCCCTACCGGTGGTACAGCCCACGAGCCGTAAGGCATGATTCGGTGTGATTCCGAAGCCGACAGTATAGTCTGGATGAGAGAAGATTATTAGGTGTCATTACACTGTGATATTAAGTCCCGGAAGATTTTCTTCCGGGATTTTTTAAAGCCGCTATTCAGATTTTAGATAGCTGCACTCACAATATCCTCAGGATTCCTTAAGCATCAAAGGAGTGTAAAATGGACGTAACAACAAACAACACAAAATCAAAAGTAAACATTAGACTTTTAGTCGGCACAGGAATGTTAAGCGGACTTGCATTTGTACTTCAGTACCTCGAGTTTCCAATTCCAATCATGCCGGGCTTTATTAAGTTTGATTTCTCAGATCTGCCTGCACTTATCGGCGCATTTGCATACGGACCGTTAGCAGGAGTGATTGTAGAGTTTATCAAGAACCTGCTTCACTGTACAGTAACACAGAGCTTTACGGTAGGAGAGCTTTCAAACTTTATTCTTGGAGCAGTATTTACAGCAACAGCAGGACTTATCTACAAGAAAAATAAGTCAAAAAAGGGTGCAATAATCGGCGCTTTAGTCGGTTCAGTGGTAATGGGAATCATCAGCTTCCCATCAAACCTGTTTATCGTGTATCCTGCATACACAAAGTTCATGCCAATGGAAGCAATCATTGGTGCCTACAGTGAGCTTCTTCCATCAGTAGGCAAGCTGTGGCAGGCACTTTTAATATTCAATGTTCCGTTTACCATCGTAAAGGGACTTATATCAACACTTATCACAGTGCTTGTATACAAGAGACTGTCACCTGTTTTTAAAGGGCAGAGGATAGAGAAAATACCTGACACAATATATATTAGTCACAAACATAAAGAGCGCAGTCAATTGCGCTCTTTTCTTTTTTAAAAGGAATGTTATAATAAATCCAAATATTTAGTTGGGAGCAGGACATGAAGCTTGAATTTGATGTAAAAGTAACAGAAAAGGATTTATATTCATTTAATATAGAGCAGGCGTACAAGGGCAGTCAGGGTGTCATATCATTGCTGTTTGCTGTGCTTTTGGCTGCGGCAGCAGTGTTAAGCGCACAAAAAGGCAATACGGAGTATGTGGTGCTTTATATTATAGTTGGTATTCTGGTGCTGCTATATGTGCCGTTTTCACTCAAGGGCAGGGTAAAGATGATTATGAAGACAAATGAAGTTTTCTCAAAGCCACTGCATTTTGAGATAGATGAAAAGAACATAAAAGTAAGCCAGGGAGATGAGATGGCGCAGCTTCCGTGGGAGCAGGTGTACAGATTCGTGGCAAATGATAAGAGGATACTTATATTCAGCAACAGGAAGAATGCATACATTCTCTCAAAGGAGCAGTTGGGCGACAGCTATGAGCCGTTAAAGGAGCTGGCAGGCAGTACACTGGAGAAATACAGACTGAAAATCAAATAAACAAATAGATATAAGATAAAATAAATAGATAAGGGTATAAGCTGGTAATATGAGTAGTGAAGGAAATATAACAGTAATAGAAAGCTTTTCGGCAGATGATACACATGCACTTGGGGTTACGCTTGGACAGCAGGCAAAGCCCGGGGATGTGTGTACACTTGTGGGTGACTTAGGAGTGGGTAAAACAGTGCTCACGCAGGGCATAGCAGAGGGGCTTGGCATCACAGAGCCGATAAACAGCCCTACATTTACCATAGTGCAGGTGTACGAGGAGGGCAGGCTGCCGTTTTATCATTTCGATGTATACAGGATTGGTGACATCGAGGAGATGGATGAAATAGGCTATGAGGATTATTTCTACGGAGATGGGCTTACGATGATAGAGTGGGCAAATCTCATTGAAGGAGATACTCCCAAAGAAGAGAAAAGAGATTACTATTGAAAAAGACCTGGAAAAAGGCATTTGACTATAGAAAAATAACAATAAAAGAGGTTTTATAATGAAGATACTTGCGCTTGACAGCTCAGGGCTTGTGGCCAGTGTGGCTGTCGTATCGGACAATAATCTGATAGGAGAATACACGATAAATTATAAAAAGACACATTCGCAGACACTTCTTCCGATGCTTGATGAGGTGGCTAAGATGACAGAGCTTGACCTTAAGACAATAGATTTTATTGCAGTCTCAGCAGGACCTGGATCGTTCACAGGGCTTCGCATAGGCTCTGCGACGGCGAAGGGGCTTGCACTGGCACTGGATAAGCAGATAGTTTCTGTACCTACTGTAGATGCGCTTGCATACAATCTGTGGGGCAGTGCAGATGTTGTGTGTCCGCTTATGGATGCAAGAAGACAGCAGACCTATACAGGGCTGTATGATTTTACTGATGGCAGGATGAATACCATTTTGCCGCAGTGCGTAGTGATGATAGAAGAGATAGTTGACCAAATCAATGAGCTCGGCCGCAGGGTGATTTTCCTTGGAGACGGAGTGGATGTGTTCAGGGATTATATAAATGAGCACGTAAAGGTGGACTATGACTTTGCACCTGCCATGTGCAATAAGCAAAGAGCATCGGCTGTAGCATGTCTTGGACAGGTGCTCTATGAGCAGGGCAGGGCAGAAAATGCAGCAGACCATAAGCCTGAGTATCTCAGATTATCACAGGCGGAGAGAGAGAGACAGGAAAAGGAGAGAGATTTTAGAATATGATAATAAGACCCATGGAGCCGGAGGATGCAGACTCGGTGGCGCAGATAGAAAAAGACAGCTTCACACAGCCCTGGAGCAGACAGGGATTTTTGGATGCCATGAGGCTTCCGGAGAATATCATGCTTGTGGCACAGGAGGATGGCGAGATACTGGGGTATCAGTGCACGTATGTGTCATTTGATGAGGGAGAGCTGACCAATATAGCAATCGAAAAAATCAGCACGAGGAAAAGGTGTGGGTGCACATCTTATCAGATGCCTGCAGGAAAAGGCAAAAGAGTCAGGTGTTGAGCGCATTGTGCTCGAAGCCAGGGTGACTAATGAGGCTGCGATATCACTGTATCAGAAGATGGGGTTTGTAAACCTTGGAATCGCAAAAAATCTATATGAGCTCCGGTAGAGGACGTGTCATCATGTCCTATACTGCGGAGGAAAATTTATGTTAGACGTGTGTTTACTTGGAACAGCAGGCATGATGCCTTTGCCAAACAGATGGCTTACGGCACTTTCACTAAAAATATAACGGCAGCAATATACTTATTGACTGCGGTGAGGGAACGCAGATTGCGATGAAAGAGGCCGGAATCAATTTCAAGCCGATAGATATTTTATGCATCACCCACTTTCATGCAGACCATATCAGCGGATTGCCGGGGCTTCTTCTTACAATGGGAAATGCCGAGCGCACCGAGCCGCTTACCATTATTGGACCTAAAGGGCTTACAAGGGTTGTCACTGCACTTCGGACGATTGCGCCGGAGCTGCCTTTTGAGATAAAATGCATAGAGCTCAATGAGCAGGATGAATATTTTGAGATGAACGGATATCATATCCATGCATTCCGCGTAAAGCATGCGGTGCTGTGCTATGGCTATTCGGTTGAGATAAAGCGTAGTGGCAGATTTTCCGTGGAAAGAGCAAAGGAAAAAGAAATTCCGATGCGCCTGTGGAATCCTCTTCAGAAAGGCAATACCGTTGAATTTGAGGGCAGAGTGTATACTCCGGATATGGTGCTTGGACCGGCAAGAAAGGGCATAAAGGTCACATATTGTACGGACTCAAGGCCACTTGAGCACATAGTGGAGGCAGCAGAGGGATCAGACCTTTTTATCTGCGAGGGCATGTATGCTGAAAAGGAAAAGATAGTAAAAGCAAAGCAGTATAAGCATATGACCTTTTACGAGGCAGCAGACATGGCAAAGAGAGCCGGCGTGAAGGAGCTGTGGCTTACACATTTTTTCCCCGTCACTTGTCCGTGCAGAGGATTATATGCCACAGGTGAGGGATATTTTTGCAAACGCATATCTTGGAAAAGATGCAAAGAGTGTGGAGCTCATGTTTGACGAGGACTAAGGAGGGGCGATATGAAGAAAAACAGGTATAGTTATTTTAACAATAGCGCTGATTGCTGCGATATGTGGTTCGTTTTTTAGTTCGTAAAACGACAAGTCTAAAAGGGCTAAATCAAAAGGAAAGGTACTGACCGAGGTACAAAGAATAACAACTAAGGATCTCGACAAGAACTATCCACAGACACCTCGTGAGGTGGTGAAGCTTTATAACAGGATTGTGAAGTGTTACTATGGTATGCAGTATAGCGATGAAGAGCTTGATGCACTCACCGACCAGGCGCTTAAGCTTTTTGATGACGAGCTTGCAGCAAACAATCCAAAGGATACCTACAAACAGTCTGTCACGGCAGATGCGCAAAGCTACAAGGAACAGGGCATTACACTTGCTCAGACCGGAGTGTGTGACAGCAATGATGTAAAATATGTCACCGATAATGGTAGTAAAATTGCATATGTTAAGGCGTCTTACTTCATGAAGGAGGGCAGCTCGTATTCTAAGACATATCAGGAATATGTACTCAGGCAGGATAAGGAAGGCTGTTGGAGGATTCTTACATTTTATAAGATTGCTGCAGATTCTGATACGGAAACAGAATAGAGTAATATAATTAAGAGTGGTGTAATAAAATGACAGAAATACAGAAACAAAAAAGAAATTAAATACTTGCAAATTGAAAGCTCATGCGACGAAGACTGCGGCGGCAGTTGTAGTAAATGGACGTGATCTGAGAAGTAATGTG
>ENA-OQCV01000300-OQCV01000300.1-human-gut-metagenome-genome-assembly--contig:-NODE-300-length-14277-cov-4.026078_pt1 | contig 14277 bp, 20 predicted proteins | sample MGYA00242766_ERZ504592 | MGnify/ENA primary metagenome ERZ504592 (study PRJEB26092, sample SAMD00036315) | human gut metagenome | host: Homo sapiens | study: EMG produced TPA metagenomics assembly of...
ATAAGAAACAGCGGAAATAACTTTTTTTCCATTCTTTTCTATAAGTCGTTCCGTTAAAAATCTTCTGCTTTCCTTGTAGTTTTTACATTGTGTATAATTTCAATGATCTGTAATAAAATATTAAATGCATACTGAATACCCTCTCCAAGTTCATTTAATTCTCTTCCATTCTCATCTCCAAGTCCTAACATCCTGCAAACAATTTTATCTGCCTCTGTATCAAGATATGCACTAACCTTATCTCCTGTAATAGAATTAAGACTTTCTATCTGCTTATTTATATCACTTACAATCCCCTTTTAATTTTGTCTTCTTTAATATATCCTTTTCTTCTATCCCTGATGATTCTAAACTGTGCTGGATTAAATAATTAAGAACTTTTCCAGAACCGCTTGTTTTTCTAAAATCAACTTCCTTAGAAGGCATGCGTTGGGCATAGTAGTATAAAATATTCATTTTTCTAATTACCGCTGAATTAATTTTCGTTTGAATAGGAGTATCGTGATAATAACTAATTCTTTCATCTACAGAATCCTGTTTCGCAATTAAAGTAATTGCATTACTATTATCAACATCAAAGTTATCTTCAAAAAATCCAACCTCATCCGCATCATATTCAATTTTTATTTTTACCAGTATAGGTTCCAAAACATCATAAAAATCTGACTCTGCAAACTTTCCCGTATACAAAAGAATATGTATCAGCTCTAATATGTTTGTTTTCCCTATATTATTTTCTCCAATCAGAAAATTTATTGCCTTATCAAATTTAATCATTCGCCCGAAAGATTTCTATAATTTTCAATTTCTAAAATCTCACTAATGTACATACCTACACCTTCTCCTTTCATTACTAATATTTCTTCCTCAAAGCAATCCTGTAAGATAACTTTCAAAATTGTTTCTTCCTAAAACATTTTTAAGGCTCTATTATTCGCCATCTACTCTTCAAATTCTATCCTATCAAAGATCGTCTCTTCCACAACCTTTACACACTCATCCGTATGTTTCTTTATATCTTCACCCCAGAACCGGATTACAGTCCAGCCCTCAAAGTTCAATTTCTTATTTATCTCATCATCCCGCTCTTTGTTACGGGATATCTTGCTAATCCAGTACTCACTATTGTTACTCTTTTCAAGTCTCTGTTTTAAAGTATCCCAATCTTTTCCATGAAAGAATTCTCCATCACAAAAAAGTAGCTATCTTATACTTTGTCAGCACGATATCTGGACTTCCCGGAAGTATTTTATAATTCTTGCGATACCGATACCCTTTGTTCCATAAAGCCTTTCTTAATACAACTTCTATTTTGGTATCCTTCCCATGAATATTTTTCATGTTTTTATGCCGCTGTTCTTTTGTTAAATCATCTGCCACAAAATCACCTCAACAATCTGTTTTTCATCAACTTTTCCAGTTCTTTTCTCCTTTGCTTCTTGTCTGGCATTTATACTTGTAACTGTTCGCTATAAATACACATCTTTAACAAGCTCCATTATTTTATCTGTCAGCATATCAAGCGACTTTCCATTCGCCATAGGTTTAATATCTGATTTACTTTCAATGCATTTTTTAAGTACTACTTTAAGCACTTTTTCATCCCTCAGCTCCGCTTCTGATAAATCTTTTATAATTTCTTCTATCTCAATAGAGGCATCCGCAATCTGACTGCAACGATTATAAGAATCTCCCATATCCTCTGCCACCATACTTTCATGGTCTTCTTTTTCATATGGATTAAATCCATAAAAAGCATTACTTGCAACGGGGCATATAGCATCATATATAATTTTTGCACCCAATTCTCTTTTTATCTGTTTGGGATATATAAGCCTGCCTCTATCTGATTTCATTTCAAGTTTCTTTTCAGCTAATTTACTAGCAGTCGTGATTCTCGTAAGATATGCCATCATCCTATTTGCAAAGTTTTGACTATCTACTTCATGTCGTCCAATTACTGGAATATATTTGTCCATCTCATTTTCACTGACTATATGATCTGCTAAATATAAAGAATACATTTCTGATGCACAAAGTTTTACAACTGCCACATTCTCTAGTTTTTTATCTCCGATTTGATGAAGCATATCCATCTGCACCCATCCATATTCTTTATCTCCAGATTCATCGGGACAGAAAAACCATATTCTGCACATATTTGTATCCTTGCTTTGCTATAAAATCATCGTACGCAAGCTGATATAAATACTGCTTTGTAACATCTGCCACTCCAGGCTGTCCTATAACTTTGTATTCTGACGCATTCTTATGAAAATTAATGTTATAATACTTTGCATCATATATGCCAAAACAAAATTCTCCACTATCACCACACTCATAAATACTAATCAAATCTGGTCTTAGTGTATCTGACTTTTCATCACTAATATTATCTGAAGTCTTATACCATACTGGTCTGTCAATTATTTCTATTAAAGTACTATCTTTACTTTCTTTATAATCATCACAGACTCCAAGTGGCAGCTCTGATAATTTTACATTTAAAACATTTCCAAAATTCTGTGCACACACTTTTTACCCATACTAAGTTAAAGCTGTTGGTACCATATATGCTAAACTATCAATGTTATTAAAGCTTGCTTTTTGTGCTATATACGCATACATTGCCTTCAACACCAGTTGTTTTCTTGTGTTGTACTGCACATTAAGTTCATTTTGTATCCTATATAAAATATAATCTTCATCCCCCAAATCTTCCAGTTGTTCTTCCGACAGCTCTACTGTCACAATATTAAACAACTCTGGCAGATCGGATTCTTCAAGTTCCTTTGAAAATTTAGTCAATACACATGCATGTAAGCGTCTGATAAAATCATATTCATCTGAAGTTCGCTTTTTTCGTCTGTAATTCAGTATAATATGGCCTGTTATTTGATATATATGAAAATGTTTCATTGATTGTTCTGTCCCACAGTATTTCTCCTGTGCCATTAGTCTCAACAATCTCAACGTCATTAGCATATATTCCATTATCATAATAATCCTGCAACAAATACAACATTACTGCCAATAAGTTAAACGATCCTCCATCATCACTTTCATTATACAGTTTTATTACCTGCTCTTTTGAATTATATTTTTCTAAAACACGCATAATCTGCTTCATCTGTGCTATTGGACTACCACAAGAATTAATATATTTAGGATAACACTTTAATACCCGTCCATATACAACAATTACTCCAACAAATGAAAACACATAATATAATTCCCGCTCTCCACTTTCGATATCTGTTACTCTGATATCTTCCTCAACTAAGTCAGAGAGCATACTTTGCCTATCACTTTTTTTTACATTTTTAACAATTCCATACTCTTTTAACTTTCTTATAATCTGCACTGTTTCATCAGCAGTGCATTCAAATATTTTTCTAAGTTCATCTTGAGTATACCGCTTCTGCTCTTTGACATATTTAGAAATCATCCAGTAACATTCCCTTCTCATTCTAATTCACTCAAATATTCTTTCTTGATTTTGTCTCGGATTTCTTTACAGAAAATATCTATGCCTCTTTTATCAAATTCCTCGCAAATCGTTGAATATTGGTTTCTTATATCCTCATCACAGCCTCCAAACAACATATGCCTTCTCTGCTTTGCTGCATCTTCAAATAAGTACATAATAATTTTACTCTTAAAAGTTTCTCTAAACGCTTCTTCATTCTCTAAAATGCTTTTAGATACAAAAAATGGTCCCATAAGCTTGTCTTCATTTATCTTATAATCTCTAGAAGCAAGTGTTGTATTTATAGCCTTCCTAAGCTCATTCCAGTCAACTCTGTATGGCACCTGTGCTTTATCACACACTAAATATGTATCTTTAAATCTTTTCTTCCTTATGGTTAATACCTATATATTCAAAGTTCCATCTTCTTTTAAATGCTGTATCCATTGGAAATACGCCCTGATCAGCACTATTCATAGTTGACCAGATATACATATTATCTGGTATCTTTATTTCATCATACTGCTCTGGCCTTCCACCAAGTTCTTTTGCCAAATATGCCTTTATATCTTCAGAAGGTTTAACTGGATATTGGCTTGCATTTCTATCGTCGCGATCTAAAAGCTGAAATACCTCTCCAAATACAGCTGCAACATTTGCTCTATTAATTTCCTCTATAAGAAGCAGAAACGGTTTTACATCTTCCTTATTCTCCGACTGTCCATTTTCTATTGCCTTTACATATGTCCGCATAAATGGTCCAGGAACATACTCATATGATATTCCATTTTTTGTAGGTACTGGCTTATATGTTCCAACAAAATTAGCATATGAATAATCTGGATGGAATGTAACTCTTTCGTACTCTCCACCTTCTGAAATGAGATCCTTCTGCTCATCATTCAGCTTAAAACTTTTTCCTGTTCCTGGTGCTCCAAATACAATTCTATTGTGTGCATATATAGTCCCCGTATCCTTATTTTTGCGTGAACACCCTGTATAATAATCAGGTTCAATATATGGCTTAGATTCCATTTCTTCCTCCTCAGAGCCTTCATTCTCTATGCTCATTTCTTCCTGAATAGAATTTACTGCATCCTCTTTGCTTTCTCCAAATTTTACAGATGTTGGTATCATTACAGTAACTGCTCCAAGCACCCTATCCATAAACTCTCTGTCAAAAATTTCTTTGAATTTTTCAAGCATTTCTGGGAATTCATCAAGTACTGCACGTATAACAGCAACAGCCTTTATCTTATCCAAAGTACTTAATGCCTGTGACGGATCTCTTGATAACTCCGGTCCTATATATGGAGCATCGTATGCTTCTCTATAGCTTAAAAAATCTTCCCTTTAAATGGCTTTTCAAAAACACAGTCAACTTCTATATCAAACTTAAAGTATTTTTCCTTACCATTATATCCAAAATCATAAGGTTCTCTAATTACATGTGCTACTCCTATAAACCCTGGAACCCAATCAACCTCTGATTTTCCTGTGTCTCCTCCCAATGTAACAAATACATGCTTTCCAATATTCAATTCCTCTTTCAGAGTATAAACGCCATCAACTGTTATATCTTTGTTGCCATTGAGAATGTTATGTACTGTATCTGGAAAACCACATTTCATAGATACAAATGTTGGCTCTTCATTCTCATATCCATGAATAATCTCCGCTACAGCTTTTTCCAATTGGTCTGCAGAATAATCCTTATACAGTTCAAACACTTCCTGATATGCATGTCCTCGTCTTTTTAAATCTCTATCATCACTCCAGCCTTTTCTTCCATTGTTAGGAAAATAAAAATCAAAAGCATCCTTTGCATGTTTATATGTTGTTTTCTTTGTTCCAAATCTCTTTTCTAACACTTCCCAATCATGCATTCTCTTCTTATATCTTGCGTCTGTTTTAGGAAGCATAGCATAATACATGCAGACTAACGCCTGTTTTTGCAAATCGTCTAAATTATCGATATTGATCTTCTGCTCCATATGGTTCTCTCCTTAATGCCAGAATTAGTACTCCAAAGTATATATGCCATCTTCATACTTTTTAAACAAAACCTTTGTTTTTCCATATTGATCTAACATTTGTTTCGTAATATATGTACCATCCGGCACTCCAAGTTTATGCCTTATCCATTCTCCTATTATCGCATTACTTTCTGGAGTTTCTAATGCCTTTCCCTTTGCTTGTGCCTGTCTCATATAAAAAGCATCATATTCCTTTGTTACAACCTTAAACACTGGATACGTTCCATCAGCATTTACATCTGGAAAAAACTCCATCTTTATGATCTGCCACATTATATGGAATATACGCCTGGTTTCTATTTCTCTTATAGCCATTTTTACGTATTCCCCAATTTACACCAGAACCATATCCCGTATCGCTATCATCCGCTTTCAGTAAAGAAACTTCTAACGTATCTACTGGCTCAATAGTCTGATAATTCTCCCAAGATAAATTCTCTAAATTAGTATCCGCAACATCATCTTCCACATTTTTCCTGATAGAAAATGAAACCTTATCTTTTATCTGCCCATCAAAGCAATTTATCGTATCAGGCAATAGACTGTTGAAGTAATGGTTTGCCTCTTTAGGATTACATGCATCCATACATTCTCTTCTTACAAAGAATGCATTCATAGTGTAATTAGCTGAACCATTAAAAGCTTCTACTGCCTTTCGCCCCCTGCACCATACATACACCTTAGAATGTACCTGTTTACCTTCCACAATATAATTGCATGATATCTGAGGCATTCCAGATACACTATTCAATCTTTTTATCAATGAGCATATCTTGTCATGTTTCTTTTGTGTCAGACCTGTGCCCTTTGTCATTCCAAGTATAATGTCCACTTTTATTCCAGACACATATTCTTTATTCCTGCCATCAAATAGTTTTATCAAATGACTTGATATTCTCTCAACATCAGTAAATGCTGTGACAATTTTCAAATGATTACATGCTTCGCCATCTTTTCTCGCTGGTATAAACAATATTTCTTCTTCAAAATTATCAGTATACATACCTTACTCCTTTATACTTGGTTCTACACTTTCGTAGTCAATTCCCGCAAATGTTCTTAAAATAGCTTCAAAGATAATTTTAGCTCCTTTTGCAGGTACCGCCATACCGATTTGTTTTCTAACAGACTCTTTAGACCCCTCAAAAATATAATTATCCGGAAATGTCTGTAATCTTGCTCTCTCTCTATTAGTCAATGCTCTTGGCTCCGAATAATGATACATATGCGTTCCACCACCGCCTGAACCAGTTACTGTATATGCTGGTTTATCTGGATCTAACCTCTTATAAATTTGACTTATCTTTGCCCCTTTCACTTTAAGCTGCAATTCTTCTGGCAAATCCGCAGTAAACGCATTTTCTCCTGGTTTAATATATTTCAATCGCTTTACAACTATTTCGGATTGCTTTGTTAACTCGTTATTATAAGCTTCTTTTCCGATTGGAGGATTCTCTATTGCATTCTTACAAGTAACATCAACATTTTTATATGGTTTTGGACTAGGTATTTTAAATTCATATGGCAGATCCTCTCTAATACCAACAATTATTACCCTATGTCTTGCCTGCGGCACCCCATATTCCTCAAATTTATATAAATTAGGATATATTCTATATCCAGCATTCTTCAAATCTTCCTGTATCTTCTGAAATGCCTTTCCATCATTAGCACTCTTTAATCCGCCAACATTTTCTGCCCAAAAACCACAACGGCTTATATTTCTTTAATACCTTTACTCCATATGTGTATAACGGACCATATACACCATCAAATCCCTTTTGCTCACCTACAACAGAAAAATCATTGCATGGGAATCCAAAAGCCAATGCATCTATATCTCCAAGACTGTCAATATCAAGTTTTCTTACATCTCCACAAATAACACTATCGCCATCATCTGGGCAGATATTTCTCGTATATGTATTACATGTGTCTTTATCATAATCATTTGCCCATTTATGAATAATCTTATAATCTGAATCTTCAATCTTCGCTGTCGTTGCTCCCAGTGCCAATCCGCCAGGACCACAAAATAATTCTCCAAGTTTAAATTCTTTTACAATATTCTTCATCAAACTTTATCTCCATTTGCTAATATAAATTCTCTGTTAAATTCGACACCCAATACATCTGCAATTTTCTCTAAATCTTTTACTGTAAAACTTTCTCTTTTCATTTTCGAATTAAAGCTTTGTGGCGATTTCCCCAGCCGCCTTGCCAGTTCTGCTTCACTTACACCACATCTCACACACAATACTTTTATTTGTTCTGATATTGTCATGCACCAATCCTCCTGCTTACTATCTATTTTTATATTATAAACATAATTTTTTGATGATGTCAAAATAATTTTTAAGCATATATTGTTTATAAATTGCTAGTAAATTAAAATCAAAAACTACTCTCACTAACTTTTCACAAGCAGAAAGCTATTTTAATTTTAACCTTTATTTATTAAATCTTTTTCAACATACATAGGGATTACCATATCTAGTAAATGCTCTTCTTTGGTTAATTCCTTAATAACTTCAAAATATATTTTCTGAAGTTCATATTCAGAAAGTTTAACCATTTGTTCTATATGACATTTTTGAGCATAATCTTTATCTTGTGCATCGTTCAATATCCTAATTGCCTCTAACAATTCTTCTGTAGGTTCTACACTATTTTCCTCAAAATCATCTATTCTCCCATATTTATCATCTGATATACATTGATAATCCATACACTTAACAGCCAAATCAAATAAATCTTTTCTCATTTTTGCAGAAACTATATCCATATATTTTATCGGATGCTTCAATCTGTAGACATTTTCTGCATATTCTCTGACCTCTTTAATAAAAACAGGAAAACTACTTGCTGTTAAAATATAGCGAAATGCTGATTTATATTCCCTGCACATACTGTTTGCACCAATGCCCATATTTTCACCAGAAGTTATTCCTTTTATAGCTTTTACGGTTTCTTCCTCCAGCCCTAAAAACTCACAAACTTTTTCCATTTCAAATGATTTATAATCTGTTTCACCAATAAGATAACCTACTGATACCCCAAAAAAGTCTGCCAAATTTGACATTGTTTCATATGAAGGAAACCCTATAGTTTTTCCCATTTTCAATTTTACTTCCTACACGTAACCATCTGCTTATATTTGCCTGAGTTCCGCCTCCGTATTTTTCCTTATATTCTTTTAAGAAGCTTTTTGAGTATAATTCTTTTCTTTCATCAATTTATGCAGGCGATTGCACCAGCATTGTGCCTTATTATGTTCTATATCATTCATAATATATTTTATCCTCATAATTTTATTATTTACATCATTTATATATCATCATTGGTATTTACATTTGTAAGGATAAATCTTAAAATATGTCTTGTCAATTCAAAGATTTTTAATCAGGAGGCATCACATGAATGAAAATAATTATATCCAAACAATAGGCGAAAATAGCACCCTACAAGACAGCATCATTGAAAATATGTATCTAAAAGCATTTGCATCCATCTCTGATGCAGAAAATACATCTAAAGAAAAAGTACATAACGAAAAACTATGCTAATTAAATCATCCAACGACATGAGCACCCAGGAAAAGCTAACATCATTGGATAAGAATTACGAATATCGTAATTATGAACGCTGGCAAAATTTACTATATTTTACCATCATATCATTTAGCGTATTAGGAGTAGCAGTTGCCAGTCCCATTGCTATGAAAAATGTCCGTAAACTTTTCACAACATAATTCAAAACTTGTATTATGTTTCCATTTTACCATATATTATATAGTCATTTGCTAAAACAATACTTTTCTACATGATGTTATGACAGAGGAATCACCTTCCTCTGCCATTGTTCCAAATCTTATCTCCAGTCTTCTCCTTATCAGCATCTCTATCAACACTCTCATCATAAATTCTCTGGAACTCCTCATAAAGCTCATCACCATCCAGCTTTATTCCAAGTTTTTTTAATCACATCCGAGAACAACCTTATGCTTCCACTGATATCAGCAATATCAAATCCAAATACATCTGTCTTAACATAATCACTGACATTCTCATAACCACCAAGCTCTGATATTCTCCTGACAATCCAGCCAGCTTTGTCCACTGGTTCAGTTTCTCTAGTTTCCACAAATTCACTTTTATCTGTTATATCAGTTCTACTTTCGCCAACTCTTGCCACATTCGTATCAGATAGATTATGGATTTCCGAAGTTCCTATGCCCTCTAAATCAATCTGTTGTTTTCTAACTCCATCAGTTAGCTCTTTCTGTCTGCCTACTTCATTCTGATTATTGTCTGGATTCATTACCACAACATTCGTCTCTGGCTCAATAGCCACATCTTCCATCCCCGGTATCTCAATCTCCCTGTCTGCAACAATCTCTTCTTTCTCAGACACTGCATAATAAGCCGTATACAAATCTTCTTTTATATGCCATCAGCAAGCTGTATCTGCTTCTTAATATTCCTTTTCTCCTGCTTCAATTCGTCCAGTTCTTCCTGCACTCCCACATGCCATATCTGATACTCACGATACTGCTCCTCGTTCTTAATATTCCGTTTCCGACTAGAACTTTCTCTGTATATCTCCTTCTGTCTGTCCTCAATCTGCTGAATCTTTTCTTCTTTCTCACTTATGAAATCCACAAGCTCCACAACACTTTTGATGTCATTATTTACAAGTAGCAGATATTCTTCCTGTAACTAATGAAACCTCTTCAAATCCTCTGTATACTTTACTCCACCGACTACAAAACGCTTCTGCTCTATAATCCTTAATCTGTATAGCTTTGCATAAAACTTCTTTTGGAATGGTGACAGCTTCGCCCTGTGCGATCCCCTGATATCCGACGAATAAAAGTAAGGCTTTGACATCCAGGGCATATCCACATAATGCCGTAACATATCTTCTGAAAACATCTCGTCCAACTTTGCAAGCTTATGATAATATCGAAATCCCGGTGCCTGCACCTCCATCCACGCATCTTTCTCAAATACATATCCAAGCCTTTTCATCAGATATTTAAAATTGTCTTCTTGTAAGTCTGGGAATAACTCTTCCCATTCTTATAACGGAATGCAACCATCTCATTCTGCCACTTGCGTACATCTCCCGGTGTAATCTCATTCATCTTAAGATCCCTAAAATATGGAAGTATCTTTGTCTCCACAATGTGCTCTTTTGTAAGCCATGTGTTGAGTTTGACATAATTTTTCACATCCTCTGTATATAGCTTCCAGAACTCTCCGAATGTCATATCCAGATTGTTCTCCTGCCGTATTTTATAATTCCGCTCATAATCAAGTGCTTCCCTCTTTGTAGCAAAGCCTCTTTTCTTTATCTGTTTGTTTTCCCCGGTCCAGTCCTTACAATAGAATTTGACGAACCAGATGCCTGTCTTACTGTCTTTATAAGCTGGCATATTCATCATCTCCTTCTTTCCATATGCAGAAGCAGATGCCTAAGCCGTATCGCTTCCGCACCTGCCTCTGCCTTAATCTTCTTACCTGTTGCTTATACTGCATCACTCATACCATAAATGCGTTCTTCAAAATACTTTCTGCTTACTTTTCCACGAATCACAATGTAACCCTTCTTTTCAAGTTCACTGTTAATCTGTCTCATAAGCTTGTATGCTACTGATCTTGAAATTCCAAGAATCTGCATCACATCTCCTACTTCTAAAAACTTTTCGTTCTGACCTTCACCATCCTTCCTTTATAAATTTGTTTTGGCGTTCTCCATACCAGTTCTGCTGATGTCACAACCAGCCTCCTTACCTGAGATAATCTCCTGTAATACCGCCCGCTCCTGCTCGAGATACTCGGTCCGCTTGGGGGAATGTCTACATTCGCTCGATTCCTATGAATGTCTTAGCAAATGCCTGTTAGATTTCTGATACCGCTCATTCAGCTATTTTTCAATACTATATCGTATAGATAATTAAATTGATATTATTCTATACCGTGTGGTATTGAATTGCCAAGAAGTTTTTCTAATGTTCTCGTATAGAAAAACTTTCATTTTCATTTTTTCCGTGTTATACTGTCTTTAACAGTCCATCAGGGACAGATAAACGGAGGTGACTACACTATGACAATTGGTGAAAGAATAAAGAAAATACGGGTATTCCGTAAAATGACAATGGACGAGCTAGGCGGTACACTTGGATTTGAGGGCAAAAATATGTCTGTCCGCATATCCCAGTATGAAACCGGTGCCCGCATTCCCGGTGAAGATATGATTCTAAAACTTGCTGATGCTTTGCACTGCAATTACAAGGCAATCTCTGATTACAGCCTTGGTGCTGCTGAAGATATCATCGAAACACTTTTCTGGCTTGAAGAAAGTGCCACATCTCTCCCGGCACGTGGAAAAGGAACAAGATTTCCAGAGTACACAGCTCCCGGCAACCTGATTCATCTGACTGCAATGACACCTGCAAAATCTTCCGAGGCTGCCAGACCAACTTATAATGAAGATGATTATAAAAGTGCAGGCTCACCTGTCGCATTAACTTTTGAATATGGATTGGTAAATGATTTCCTTTCGGAATGGTGTGAAATGAAAACGAAATTAAATAATGGAGAGATTTCTCCTAACGAATATTTTGAGTGGAAAATAACATGGCCTCAGGCATAAGAAAGTGAGATACATATGAAAAAAGTCCAAGAACCATCCTCTATCAAATACTATTACAAGGAATTGTTTAGTCATCATGGTGTAACTCCACAAAATAAAAATGCAAAAAAGTTCTTAATACGAGCATCCATAATGGATGTCTTCTTATTAGCACTGTGCATTTTGCTTTGTATTTTTAAAGGCTCAGCATTTGTGCATTATTTTACAACCGGCTCTAAACTCACATATAACATTTATTTGGTTATGCTCATATATGCTTTTATCGCACTTCTCAGTTACATAATTTATCATATAATTTCATATAATTATGAGCTTAAACACAAACACGAGCTATTGAAAAAGAATATAAAAGGAGCTTATAATATACTTTTCCTGCTCTACAAGCTAATCCATTTCCCATGGATTTTACTAACGTGCTTCGTTTTAAAAGTATTAGCATTTTTTAAAATACAAAGCCTTAAAGAATATCTTCCTATGCTTATTTGCGGATATTTATATTTTTTAATTATTGCATTAACTATGTTACAAGTATTATGCAAGTATCTCGACAAACTTCTCTGTAACTACACTTTTCTTACTAATGATTGGGTTACTGAGATTACATACTTATATATAATAGTATTCTTTTCAATTGTAATTAGTAAACATATACCCACTGGATTATTGAAAATAGTAATCCATCCATTTGTAAATCAAAAATTCTACTGAATATAAAAGAATATTTAACCAATACCATCTACTAAACTACTATTTTCTAGTTGCTATTACTCTTGTTTTAAAAGCTTTAAATTTTACTGGTGAAGAAAAAAGCACTAATAGACGCTTTGTTCTACACAACAAATGCACTTACACTTTTTTTCCAACAGCACGTCAAAAAGCAAGCATCTCTTCTTAGTACCATTTTAGTAACACAAGGCAAAAGCAAGCTCGCAAATGCCCATTTTACTAGGCTTTGCGAGCTTTTGAAAATTACTCAAACTCGGCGTGTTCTTTGTTGTTATTAACTATATTAGTTTAAGTTTTATGCAAATACACACCGTTTTTACTTCAATTACATCATTTATTCTGGCTTACTGATTTTCTGTTGCCAAAATGTTGCCATACAGACAATTACAATTTTTATACTACTTGTTATTTTTTAGCATTTCCTCTCTATGGCTGTCATATATAGCATACATAAAATTTTCTAAATCATCAAGAATTTTCTTTTCAACCAATGTAATCTTTGTACCACGCTCATAAATTTTATATGCGTCTATTATCACCTTGTTATTCATTAACTTTCCAAAATAATTTAAAGTAGAATTCATTGGTACTAAATCCAAAGAACCATGCATCATTTTTAATGACGGTATATATGTACCGAACACATGCTCAAGAAACTCCTCATTTTTTTAATTTGCCACTAAGCATTCTTGTCCCATACTCCTTTAAAGTCTTTATTTCAGACATTCTTACCATGTTATCCATAACACTAATTGTTCCGTCGTCTGGCACATAATCTGCCGGTATTGAAAAAGAAGTATCTAATATGGCTGTACTCTGTGCATATGCAACCATATCCGGTGGAAATATCGTTATACTATTTAGTATTTGAGTCAAAATCAAATAGAATAAAAGCAGTGCATCATTTGCGTTATTAAATATTCCGTATACTGTATTTTCATCTGGTAATAATGATACATTTGTCAGTCCATTTTTATTCACTGGTAAAATAACCCCTTTATTTAACACGCATATACAACTTATCCTTTTATCAACCTCTACATCCTCCGACAATTCATTGAGATTTTTATATACCGCTTCTAGAGAAGCATCGGAATCATACGCAAATACCATCCCCGCTGTCGGAAAAGAGTAGCCTGAAGTTGTCTTTTTCTCAAGTTTTCTCACACTCTCAATATTTTTAACACACTTCCTCAATTCTTCTTTGGTCAACGTCGATTTAACTTCAACAACCCCTATAAACACTTTCAATCGGCACAATTTTAGTACCATCCATATCTACGAGGTATGGTGTCAAAAATTTTATCATGTATAATTATATCCACCTGTCTACTTTGTACATCCTTACAATCTACAATCGTACCTTTCGAAAAATCAATATTTTTCAGG
>ENA-OQCV01000301-OQCV01000301.1-human-gut-metagenome-genome-assembly--contig:-NODE-301-length-14267-cov-2.752192_pt1 | contig 14267 bp, 15 predicted proteins | sample MGYA00242766_ERZ504592 | MGnify/ENA primary metagenome ERZ504592 (study PRJEB26092, sample SAMD00036315) | human gut metagenome | host: Homo sapiens | study: EMG produced TPA metagenomics assembly of...
TTAGATAGAATGCAAGCATTTTTCATTACTTTTTGTGCATCATTCTAAATAATTCTTTGATGAGACAGTCACTTTTCGGATATATCGCTATACCACGAGTACCGGTCGGTGAAGGAGAAAGAACATTTGGTGTCACAGAAAACCTGGGACGACCTCAATCTGGATGACTTTTTCGAATGGGCCGACCGTACCTCTTCTTGTGTGGGCCGACAGTACCTCTACGACTTGTTGCATTACAACCGCCTTTCGGAGATTTCGGAACAGGAGGAAGTGATTCGCGAACTCTCTGCCGACAAGGAGTTGCGTGCAGAAATCCGGTCGGAGTTGCAGAAACTGGATACGCCGGATGCTTGCGCCATTGCATCGTTGTTTTCCATTTCCCATCCCATATATTCCCACCGCTTTTACCGTTTGCTAAGTATATTGCAGTTCGTGCCTTTTGTTTTGTCAGGGATGGTTTATGTTACATCTTCGCTTTACGTTCTGGGGTTATTGTGTATATCGGTATTGGTGAACATGGTATTGCACTATCGCAGCAAGGCACGGGATTCGAGGGCTATTTCTTTTCCATCCCTCAGTTATGGCTGCTGCTCAGGCAAGCGGAGAGGCTGGCACAGATTCCGTTGTGTGTATCGGTGCATCGGGATATCCAAAAGACTTTGCAGGCGCTGCGTCCGTTACGAAAGCAACTTTCCACTTTCCGTTTCAGTATCAAGCTGGAGAGCGACATCGCCATTCTTGCTTATTTCTTCATCGAGATGGTGAATGTGTTTTTCCTGCGGGAGGTTATTCCGGTTTCCAAGGCTTTCTTTCTATTGCAGGGCAGGCAAGAACAGATTGAAGAGGTTTTCCGCTATTTTGGATTGGTGGATGCGCTTTGCTCTGTTTCCGAGCTTCGGGATGGGCTGCCCTATTATACTCTTCCGGAAGCTTGTGACGAGGGTGAAACGCTTCATGCAGAGGGCCTTTATCATCCGCTTATAGAGCATTGTATCCCCAATGACATTACGCTTTGTGGCAGTTCTGTCCTTGTTACCGGCTCCAATATGTCTGGTAAGACAACCTTTATCCGTGCTATCGGACTTAACCTGCTTTCCGCACAAGTGTTCCATACTTGTTTCGCCCGCAGTTTTCGTTTTCCCATGGATACCGCATTGTTTTCTGCTATCCATCTGGAGGATAGTCTGATGGAAGGAAAAAGTTTCTTTCTGCAGGAGGTACAGATTGTTCGAGAGATGCTGGAGGTCGGAAAGGGACGTAGGCAGCTTTTCCTGCTGGATGAGTTGTTCAAAGGGACGAACACGGTGGAACGGATAGCTATAGCCAAAGCTGTGCTATCTGCTTTGGCACACAAGAACAGTATCGTGTTTGCTTCCACTCACGACGTTGAACTGGCTTCCTTACTTGAGAACGAATATGAATCGTTTCATTTTTGTGAATGTGTTGCCGACAATACCTTGTCTTTTGATTATAAGCTGAAACCGGGACCGGCGACGGAACGTAATGCCATCCGGATTATCGAGATGTGCGGTTATCCGAAGGAAGTGGTCGGGGAAGCGTATCGGCTGGCTAAAAAAGCATGTTTTATAGTTTTACTTCTAATTGTTCCTTATTCCAATCGTTACTATATTGTCTGTTCAATATCTTCTGGAAGGGGTAATCTTTTAAGTTATCCAATTAGAAGGTTTATGTTCTTTTCTTTCATCTTTTCGATATTCTCTTCCGAGATATTGCTGTCTGTGATGAAAGAATTTACCATAGATATTGAACCTAAACTGGCAAATGCACTAATTCCTATCTTGGAGGAATCAGCTACCAGAATGACTTCCTCGGCGGCTTTTATCATGGCCGATTTAACCATCAGATCGCTGAGGCTCGGATAGGTCAGACTCATGTCTGGGGATATTCCTGCTGTGGCAAGGAATAGTTTGTTGGCATGGAAACCTTTGAGTGAATCGGCTGCCATCTTTCCTGTCAATGAAAGGGTGGGTGCTTTGAATTCTCCTCCTGTCACAATGAGGTTGATGCCTGGATTTTCGCCCAATATAAGTGCTATGTTCAGAGCATTGGTAATGACGGTCAGCTCTTTGTATTGTGTAAGTAGTTTGGCTATTTCTGTGGTAGTAGAACCGGAGTCGAGAATGATACATTCACCTTCACTGATAAACGACGCTGCTTTTTGGGCCTATTTCTCTTTTTTCCCTCAATATGGGTCTGATTGAAAACCTTTCCGGTTTTTGCAAATGAGCCCACATCCTTCAGGAAGGCTCCGCCGTGTTCTCTTTGGATATACCCTAATTTTTCAAGGGCTTCCAGGTCTTGTCTGATTGTTACATCCGTTACATTGAAAATCCTGCTTAATTCTTGAACTTTTGCATGCCCGTCTTCGCGGATAAGGTCCAGAATCTTGACTCTTCTTTGGTTTAGTGCCATATCTACTTTATATATTGTTGTTTCTACGATAATCCTGTATATCTTTGATCGCTATAATCTTCAGTCGGAACATTTTTTGCCATTTCAAGTAGTTGTGGCAAGCGGGCCAATTGTTCCCATCCTGGTTCAGTATTTCAATGAGAGCGCCGCCGGGTGTCAATCCTGCCATTCTTGTCAGGTCGAGTAATGCTTCTGTATGTCCGTCACGTCCCAATACTCCGTCCTCATGTCCGTAAAGGGGGGAAAATGTGTCCGGGACGTGCCAGTTCCGAGGGCTTTATATTACCGGTAACCAAAGCACGTATGGTAGCGGAGCGGTCATAGGCGGAAACTCCCGTTGTGCAGCCATAGCCCTTCAGATCGACGGACATGGTGAACGGCGTGCCTAAAAGGGAAGTGTTGTCTTCCGACATTGGGGGCAGTTGGAGTTCTTTGCAACGTGAACGCGGTAGCGGTACACAAAGAAGCCCTCTTCCGTGTGTAATCATGAAGTTAACAATGTCAGGAGTTATTTTTTCACCGGATACATAAAATCGCCTTCGTTTTCTCTATTTTCATCATCGACAACTATCACTATTTTCCCTTGTCGAACCGCTTCTATTCCTTCGTCTACAGTATTGAGCATTGTATAATCATTTAATTTTTCCGCAAAGGTAGTCAGAAAAAGTCAAATGAAAGTCTATTCTTGCTGTTTTTCTTCTTTTTTATTCTATATATTATCTTTTGCACTGTAGTTCCTTTCTCTTTTTTATTTATTTGTTTCGTTTTTCGCCCTGGTCTAATTATAAAACATGTTAATAAACAATGGAAAACTTTCGTTTTCTTTCGTTTTGTGGTTTTTGTTTGTTTTCTTTGCAAGAAATGAAAGCAATAAGCTATGAAAACAAAAGAATTGACTCTTCAATCAGAAAGGAATCGAAAAAGATTAATTGAAATTATCTATAAGGCAAAAGCCGGTCATATCGGCGGAGATTTGTCTTGCCTCAATGTTCTTACGGCTCTTTACTTTGATGTGATGAATGTGAATGCGGACAGTCCTAAAGATGATTTGCGTGACCGTTTCATTTTGAGCAAGGGGCATTGTGTGGAGGCTTTGTATGTGACGCTGGAATCCAAAGGGTTTATAACAGAAGGCATTTTGGATACATTGGGACAATATGGCTCTATCCTTTCGGGACATCCCACTATCGGAGTTCCGGGTATTGAAGTGAATACCGGAGCCTTGGGACATGGTTTGTCTGTTGGGGTAGGTATAGCGATAGCTGCCAAAATGGACAACAGGGATTATAAAACCTATGTGTTGATGGGGGATGGTGAACAGGGTGAAGGTTCCATCTACGAAGCAGCAATGGCTGCCCGGCAGTATAGATTAGATAATTTGGTGGCTATAATAGACCGTAATCATTTGCAGATTAGCGGAAATACGGAAGATGTGATGGGAATTGATGATATCCATGATCGCTGGACGGCATTCGGCTGGGAGGTAAAGGATATGAATGGTGACGACATGGAAGATATTATCCGGACTTTCCGTTCCATTGATTATGCAAACCGTCACCCTCATTTGCTGGTGGCTCATACGACAAAAGGGAAAGGAGTATCTTTCATGGAAGGGGTAGCTAAATGGCATCATGGGGTTCCGAGTAACGAACAGTATGAACAGGCCATTCAAGAAATATCAGAAAGAATTAAGGATTTAGAATATAATTGATATGATAGCTTGCAGAAAAAAGTTTCACCGACACTTTGTTGTCATTGGCTCGGATGGACAAGGACATCATTGCTGTGACGACGGATGCCCGTGGCTCGGTGACGTTAAATGATTTTGCCAAAGAATTGCCGCAGCAATTCGTGGAGTGTGGTATTGCGGAGCAGGATGCTGTGGGTATTTCAGCCGGGTTGGCTCATAGCGGAAAGAAAGTGTTTGTATGTGGTCCGGCTTGTTTTTATGTGGCTCGTAGCTTGGAACAGGTAAAGGTGGACTTGGCTTATAGCCAGAACAACGTAAAAATATTGGGAGTAAGTGGAGGAGTAGCTTACGGAGCTTTGGGGGCTACCCATCATAGCTTACACGACATTGCCGTGCTGCGTACTTTTCCGGAATGAATATCGTGTTACCTTGCGATGCCCGACAGACTAAAAAACTGGTTGAGCTTTTGGTTGATTATCCCGAACCGGTTTATGTACGTGTAGGTCGTGCAGCAGTTCCCGATGTCTATGAAAATGATGATTTTGATTTTGCCATAGGTAAGGCCAACATGTTGCTGGACGGAACAGATCTGACTATTATCGGAACCGGTGAAACCGTATACCACACACGTCAGGCGGCTTTGAAGTTACGCGAATATGGTATTTCGGCCCGGGTATTGGATATGTCCTCTATTAAACCTTGTGATGAGGAAGCTGTTTTGAAAGCCGCTTCCGAAACCGGGCGAATCATCACGGTTGAGGAGCATAGCCAGTATGGAGGTCTTGGGGCGATGGTGACTGAAATCATATCCGAGCATCCCGTACCGGTGAAAATCCTGGGTATCCCTGATGAGAATGTGGTGCATGGGAACTCCCTGGAAATTTTTGCCCATTATGGACTCGACTCATCCGGTATCGTGAAAACTGCCCTTGACTTCCTTAAGTAACTCCGATTCGATAAATTTGAAATCAATTAGCCTTTAATAATACCTGAAATGGAAAACCTGATAATTGCAATAGACCAAAGCACCTCGGCTACCAAAGCCATGCTATTCAATGAGAGGTGTGAAATGCTGAGGCGCGTCAATGTCACCCATGAACAATATTATCCCAAATCCGGATGGGTGGAGCATGATGCTGAAGAAATTTATCGGAATGTACAGAAAAGTATAGCCGAACTGATAAAGGAGGAAGTGGCAGACAATATGTATTCGTTGGCCATCACCAATCAACGTGAAACAGTGGTTGTATGGAATAAGCATACGGGCAAACCGATATGCAATGCTGTGGTATGGCAATGCATGCGTGGTGCTGATATCTGTAATGAGTTGAAAGCCAGTGGGTACAGCGAAATAGTACAGGCGAAAAGCGGTTTGCTATTGGATCCTTATTTCTCAGCCAGTGGTGTGAAGTGGATACTTGACAATGTGGAAGGAGCCCGTCAGGCTGCTGATAACGGTGACTTATTGATGGGAACCATTGATACGTGGCTGATTTGGAAATTGACTGATGGTAAACGCCATGTGACAGATTATACCAATGCTTCCAGGACTCTTTTGTTTAATATTCATACGATGCAATGGGACAGTGACCTGCTGGAGCTATTTACCATCCCCGAAACTATGATTGACCTGAATTACTGCCATGTGATGCTTGTTTTTGGAGAAACTACGGTGGGAGGATTATTTAAGAATCCTATTGTCATAGCCGGTGTACTTGGGGGATTCACACGGTGCACTGGCCGGTCAGATGTGCTTTGAAGAAGGGCTGGGCAAGGTCACTTATGGAACCGGCTCATCAGTGATGGTGAATATTGGTGAAAAAGCTGCCGTTGCTCCCCGTGGATTGGTCACTTCCATCGGTTTTGCCGCACTTGGAAAAATATTCTATGCTTTTGAAGGCAATATCCATTGTACTGGTGCTACCATCAAGTGGCTAGAACAGAGATTGCAGATGATTAGTTCGCCAGACGAAGCGGAAGAGTTGGCGGCTACAGTAAAAGACAATGGAGGTGTGTATGTCGTACCGGCTTTTGCCGGGTTGGGAGCTCCTTGGTGGCAAGGGGATGTAAAGGCTGCCATTTTAGGGATGACCTTAGGTACCGGGAAACCGCATGTTCTCAGGGCAGCACTTGAATCCATAGCCTATCAAGTGAATGATTTGGTCAGAGCGATGACCAGTCAGGCAGGTATAAAGCTGAAAGAAGTCAGAGCCGATGGAGGACCTACAAAAAATAAATTCCTGATGCAGTTCCAGGCCGACTGCTTACGTGTACCGATCAATTGTTCGGATGTTGAAGAAGCTTCGGCCTTGGGAGCCGTTGTAATGAACGGAATGGCTCGCAAGATATGGACGAGCTTTGAGCAGGTGTCCGTATTACGCCGGAGCCGCTACCGCATAGAGCCGCAAAGTAACCTATCACAGGTAGAAAAATGGTGTGAAGGCTGGTTGAAAGCGGTAAACCAATTAATCAGATAAATATTTTCAAAGTATAATTTAAATACCCACTATCTACAATGAAAAAACAAGGAAAGAATGTGTTTCGGTATAATTATCGGCACTCGTGCTTATTTTAATTCAGAATTGGCTAAAGATGTTCGCAAACAATTGTTGAAAACACTTGCCGACGAAGGCTATGATTATGTGATCTTACCTGAAGACGCTACTCCTACCGGCAGTAGCAGTATTGAAACCCGCGAAGACGGATTGAAGTGTGCGGAACTGTTCCGACAGAATCGTGACCGCATTGACGGTATCATAGTTTCCCTGCCCAACTTTGGCTTTGAGATTGGAATCATCAATGCTATCAGCGTGGCCGATTTGAATGTCCCCGTTTTGGTACAGGCTTGTGACGACGAGAACGACAAGGTGGATCTGGACAGCCGCCGTGATGCTTTTTGCGGTAAGATTTCTGTTTGTAACAATCTGTATCAATATGGCATACCTTTTACAGATACCACGCTACACACCTATTCTATATACTCCGAATTACTGGCCAAGGATATCAATAAGTTTGCTGGTATCTGTCGTGTAGTCAATGGCTTGCGCCATGCACGTATCGGTGCTATCGGTGCTCGTCCGGCTGGTTTCCAGACTGTACGTGCAAGTGAGAAACTGTTACAGAAGAGTGGCATTACAGTCGTTCCGGTCGACCTTTCTGAAATACTCGGTGCTGCCCGTAAGATTGAGGATACGGATGCGGAGTTGCTGAAGAAGCTTGAAGAAATTAAGTGCTATGCGGCAGTTCCCAAGGAATATAGTGACAAGCTGGTGCTTCAGGCAAAATTCGGTGTGGCTGTAGAACGTTGGATCGAAGCCAATCAGATTGATGCTGTTGCTGTTCAGTGTTGGGACTCTTTGGAACAAAATTATGGTTGTGCAGCATGTGTGACAATGAGTATGCTGGGTGAAAAATTACTTCCTGCCGCTTGTGAGGTAGATATTGCCGGCGCTGTGTCCATGTATGCTTTGACATTGGCAGCGCAAGGTCAATCGGCATTGCTTGACTGGAATAACAATTTTGCAGAAGACCGGAACAAATGTGTATGTACCCATTGCGGTAACTTCCCGAAATCGTTTGTCAGAAATGACTTGAAGCTTGGTACACTGGGCGTTTTGGGACGTACGCTGGGCAAGGTCAATACATTCGGTGCCGTATATGGTAAAGTGACCAAAGGTGATTTCACATTCTTCCGTATTTCCACAGATGATACAAAAGGCGCTATCAAGGCTTATTTGGGTACTGGTGAAATCACGGATGACCCGTATGGAATGGATGGATGCATAGCTGTCACCAAGGTGAATAACTTGCAGACTCTGATGAAGTATATTTGTAAAAATGGTTTTGAACATCATGTGGCTATGGTTCGCAATGATGTGAAGGAAATTCTGAACGAAGCCATCGAGGACTATTTGGGCTGGAATCTATATGTGCATGAATGAAAAGTAAACACACGGTAAACAACAGAAGATAAATTATGATACTTGTTGACAACTATATTTTGGCCATTCTGTGTTGTGTCTATTGCTGCCTCTGTTGGGGCTCTTGGGCGAATACGCAGAAGATGGTGACCTCGAAAAGCTGGAGTTTCGAGCTTTTCTATTGGGACTTGGCTTTCGGTTTGTTTTTCGCGGCTCTGTTGGGGGCTCTGACATTGGGAAGCTTGGGAAGTGAAGGCCGTACTTTCTTTGAGGACTTGGCGGCAATGGACTGGAACAGTATGAAGTATGCACTGTTGGGTGGTATTGTCTGGAATTTCGGTAATATCTTTCTGACGGCAGCCATCGCTGTGGCCGGTATGTCGATAGGGTTTCCCATTGGCGGAGGCTTAGCCTGGATAGGCGGTATAATTTTTAATTATCTGCTGATAACTTTGGCCGGTGAAGTATACCCCGGAAACCAGGCATTGCTTTGGATAGGGGTAGTTGTTATCATTGTAGCCATCTGCATTTGCGGGAAGGCTTATGGAAAGATGTCGGCGAGTCAGGCATCCACCCCTAAAAAATGGTATCTTATTGGCTATTGTGGCAGGATTGGCCATCATGTTTTTCTATGGATTGGTTGTAAAATCACTCGATCCCCAGTATGTTGCGGGTGGTACGGGAACACTGACTCCCTATACCGGCGTATTTTGCTTTGCCGCCGGTGTCCTTATCACTACTCCCATTTTCAATACGTTTGCCATGAGTCATCCGGCTCAAGGAAACAAGGTCACAATGAAGGACTATCTGAAAGGTGATACCCGTACACACCTGATCGGTATGTTGGGCGGCTTTATCTGGATGAGCGGTATGGTGGTCAGCTTTATGGGAGCCGGATCAGCCAATCCGGCCATAGCTTATGCGCTGAGCAATGCCGCACCGGTGGTAGCCATGATTTGGGGATTCTTTGTATGGAAAGAGTTCAAAGGAGCTCCCAAAGGAACTGTACCTATGATTGCGACTATGTTTGTACTCTTTGTTGTGGGGCTGGTACTGATTACGCTTTCAAACTGATATTTTAATTCATTGTTAACCCAAAATAATAATAAATGAAAACGATTGTAAGACAAATTAAACAGAAAAGGTTAATGGTCTTGGTGCTGTTCCTTTTGGTAGGTATGACATCTGTTTTTGCACAGAAACATGTAAGTGTATCTGGCAGAATCACCGATGAACTTAATGAACCGATGATTGGTGTAAGTGTATTGGAAAAAGGTACGACAAATGGTGTCATAACTGATTTGGATGGTAATTATACCTTGTCGGTGAATGAGGGCGCCACTATCGTCTTTTCGTATATAGGTTATGTGACCCAGGAAAAGAAAGCCGCTGCGGGTACTATGAATATAGTACTGAAAGAAGATAACAAGACCTTGGATGAAGTGGTTGTAGTGGGATATGGTGTACAGAAGAAAAGCTCCGTAACGGGGGCCATCTCTTCCGTAAAGGCTGAAGATTTTGAAAATCGTACCATTACCAATGCCGAGCAGGCCTTGCAGGGTAAGACAGCCGGTGTGCAAATTATTTCTGCATCTGCGGCTCCTGGTTCGAATCCCGCCATTCGTATCCGTGGATATAGCAGTAATGCCAGCTCAGATCCTTTGTATGTAGTCGATGGTCTGCGTACGAAAGACATCAGCAACCTCGATCCGAACGATATTGAGAGTATGGAAGTATTGAAGGATGCTGCCTCTGCTGCTATCTATGGCGCCCAGGCCGGTAACGGTGTTGTCTTGATTACCACCCGGAAGGCAAAAAAGGGAGTCCGCCGTATTTCTTATGATTTCCAGTTGTCCTCCCAGTCTTTGGGTCGTACTCCTGATATTCTGAATGCTCAGGAATACGTCAATTATATGACTGAAGGCAATCTTATTCCCAGAGAAACAATAGATAGGTATTGGGATGGAAAGACAAATACTGATTGGGTGAAAGAAACGTTTGAATCATCCATGATGCAACGTCACAATGTCAATTTCCAAGGGGCCAATGATAATGGTTCACTGTTTGCATCGCTTTCTTATTTAAGCAACAATGGTCCCATTGTAGGCAATAAGGACGTTTTTGACCGTATTACCGGCACTGTCAATGCAGATTATAAAGTAAAGGATTGGTTGAAGTTCACGACAAACAATTCATTTTCCCGTTATCATGTACAGTCTGTAAGCGAAGGCTCAGCAACCGGTTCTTTGATGCTGTCTGCCATTCAGCTTGACCCTCTTACTCCAGTTACCTATACACCGGATAAACTGCCCGACACTATGATTAATTATATGAACCAAGGGCATACCTTGCTTCAGAATGCCAATGGTGATTATTATTCTATTTCCCCTTATGGTGACTCCAATAATATCAATCCGTATATTATGCGTGACCGTGGTACAACGAAAAGAGATAGGTTTTGTGTTCAGCGGCTCCACTTATCTGGATTTTACTCCGATTAAAGAGCTGGTCATCACTTCACGTTTGGGATACCGTTATACTTACAGCAATTCCTACGGCTATGTTATGCCTAACATTACCTGCTCTGACCTTTATCAGGACTATGTATCGGTAAGTGCGACAAGCTCCAACACCACGTACTGGCAATGGGAAAACTTTGCCAACTATACCAAGACATTTGCAGATAAGCACAATGTAAACGTGATGCTTGGTATGTCCTATTCTTCCAATACTTCCTTTGGAGTGACGGGAGGAATCAATGGTAGCCGTTCCGGCGACAAGGTTGATTTGGGTATTACCAAGTTGGATCCCAATTATGCCTATTTTTGCTTTTCGGACCGGTACTGCCACCCGTACGGTAAGTGGTGGAGAGAAACGGAGGTATGCCAATCTTTCTTACTTTGGCCGGGCATCTTATGACTATGCAGGCAAGTATTTTGCCCAATTCACCCTTCGTGCGGATGCAGCCGACTTGTCTATCCTTCCTTTGCAGAAACGTTGGGGCTATTTCCCGGCTGTGTCTGTCGGCTGGGTACTTTCCAACGAGAAATTTATGGAAAACCTCAAGTCAATCTCTCATTTGAAGTTGCGTGCAAGCTGGGGACAGAATGGTAGTATCGCCGGTTTGGCAGACTATATGTATGATGCTACGATTTTGTCTGGAATCAATTATCCAATGTCCGGTGATGTGTCTTATGAAACAGGTTCGTTGCCATCTGCAACCGGTAACTATGATTTGAAGTGGGAAACTTCCGAACAGATAGACTTGGGTATTGACCTCCGGATGCTGAATGACCGTTTGAGCTTCGGATTTGACTATTATGAGAAGAAAACCAAAGACTTGATTGTAACCGGTATTACTCCTTCTTTGATTGTGGGTAACACTACTTCACCTATGAATGCGGGAAATGTCAAGAACAGCGGATTTGAGTTTGAACTCTCATGGCGTGATCATATCAAAGATTTCAGTTATAGTGTAAAAGCTAACATCGCTACTTTGAAGAATAAAGTAACTTATCTTCATGAAACATTGGAGCGTATTGCCAGTACAACAAGTGCAGGTATCGGCACTATGAATTATTTTGAAGAAGGACATCCCATTTGGTACATGCGCGGTTATGAGTGCACGGGTATTGATCCGCAAACGGGCATGTACCCCAATATTCAAAGACAAGAATGATGATGACATTATTGGAGATGCCGACCAGACAGAAATCGGTTCTGCCATTCCCGACTTTACTTATGGTATTACTTTGACAGCTGCCTGGAAAGGCCTTGACCTGACAATCTTTGGTTCCGGTTCTCATGGCAATGATGTGTTTGCCGGCTATAACCGTACTTCCCGTATGAAAGCGAATACCTTGAAGGAATTCTATGACGGACGGTGGACTGCTGTGGGAGACAATGCAAAATATGCCCGTTCCAATCCCAGCAATTATGATAAGTATTTAAAGAGCTCCAAATTTGTATTCGACGGTTCATATTTTAAAATCAAGCAGATACAGTTGGGCTATAACCTGCCTAAGAATTTGTTGAAGCAGGTGGGTTTGAGTAACCTTCGTTTGTATTGTTCTTTAGACGACTTCTTCACATTTACCAAATATCCCGGATTTGATCCTGAATTTACGAGTACAGGCAATGCGATGGGTTTGGATATGGGCTCTTATCCGTCCAGCAAGAAAGTCGTGCTCGGTCTTAACGTAGTATTTTAATCTTTAATTCAATACGAAATATGAAAGCAAAATATATTTTATCAAGTCTGTTACTTGCCGGCTGCACTTTCTTTTCCTCTTGTGAGGACAATCTGGATATTTCGCAGCATGGGGTAAGCACTTTCGAAAATTTTCTATAAAACGGATGCCGATGCGGAAGAAGCCATTATAGCCTGCTATAGCAATTGGAAGGACACCTATGCGCCTGCGTTCTGGCTGAAGAATCTTCTTTCTGACGATTGCTATTCGGCAGGGGAAAGCTGGACGGCTGCCAGTGCACAGTTGCTGTCGACTTATACGTTCGACTCTGAGTTTTTTTTCCCATATTAAAACGTTGTATACGAATCTTTATAAAGTGATTTATGCCGCCAACATTGTTTTGCAGTATGTAGGCGATGATTCTGAGGTTAAGCTTCGTGCACGTGCAGAGGCAAAGGTTTTCCGTGCGATGTCCTACATCGAATTGATCAGTCTTTGGGGAACTCCGCCGTTGGTGGACCATCCGTTGAAAGCAAACGAATATTCCCAGGCAAATGGTAATACAGAGGCGCTTTGGGCATTGGTGAACCAAGATTTGACCGAAGCTGTCAACAGTGGCAATTTGGAGGAAAAGACAAGCTTGGACAACTTTACCTATCGTATCACCAAACAATTTGCACAAGCCTTGTTGGGCAAGGCATACGTATTCCAGAAGAATTATGGTGCTGCTGTTACAGTTTTGGATGAGGTAATCAATAGCGGGAAGTACGACCTTTACAGTGATTATGAGAATATCCAGACTACCAAAGGCGAGGCGAATTGTGAAAGTCTGTTTGAAAGTAATTATGTTTACGACGCCAACAATGTTACCGGCATTATGAGTAACATGATTTGGGTATATGTGCATTGGCGTGGAGACATGCTTGCATTCAATGAGCCTACTCAAATCTATTCTCATGGCGGCTGGGGAGTTTTTTAATCCGACGAAGGAAAGCTACGATGCGTTTGTCGAAATGGGAGATACTTATCGCTTGAATGCCTCTATCAAGACATACCGGCAAATGGAGGATATGGGTATCTCATTGAGCAATGCCATAGCTTATATGCCGGACAATGCCGGTTACTTCAGCTGGAAATACCGTGTTTATGAAGCAGATGTCATCAACTATTGGTGGTTGCGTTGTCCTAACAATACCCGTGCCATGCGTTATGCCGAGGTTCTGCTGCTTGCTGCTGAAGCGAGTCTTCAGTCCGGAAATGCAAGTAAGGCTGCCGGATATGTGAATAAAGTGCGTGACCGTGCCCAGTTGCCTGCATTGGGCAGCGTCTCTATGGATGATATCAAGAAAGAGAAGCGTCTGGAGCTTTGGATGGAAGGCTGCCGTTACCAGGATTTGATTCGGTGGGGTGATGCTGCTACGGTACTTGCCAAGAGAGGGCAGGAAAGACCGGCTCTTTACAAAGACGGCCGTGTAAGTTGGGATGAACAGAAAAATGCTTCTGCCGGCTTCAAGAGCGGTAAGCATGAACTGCTTCCGTTCCCTGCTACTGAAATGAATGTCAATAAGAATATGACCCAGAACCCGGGTTGGTAATTAATCAATAAAACTTAGTTTATGAATAAATTAAATGCTTATTCCTATCAGGCCTTATGGCTGTGATGCCGGTTTGCATGAGCGGACAGCAGACGCCCGGTGAAAAATCGTCAAAACCGCGTGTCATCATTACTTGTGACCCGGAACTTGATGACCTGAACTCTTTGATACGTTTCCTGCTTTTCAGTACGGATTTCCGTGTGGAAGGCTTGATTTATGCCAGCAGCCAGTTCCATTGGAAAGGTGACGGGCACGGCACGAAGTGGTATGTGCCTGGACGTGAATATTCCCGTAATGGCATAGACTACGGACCTATGGAAAGCTGGCGTTGGGAATCCGGATGAACGTTTCATTGACGATGCCGTGGAAGCTTACGAGAAGTATATCCCATCTGAAAGTGCACGACCCGTCTTATCCGACTCCCGAATACCTGAAGTCT
>ENA-OQCV01000302-OQCV01000302.1-human-gut-metagenome-genome-assembly--contig:-NODE-302-length-14201-cov-2.891644_pt1 | contig 14201 bp, 15 predicted proteins | sample MGYA00242766_ERZ504592 | MGnify/ENA primary metagenome ERZ504592 (study PRJEB26092, sample SAMD00036315) | human gut metagenome | host: Homo sapiens | study: EMG produced TPA metagenomics assembly of...
AGGGCAACGGCTACAAATGCATTTGAGTGAATTTCCTGCCGGATGTCGTATGTGCCTTGCGAGGTGTGCCACGGCAAACGCTATAACCGCGAGACGCTGGAAGTGCGCTTTAAAGGCAAGTCCATTGCCGATGTGCTGGATATGACCATCAACCGTGCGGTGGAGTTCTTCGAGAATGTGCCCCAGATATTGAATAAGATTAAGGTTATCCAGGAAGTGGGATTGGGCTATATCAAGCTGGGACAGTCCTCCACCACGCTCTCCGGAGGTGAGAGCCAGCGCGTAAAGTTGGCTACGGAACTCTCCAAGCGTGATACGGGCAAGACACTCTATATCCTCGACGAACCTACCACCGGACTTCATTTTGAAGATATCCGCGTACTGATGAATGTACTGAACAAACTTGTTGACAAAGGAAACACCGTCATCGTCATAGAGCATAATCTCGATGTCATCAAGATGGCGGACTACATCATTGATATGGGTCCCGAAGGTGGCAAGGGGGGAGGGGAACTCCTCTCCTGCGGAACACCCGAAGAGGTGGCGAAGAGCGAGAAAGGCTATACTCCGAAATTCCTGCGTGAAGAGCTGGGGGGAATAATTACTAATTACTAATTTTGTAACTTGTTATGGTGAAAATTTAATAAGACGAATGCAGCGCGGCTGCTCGACAAAGCCAAGATAGCCTATGAACTCATTCCCTACGAGGTGGATGAGAACGATTTGAGCGCCGTACATGTAGCCGCCAGTTTGGGCGAGGACATCAACTGCGTGTTCAAGACACTTATTCTTCACGGCGATAAATCCGGCTACTTTGTCTGCGTCATCCCGGGTGAGCACGAAGTGGATTTGAAACTGGCGGCAAAGGCATCGGGCAACAAGAAGTGTGACCTCATTCCGGTTAAGGAACTTTTACCTCTGACGGGCTACATCCGCGGAGGTTGTTCGCCCATCGGCATGAAGAAGCCTTTCCCTACCTATATCCATGAAACGTGCCTACGGTTTCCGTATATCTATATCAGTGCCGGACAACGTGGTTTGCAGCTTAAACTGGACCCGAAGGATTTGGTAAAAGAAGTGCGTGCAGAAGTTTGTGTTCTTTTTAATGAATAAATCTTCTATTTCTGCCGAGATATTTTAATTTTATAAGGAAATATTCAATAGAATTTATATATTTGCAGGAATTATTCAAGAAATCAATCCAATTACTAATTCTAAAAACTAATTTTTATGTTCAACAAACACCCTAAAGGTCTGATTGCCGCATCCTTTGCTAATTTGGGCGAGCGTTTCGGCTTTTATACCATGATGGCCATTCTTGTACTTTTTCTGCAAGCCAAGTTCGGACTGGATGGAAAAGAGGCAGGTTTGATCTACTCAACATTTTATTTTTCTATTTACATTCTTGCATTGATAGGTGGTATTATTGCCGACAAGACCCGTAATTACAAAGGTACCATTTTTGCCGGTATTGTCCTGATGGCGGTAGGCTACTTGATGCTTGCCATCCCGTCTCCTACACCGGTTGCCAATAAAACCTTGTTTTTGGTGATTACTTGTGCGGCCTTGTTTGTCATTGCTTTCGGAAATGGTCTTTTCAAGGGAAATCTTCAAGCGCTGGTAGGGCAGATGTACGACAATCCCCAATATTCCAGCATGCGTGATTCCGGTTTTCTCCTTATTCTATATGTTCATCAATGTAGGTGCCATCTTTGCTCCGTTTGCTGCAGTAGGCGTACGTAACTGGTGGCTGTCCACATTCGGCTACAATTATGATGCCGACCTGCCTGCCCTTTGCCACGGACATCTGGCAGGAACGCTGACTCCCGAAGCTGTGGACACTTATAGTGCACTGGCAACGAAAGCCACTATTTCCGGAACACCCGTAACGGATATGACGGTATTTGCCAATGAATATCTGAACGTGTTTACCACCGGTTTCCATTATGCATTCGGTGTAGCTATCTTGGCTATGGTTCTCTCTTTGGTAATTTTCGTCATCAACAGAAAGAAATTTCCCCGATCCCAGCAAGAAGGTGGCTGCAAAAGCGGGCGATGCCACTGCAGTGGAGATGAGCGCACAAGAGGTAAGACAGCGCATGTATGCATTGTTTGCCGTATTCGGTGTGGTAATTTTCTTCTGGTTCTCGTTCCATCAGAATGGGTTGACACTGACGTATTTTGCCAAGGAATATACAGATTTGAATTTATTCGGCATGGCTATTTCAGCTGAGCTGTTCCAGTCTTTGAACCCGATTTTCGTTGTATCTCTGACACCGGTCATCATGGCTGTCTTTGCAGCACAGCGTGCCAAGGGTAAAGAGCCTTCCACTCCGCGGAAGATTGCCATCGGTATGGGTATTGCTGCCACCGGCTTCCTTATAATGGCTATCGGTTCTTATGTAAGCAACTTGCCGATGCACAAGGATATAATCGCTTTGGGTACCTCTCCGGTGAAGGTGACTCCGCTGTTGCTGATGGTTACCTATCTGATATTGACTGTTGCCGAATTGTACATTTCTCCGTTGGGCATTTCATTCGTGTCCAAGGTGGCTCCTCCCAAATATCAGGGTATCATGCAGGGCGGTTGGCTCGGCGCTACTGCCATTGGTAATCAGTTGCTCGTTATCGGTGCTATCCTTTACGAAAGTATTCCTATCTGGATGACGTGGACGGTATTTGTAGTAGCGTGCTGCATTTCCATGTTCACCATGCTGTTCATGCTGAAATGGCTTGAAAAGGTGGCGAAGTAATCGGAAACGAAAGATAAAACTAAAGGCTGCGCAATGTTCGTAATGAACTGCGCAGCCTTTAGTTTTTGGAGGGCTTTTAATGCCGGGACTCAGATTTCCAGTCCCATGATGTAGTCATTCATGTAATATCCGTTTCCTATCGGGAAATCCCCTTCACGGAGTTTCCGCATTCCCATATGTTCGTAAAACTGCAGTGCCTTGTTGTTACGGTTCACATTCAATTCCATCAGACAAGGGCCGGGATGCACTTTCTTGATGTACTTGATGGCTTCGCGAAAGAGGAAACTGCCGCAATGTGCACCCTGGTAATAGGGGAGCACATAAATCTTTTGCAGGTGGAATAAATCTTCTCCTTGCTGCTGTACGGACACATATCCCGCCGCTTCACATTCTTCGTAAGCCAGGAAATAGACGTGGCCTTCCTCTTCCATTTGTTTACGGATATTGTCCAATGAATACATCCATTCCATCATGTAGTCGGTCTGCTCGGGAGTAAGGATATCCTTATACGTGACGGGAAATATTTGCTGCGCAAGTTTCTGAATCAGTGCGCAGTCTGCTGTCGTTGCTTTTCTTATGGTAAACATATCGGTTGTATTTATACTGTTTGGGGTGTAAAGTTAAGCCTTTTTTGTGAAACAATCGTTATCTTTGCAGACCGTTACCGAACTAACTAATTCTGATTTTAAAAATTATGGCATTTACGAGCAACATTATGATTGTCCGCCACAGATTGCTGAAGGAACTGGTAAAGCTGTGGAATAACAACGAACTTGTGGATAAAATAGACCGGCTGCCCATCGAGCTGAGTCCGAAGAGGTCCAAGCACGCGGGACGCTGCTGTGTGCACAAAGAGCGCGCGGTGTGGAAGTACAAGTCATTGCCGCTTCTGGGACTCGATATGGAGGACGAGACGGATGAGCTGACCCCCTTGTCGGAGTACGCTGCCCGTGCATTGGACAGAGCGGAAAATGGCAGGCCGAAAGACAACATCATGTGTGTGATTGACGAAGCTTGTTCGGCATGTGTGCAGATTAACTACGAGATTACGAACCTCTGCCGCGGATGTACGGCACGCAGTTGCCAGGTAAATTGTCCCAAGAAGGCAGTGCACGTCAAGGAGAGCGGGCAGGCATGGATTGACCATGATGCGTGTATCAGTTGTGGCATCTGCCATAAGAGTTGTCCCTACCATGCCATTGTTTATATTCCCGTACCTTGTGAGGAGGCTTGTCCCGTGAAAGCCATCAGTAAGGATGAGAAGGGGATAGAGCATATTGACGAAAGCAAATGTATCTATTGCGGAAAGTGTCTCAATGCATGTCCATTCGGAGCAATTTTCGAAATATCGCAAGTGTTCGACGTGTTGCACAGAATCCGTAAGGGTGAGCAGGTGGTGGCTATCGTGGCTCCGTCCATTCTGGGGCAGTTCAAGACGACTATTGAACAAGTGTATGGCGCACTGAAACAAGTGGGCTTTACGGATGTCATCGAGGTGGCGCAAGGTGCGATGGATACCGTCAGCAACGAGGCGCACGAACTGATTGAGAAGTTGGAAGAGGGACAGAAGTTTATGACGACTTCCTGCTGCCCGTCTTATATAGAACTGGTGAACAAGCATATTCCTGCCATGAAGCCCTACGTGTCGGGCACCGGTTCGCCGATGTACTATGCCGCACGCATTGCCAAGGAGAAGTATCCGGATGCAAAGGTGGTCTTTATCGGTCCGTGCGTAGCCAAGCGTAAAGAGGCGCAGCGTGACGAAGCGGTGGATTTCATTATGACTTTCGAGGAGATGGCTTCCGTGTTTGCCGGACTGGATATTCAGATGGAGCAGGCGAAGCCCTATTCCATGAGTTTCACTTCCGTGCGCGAGGCACATGGCTTTGCCCAGGCAGGCGGTGTGATGGGTGCTGTGAAGGCTTATCTGAAAGAAGAAGCGGATAAAATCAATGCCGTGCAGGTGGCTAATCTGGATAAGAAGGCTATCGGTTCGCTGCGTGCTTATGCCAAAACCGGTAAGGCTCCGGGACAGTTCATCGAAGTGATGGCATGCGAGGGTGGTTGCATCACCGGACCGTGTGCACACAATGAGATAGCTGCCGGAAAGCGTCAGTTGACACAAGAGTTGGCTAAGAGAGAGGAAACATATTGAAATATTTGATTGACAAACTGCGGAGCAATCGCAGGCTGGATGCCGAAGAGTATAAAGCCTTGCTTCTTTGCCGGGACACAGAACTTGCAGCCTACCTGCAGGAGCTTGCCCGGGAAGAAGCGCTTGCCCGCTTTGGCAATAAAATCTTCATTCGCGGACTGATTGAGATAACCAACCGTTGCCGCAATAACTGCTACTATTGCGGCATACGGAAGGAGAACCGGAACATAGTCCGTTATGAACTGGCGCAGGAGGAGATTCTTTCGTGTTGCCATGAAGGCTATCGGTTGGGCTTTCGAACCTTTGTGCTGCAAGGGGGGTCGAAGCGCAGGCGGTGAAGGATGAGGGGATGGTGGAGACAGTTGCCGCCATCCGGCAATCCTTCCCGGATTGTGCCATTACCTTATCTTTGGGCGAAAAAGTCGCGGGAAGCCTACGAACGTTTCTTCCTGGCAGGTGCCAACCGCTATCTGTTGCGGCACGAAACCTGCAACGAAGGGCATTATCACCGGCTTCATCCTGCTGAGATGTCCCTTTCCCATCGGTTGCAATGCTTGGACTGGCTGAAAGAGATAGGCTATCAAGTGGGAACCGGAATCATGGTAGGCAGTCCTTACCAGACGGTGGACCATCTGGTAGAAGATATTCTCTTCATCGAACGGTTTCAGCCGGAGATGATAGGCATGGGACCTTTTCTTCCGCATCACGATACTCCGTTTGCCTCTTTTCCGCCGGGAGATATGGAGTTGACGCTGAAGTTGCTTTCTATCTTCCGGCTGATGCATCCCGCGGCACTGATACCTGCTACCACTGCCCTGGCCACACTTGCTCCGGACGGACGGGAACGGGGAATATTGGCTGGCGCCAATGTCGTGATGCCTAATCTTTCGCCTTCTCATCAGCGGACGAAGTACTCCCTTTATGATAACAAAGCTTCTGCGGGTGCCGAAGCGGCAGAAGGTTTGCAAAAATTGGAGGAACAACTGAAAGGGATAGGCTACGAGGTATCAAAAGAGAGAGGAGATTATGAGAATGGAGAATTGACCGTTGATAATTGATAATTTTCAAATCTTCATTCTTTATTTTAATTACCAATTATCAATTTACGAAGTGTATAACATAAAGTCAAGACAAGCAGAAGAATTCATCAATCATCAGGAGATATTGGATACATTGGAGTATGCGCAGGCAAACCGCAACAACCGTCCGCTCATCGAAAGTTTGATTGACAAGGCTGCTTTGTGCCAGGGGCTTTCCCATCGGGAGGCGGCCCTACTGCTGGAATGTGACGAGCCGGAACTGGTGCAGCGCATCTATCATCTGGCACGTGAAATCAAACGGAAATTCTATGGCAACCGCATTGTGATGTTTGCCCCGCTTTACCTTTCCAACTATTGCGTGAACGGCTGCGTCTATTGCCCGTATCATGCCAAGAACCGTACCATTCCCCGCAAGAAACTCTCGCAAGAGGAGATACGCCGCGAGGTTATCGCCTTACAGGACATGGGGCATAAACGCCTTGCCCTGGAAGCCGGAGAAGACCCTCGAAACAACCCTATCGACTATATCTTAGAGTCCATCCGCACCATCTACAGCATCCACCACAAGAACGGGGCCATCCGCCGGGTGAATGTCAACATAGCCGCCACTACAGTGGAAAACCTATCGGTTGCTGAAAGAGGCAGGTATCGGCACTTATATCCTTTTTCAAGGAGACTTACAGCAAAGAGCATTACGAAGTCTTGCATCCCACGGGACCGAAAAGTAATTATGCCTACCACACCGAAGCGATGGACCGCGCTATGGAGGGTGGCATCGACGATGTAGGTATCGGTGTATTGTTTGGTCTGAATACCTATCGCTACGACTTCGTAGGATTGCTGATGCATGCCGAACATCTGGAAGCTACCTTTGGCGTAGGTCCGCATACCATCAGCGTACCGCGCATTTGTCCGGCAGATGATATTTCGACCGAGGATTTTCCCGATGCCATCTCGGATGAGATGTTCTGCCGTATTGTGGCGGTTACCCGCATTGCGGTGCCTTATACGGGAATGATTATTTCCACCCGTGAGTCGGAAGCCGTACGCCGTCGGGTGCTCGAACTGGGTGTTTCGCAGATAAGCGGCGGTTCACGCACCAGCGTAGGAGGTTATGCCGTGCCGGAAGCCAAAGAGGAAGATTCCTCCCAATTCGATGTGAGCGACCGGCGCACGCTGGATGAAGTGGTGAGCTGGCTGCTCGACTTGGGGCATATCCCCAGTTTCTGCACCGCCTGCTACCGCGAGGGACGTACCGGAGACCGCTTCATGTCGCTCGTCAAGCGCGGACAGATAGCAAACTGCTGCCAGCCCAATGCACTGATGACATTAAAAGAATATCTGGAGGACTATGCCTCCTCCGAAACCAAGGAGAAGGGCATGCGGCTGATTCGTGAGGAGATGAAGCATATCCCGAACCCCAAGATACGGGCGATAGCCGAACGTAATCTTCAGGAGATAGGGGAGGGGAAAAGAGACTTTAGATTTTAGATTTCGGATTTATGAATAATACACCTCGTTCCAACCGCCTGCACATTGCCGTCTTTGGACGACGGAACAGCGGAAAGTCTAGCCTTGTCAATGCCTTGACCGGGCAAGACACGGCATTGGTATCCGCAACGCCCGGCACTACTACCGACCCCGTGACCAAAGCCATGGAAGTATATCCTTTGGGCCCGTGCCTCTTTATCGATACCCCCGGTTTTGATGACGACGAAGGCGAACTGGGCGGTATGCGCGTGGAGCGTACCTTAAAGACGGTGGAGAAAGCGGACATCGCCCTCTTGCTTTATGAAGCTGACGGAACGCTGGAACAGCAGTGGCTAAAGCTGCTGGCTGCGCGCGAAATCCCCGTGATACTGATACTGAATAAAGCCGATTCCCGTCAAGACACCGCTTCCATGGTTCTTCGGATTGAAAAGGAGTGCGGGCAGGCTCCCGTTGTGGTCAGTGCCAAAGAGGGTACCGGCATTCAAGGCATTTTCGATGCTATCCTCGAAAAGCTTCCCGAGAATTTTGGTGAGCAGACTATCACGGGCAATTTGGTAAGTGAAGGAGATGTCGTCCTGCTGGTGATGCCCCAGGATATACAAGCCCCAAAGGTCGTCTCATTCTTCCGCAAGTGCAGACCATCCGCGAACTGTTGGATAAAAAGTGCTTAGTGATGAGCTGCACCACCGACAAGCTGCAAGCCTCCCTGCAAGCCCTTGTCCGTCCGCCTAAGCTGATAATCACAGACTCTCAAGTGTTCCCCATCGTCTATCAACAAAAGCCTGCCGAGAGTAGTCTTACTTCCTTCTCGGTTCTTTTTTGCCGGTTACAAAGGAGACATCAATGCCTTTGTAGAGGGAGCTGCCGCTATTCATAGCCTGACACCCCAATCGCGTGTACTGATAGCCGAAGCCTGCACCCACGCCCCGCTGACCGAGGACATCGGCACCGTCAAAATTCCCCGCCTGCTACGAAAGCGCATCGGCGAGGAATTGCAGATAGACTTTGTATCTGGAAATGACTTTCCCAGAGACTTGTCCCGATATGATTTAATTATCCATTGCGGCGCTTGCATGTTCAACCGGAAGTACGTTCTCAATCGTATAGCCCATGCCCGCGCACAGCACATCCCCATAACCAACTACGGAGTAGCAATTGCGAGTCTGACCGGTATATTGGATAAAATTGTTATCCATCGGTAAATATCCCTCTCCCTCTTTGTTCATGTTACTGATGTAATAGAGTAGTGTGAACTACATTTTTTTTGTTAATTATACTTAATATAAGGTACTTTGTAATGCAAGGTACTGATATAATACATATATTTGTGCCATACAAGGAACAACAATAGAATGAATGAGGACACTCATTACTCTATTGCGCAGCCAAATAGTAAATAGTAAATTGTCAAATAGTAAATACCATTATGGATGTAAACAATGTAAAGTCGCAAATGCGCAAGGGCATGCTTGAATATTGCATCATGCTGCTGCTGCACAAGGAGCCGGCTTACGCTTCGGATATCATTCAGAAGTTGAAAGAAGCCAGACTGATTGTAGTGGAAGGTACACTTTATCCGTTGCTCACCCGTCTGAAGAACGACGACTTGCTGGGTTATGAATGGATTGAGTCTACGCAAGGTCCTCCACGTAAGTATTACCGGTTGACGGAAAAAGGAGAAGTCTTTCTCGGTGAACTGGAAATGTCCTGGAAAGAGTTGAACGAGACGGTGAATCACATCAGCAATTCTTGAAATGACCACAGAGAATATGCTGCATTCGCCGAATGGTAAATAGTAAATCGTAAATAGTCAAATTGTAAATAAATAGTGTGTTATGAAAAAGACATTAACTGTAAATTTAGGTGGAACCGTTTTCAATATTGATGATGACGCATACCGTCTTTTGGATAATTATCTGAGTAATCTCAAGATGCACTTCCGCAAGGAAGCAGGTGCCGACGAGATTGTAGATGATATTGAACGCCGTATTTCCGAACTCTTTGCCGAGAAATTGTCGGCCGGTTCGCAAGTAATCACGATAGCCGATGTGGAAGAGGTGATTGCCCGCATGGGAAAGCCGGAAGATATGGAGGCGGAAGGAGAGAGTGCTAGTGCCGATTCCGGCAGCACGAGTGCCGGGGGCGGCTATGGTGCCGGTGCTTGGAACAGCAATACCGCTTATGGCACTACACGCCGTCGTCTATACCGCAATCCGGATGACAAAATGCTGGGTGGTGTCATCAGTGGAATGGCTGCCTACCTGGGATGGGATGTAACTTTACTTCGACTGTTACTGCTTGTCATCTTGATTTGTGGGGTAGGGACATTGATACCGGTCTATATCGTGTGTTGGCTGGTTATACCGGAAGCCCGCACAGCAGCCGAGAAGTTGAGTATGCGTGGCGAGGCCGTTACGGTGGAGAATATCGGAAAGACGGTGACGGACGGTTTTGAGAAGGTTGCCAATGGGGTGAATGATTATATGAGGTCGGATAAACCCCGTACTTTCTTGCAGAAGTTGGGAGATGCATTGGTGATGATTGTCGGCTGGTTCTTGAAAATCTGTCTGGTGATATTCGCCATTATTTGCAGTCCGATACTGTTTGTGTTTGGAGTGGTATTCGTGGCGCTGTTGTTTGCTGCGATAGCGGTGGCTGTTGGTGGTGGTGCAGCTCTCATTTCCCTTTTCCCGATGGCTGATGTGGTACTGCCTACTTCTCCGCTGTCTGCCATTGTGATGTACATTGCAGGTATCTTGTTGGTAGGAATTCCTTTGGTCAGCCTTGTGTGGGCCATCTTTAGCCAGATATTCAAGTGGCAGCCGATGAACTCCGGCTTGAGTGGACGCTGGTTATTCCTTTGGATTGTAAGTGCAGCTTGCTTCGGAATCTGTTTTGCAGTGCAGGGGGCTACTTTCCCGGAATTGGGTATCTTTAATTTCTGAGAATAGTAATTTCTTTTTTAATTGATATCGTGTTTGTGGAAATCAGATTTCTATAAACACGATATTTTTTTATTGGGTGTAATTGGTTGTTATACAGTGAAATATTGCGTTTGGAAAAGGCGTTTTTTAAACGTTCGTTTAATGAACGCAAAGATAACGTGTATTTTTGAATCTCGCAAAATGTTTAATAAAAATATTCTATAAATTTCTTTTTAGTGAGTATAATACTTTGTCAGTAAGCCTATTGCATTGTATTTCTCTAACTTCTTCCTTTTACTAATTTTTAAGTAATCTTCCCTCTTTAATTTTCTTAAATATTGACGTTCGAAAAAACGAACGTCTATTGAACGCTTTTTGCTTGCAATAGATTCGTTTACAGCATTTTACCTGTCAGGTAATGAATGACTGCAAAAAATCTGTTGACAAGAAGGGCATAAAGCTTGTCGTATTCTACATAAAGTGTCCGCAAGTAATTGAATTTCAAGTGTATGCAAGAGGTTCAAAGCCCCAGGAGAACACCCTTGTCTGAACAAAAGCATAAAATGGGAATAGAGAAAGAGGCCGAAATCTGGTATGCTATGCGTGCCACCTACCGCAGAGAACCGGATGCCATGCGTCTGCTAAAGAAAGAAAATTTGGGCTGTTTCATTCCTATGCAATACAAGATATGTATAAAAAAACGGGAAAAAATGTCCGTGCTCTGGTTCCGGTCGTTCATAATCTGCTTTTTGTCCATGCCCGTCCTTCCGATGTGCAGCGTGTCAAGTCTCAAGTCACTTATCTGCAATATATCACCGATACCCGCAGTGGGCAGAAGATTATTGTCCCAGACGGTCAGATGCAGCGTTTCATTGCCGTATCCGGCACTTACGATGATCATCTTCTTTATTTTCAACCGGATGAATTGAACTTGTCCAAGGGTACCAAAGTCCGGATTACCGGCGGTGAATTTGAGGGGCAAGAGGGGATATTTCTGAAGGTAAAGGGCGCACGTGACCGTCGCGTGGTTATCGAAATACAAGGTGTCATAGCTGTTGCCATGGCCACTATCCATCCCGATCTTATAGAAGTAATCGGCTGAACTTTAATTTTTAAGTTTTTAATTCTATAATTGCTTATGTCTCTTTCCGAAGAAGCAATCACTCTTCAGCGTGCTGCGCACGATCTGATGTATTTGGGTATGGACGGCAGTCCCGTCTATAGCGATGACTTGTCACGGCGGAACGGTGAGGTCTACCGTCTTACCATGGCTTTGTACCGGTCGGGTGTAAAAGGCACTACCATCGAAGAGCAGGCAAATGTCTGTCTTGCCCTTCTTATGGGTTACAGCGCCTCTTTTGTGGACCATGGCGAAAAGCAGCGGCATGTCCAGAAAGTGCTGGACTGTTGTTGGGATGTGCTCGATGCCCTTCCCGCTTCCTTACTGAAGCTCCGTCTGCTTACCGCCTGCTACGGTGAAGTGTTCGACGAGTCTTTGGCCGACGAAGGCCGTTCCATCATCGCCTCCTGGGATTCCTTATCACTTACTCCCGAACAGCAGGAAGCGGTTGATGAGTTTCAGAATGTGACAGACAATCCCTATCCGTGGGAATATATCGATGAATAAAACTTTTCATTATAATGCTTAACAATAAATCCGTATTGATTACCGGAGGAACGGGTTCCTTCGGAAAGAAGTTTGTGGAAACCATCCTCCGTGATTATCCGCAAGTAAAGAAAATCATTATTTACTCCCGCGATGAGCTGAAGCAATTTGAGCTGAAACAGAAATATCCCGGTCATAAGTATCCGCAACTGCGTTTCTTTATCGGTGATGTCCGTGACCTCGAACGCCTGACGCGGGCTTGCGAAGGAGTGGACGTGATTATCCATGCAGCCGCCATCAAGCAGGTGGATACCGCTGAATACAATCCCGAAGAGTGCATCAAAACCAATGTACACGGTGCGCAGAATGTGATAAAGGCTGCTCTTGCCACCGGTGTACAGCATGTGGTGGCCCTTTCTACCGACAAGGCATGTGCCCCCATCAATCTTTATGGCGCCACCAAGCTCACTTCCGACAAGCTGTTTACTGCTGCCAACAATATCAGCGGTTCCAAGAACATCAGGTTCTCCGTAGTCCGTTATGGCAATGTGATGGGTTCCCGCGGTTCCGTAATCCCTTTCTTTATCAACAAGCGTGACAACGGGGCGAAGGAACTTCCCATAACCGATATGCGCATGACCCGTTTCAACATTTCGCTGGAAGCCGGTGTCGCTTTGGTCATGTATGCCATCGGACATCACCTGGGTGGTGAAATCTTTATTCCTAAGATTCCTTCCTATCATATCCAGGACGTGGCTACCGCCATTGCACCCAATCTGCCGCAGGTGGAAGTGGGCATCCGTCCGGGAGAGAAGCTGCACGAGGAGATGATTACTGTAACCGATGCTCTTGATACAATCGATTTGGGCAGATATTATGTCATTCTTCCTTCCGTATCTTTCAAGCACAGTCGCGAAGAGTTCATCAGACATCACAATGCAGTACCCGTTCCCGACGGTTTCCACTACAGCAGTGACAACAATACGGAGTGGGAGACAGTAGAGACTATGCGCGAGAATATAAAGAAATACGTTGACCCTAATTTCGAGGTGAAATGATAAGCAAGCCTATTCCATACGGTCGTCAGCATATCACAGATGAGGATATCCGGGCAGTCATCGATACCCTGAAAAGCGATTACCTGACACAAGGTCCCAAAATCAGGGAATTTGAAACGAAATTTGCCGAATATGTAGGTGCACAATATGCCGTAGCGGTGAACAATGCCACTTCGGGGCTTCATCTTGCAGCTACCGCACTGAATGTAAAGCCGGGCGACAAGGTGATTGTCACTCCCATGACCTTTGCTGCCAGTGCCAACTGCATCCGCTATTGTGGCGGCGAGGTGGTATTCTGTGATATTGACAAGGATACTTACCTCATGGATATTCGTAAACTCGAAGCCATGCTTAAAGCTTCTCCCCGCGGTACTTACAAAGGTATTGTTCCGGTTGATTTTGCAGGCTATCCTTTGGATCTGGAAGAGTTCAGAAAGCTTGCCGACGAGTACGGCTTGTGGATTATCGAGGATGCCTGTCATGCTCCCGGTGGCTATTTCATGGACAGTAAAGGCAAGAAACAACATTGTGGCAATGGTTGTTTTGCCGACTGTGCCGTATTCTCTTTCCATCCCGTGAAACATATCGCTACGGGTGAGGGAGGCATGGTGACCACCAACAGCAAGGAGCTCTATGACAAGCTTTGTCTTTACCGTACGCATGGCATTACGAAAGACCCTGCTTTATTGCACGAGCATCATGGTGGCTGGTATTACGAGATGCAGGAGTTAGGCTACAATTACCGTCTGACTGATTTTCAGGCTGCCTTGGGTATTTCTCAGCTGGAGCGTGCGAAAGCAGGTCTTGACCGCCGCCATGAAATCGTGAGACGCTATAATGAAGCGTTTTCCGGAATAGATGGTATCAAGACTCCGTTCAATGCTGCCGATGTCTATCATGCTTATCACCTTTATATCATTCAAGTAGCTGACCGCTTGGGCCTTTATAATTATCTGCACGAGAACAATGTCTATGCGCAGGTTCATTATGCTCCGCTTCATCTGATGCCTTACTATCAGCAGTGGAGAAATAGGAAAGGCGATTTACCTATAGTAGAAGAGTATTACGAACATTGTCTGAGTCTTCCGATGTATCCCACGTTGACGGACGAGGAACAGGAGTATGTGATTGAAAAGGTTATAGAATATATAAAACAATGATTACTTCCATTCCT
>ENA-OQCV01000303-OQCV01000303.1-human-gut-metagenome-genome-assembly--contig:-NODE-303-length-14192-cov-3.269605_pt1 | contig 14192 bp, 21 predicted proteins | sample MGYA00242766_ERZ504592 | MGnify/ENA primary metagenome ERZ504592 (study PRJEB26092, sample SAMD00036315) | human gut metagenome | host: Homo sapiens | study: EMG produced TPA metagenomics assembly of...
TTGGTTTTGCAATTATCTTCTCCATACCCGTAAAAGCAACGGCAAATGGGGTCCAATTAAAAGCAAATCGGACATACACAGCATATGATGTTACCGGTGATGGAACGAAAGATAAAATCAGAATCAGAGCAGCCAATCAAACCGACGATGAAGCATATTCGATCACTTACTGTATCGGTTAATGGAAAACAGCTTACAGATTAAAAAATACACGATTTTTATAATGTTATAGCAAATATTTATACATTGAAAAACGGACAGCCGTTTTTATATCTCTATGCACCAGCCGATAATGGTGACGGACCTGTATGTGCATTATTAAAATACACAAACGGAAAGTTCAGAAAGGCCCTTGATTTCACTGAAATTATGGCAGGATACGGAAACCATCGCATAGGTGAAGTTACCAACTTAAATGGAAATAAGATTGTAATTACAGAGAGCATCGTTTCTTATTCTCTTGGTATCAATGCAATTAATTTCACCTACGAATATGTCAATGGAAAATTTGTTCCGACAAGCAGATATGGATCTTACAAAGAAATATATTCCGCAGATGGAAGCAGCCGACATTTCACAGTAAGCAGTGATCTTCCGGCGTATACCAGACCAGGCGCTACTGCGGTGAACACAACACTGAAAACCGGATCATTAACAAAAATCATTAAATGCGCACTCATAAACGGAAAGATGTATATTCAATTAGAATGCGATGGAGAAATCTACTGGATTAAAGCGTTGGAAAATCCACCGATTGCTGATAACGAAAGACAATTTATGGAAGTTAGATATGCAGGATGATATCATACTCTCACTATTTTACAAAAAAAGTCATAGGTTTAATTCCCAAAAAGCCACCAAGAGATTTTTCTTATCTCCTGGCAGCTTCTCTTCATTATATCATTAAATTATTGTACAACACTCATGCTTTCATCGATCCAGTTCTGAACCATCGCAGCACTTACTTTAAGATAGTGGGCTATTTTTTCAGCTTTCATTCCATCCGCAGCCATGGACAAAGCAGTTTCTTTTGCCTGTGGCACCACGATTTCATAAAAATAGAATCCCAGATAGCCGATATTTTCCAACTTGATGATGACAATACTCCTGTATGAGAGATAAAGCCCAAAAGAAAAGCAGTTTGAACCGAGAGTAACTAACTCGATAATCAAGCTGCTTTTTTCATATCACGTTATTCAATTCATCAAGACTTCTGCAATTATCTCTGCTGCTATCTGGGAACCTTTTTCATTTGGATGGAACCCATCATCCGCATAAAGATTTACTTTATCTGAAAGTTCATAAAATTTCTTTCCAACATCTGCAATCAAAGTATGGTTTCTATCTGCTGCTAGGTGATAAGCTTCATACAGTTTCTGATACATCTCATCATAATCCATTCCAAAAGTTTCCAACTTCTTTCCTCCACGTTGATATGCCCAGGTCGCATAAAAAACTGGCTTTGCTCCATTCTCCCTGATCTTCTCACAGAGTTTTTCTGCATTTTCAAGGAAACTGGCTTTTGATGTAATTGGACCATTGCTCATTTCCTGTAAAATGACAAAATCCCATTTTTCATTTTGCAAAGCTTCCTGTGTACGCTTTCCCATCTTTGTTTTCGGATTTAACTGATCTGCCAATCGTTCCCCTCCACGGGTATGTTGCACAATCTCTGCACCGGTCAACTCAGCCAACATGTCCGGCATATGATTTGCCGTTGTAAAACTGTTTCCTAACATCAATATTCTCATCTTCTATATTCCTTTATTATGCGCATTTACTTCTATCGCATAAACCAATTCCGTATGTTCATCAAACAAAACCCACTCCACCAGATCAAAATCATCTGGATGTTCCTTCAAAAATCCAGCAACTGTATTTACTGCAATTTTTGCTGCAAGTCCAACCGGAAATGAATACACTCCTGTAGAAATTGACGGAAATGCGATTTTTCTGATTTTGTGTTCCAGTGCCAGCTGCATAGAAGATAAATAACAGCTTGCAAGTAATTCTTTTTCATTTTGATTCCCACCATTCCATATTGGTCCTACTGTATGGATAACATACTCACAAGGGAGCTTATATGCTTTTGTAATTTTTTCGCCTTCCCTGTCTCACATCCATGTAATGTTCTGCATTCTTCCAAAAGTTCTGGTCCTGCTGCTCTGTGAATTGCTCCATCCACACCTCCGCCACCAAGAAGTGAATTATTCGCAGCATTTACGATTGCCTGAACATCTGTAATTTTTGTAATGTCTCCTCTGATTGTTTTCAACAATTCCATAATTTCTTTACTCACACTTTCTGTATTCTTCCAAAATGTCATTTGCTCCATAGATATTCTGGGAGTGTTCCATATTGCTGTTGCACATATTATAATGCAATATATGAAGTGATGTATATAAGAAAAACCCTTGAAAATACTGGATTTTCAAGGGTTTTAAGACTCTTTTTAAAGTTCTGCAAAAACCAGATTACTGTGCCATCTGTTTTGCAACTTCTTCTGCAAAGTTCTCTTCTTTCTTTTCGATACCATCACCTGTCTCGTAACGTACGAAACCTTTAACAGTAATCTTAGCACCGTTTTCTTTAGCAACCTGCTCTACGTATTTAGCTACAGACTGTTTTCCGTCTTCAGCTTTAACGTATGTCTGGTCAAGAAGGCAGATTTCTTTAAGCTCTTTTTTGATACGTCCTGTGATCATTCCTTCGATAACCTTAGCCGGTTTCTGGGATTCTTTCGGATCGTTCTGAATCTGAGCCATAAGGATTTCTTTCTCATGCTCAATGTATTCTGCGCTTACTTCGCTGTCGCTTGTGTACTGTGGTTTCAGAGCTGCAATCTGCATTGCTACGTTCTTAGCCATTTCTTTAACAGCATCGTTAACTACGTCTGTTTCAACGTCTACAAGAACACCAATCTTACCGCCCATATGTGTGTAGGAAGCAACGAAACCGTTCTCTTCTGTAACCTGAGCAAATCTTCTGATGTTCATGTTCTCGCCGATAACTGCGATCTGAGCTGCAAGAGCTTCTTTAACAGTCTTAGTTGTATCAAGTGCCCATGCTTCTGCAAGGAAAGCATCGATATCTGCTGCTGTTGTGTTCATAGCCTGAGCTGCTACGTCTGCAACGTAGTTCTGGAATTTTTCATTCTTAGCTACGAAGTCTGTCTCAGCATTAACTTCTACAACAACTGCTTTCTTTCCGTCTTCGGAAACTAAAGTTTTGCAAAGACCTTCTGCTGCTACACGGCTTGCTTTCTTCTGTGCTGTAGCAAGACCTTTTTCGCGAAGGAATTCTACTGCTTTATCCATATCACCTTCTGTAGCTGTAAGAGCTTTCTTACAATCCATCATTCCGGCGCCGGTCATTTCTCTTAATTCTTTTACCTGTGCTGCTGTGATAGCCATTTCATTTTCCTCCTGAATAATATTCGTAAATCGCCCGGAGGGGCTTTTCCTTTTTCAATGACAGGAAAGCCTGTCGGCTTTCCTGTACTGGTTCAAAAAATTATTCTTCTGTAGCTGCGAACTCTTCAGATTCAGCTTCGATTTCACCGTCTGCATCTGCAGTACCCTGTTTTGCTTCGATAACAGCGTCTGCCATTTTGGAAACGATTAATTTTACTGCACGGATTGCATCATCGTTACCCGGAATTACATAATCCAGTTCTTCCGGATCGCAGTTTGTATCGCAGATACCGATAAGCGGGATTCCTAATGTATGAGCTTCCTGTACGCAGATTCTTTCTTTCTTAGGATCTACGATGAAGATTGCATCCGGAAGTCTCTTCATTTCTTTGATACCGCCGATGTTTTTCTGTAATTTTGCAAGTTCTTTTTTCAGCTCAATAACTTCTTTCTTAGGAAGAACGTCAAATGTTCCATCAGCTTCCATAGCTTCGATTTCTTTCAGTCTTGCAATACGGCTCTGGATAGTTTTGAAGTTTGTAAGCATACCACCTAACCATCTCTCGTTTACATAGAACTGTCCGCAACGCTCTGCTTCTGTTTTGATAGCATCCTGAGCCTGTTTCTTTGTTCCTACGAATAAGATGCTTCCACCGTCTGCTACGATATCAGCGATTGCATTGTAAGCATCGTCAACCATACCTACAGACTGCTGTAAGTCGATGATGTAGATACCGTTTCTCTCTGTGTAGATGTATGGAGCCATTTTAGGGTTCCATCTTCTTGTCTGATGTCCGAAATGTACGCCTGCTTCTAAAAGCTGTTTCATTGAAATAACGCTCATGTTTGTTCTCCTTTTTGGTTAATTTCTTCCGCCCGGTTCTTTTTCCTGGGGACCCAGCCTCACACCGCAGGGCACCATCCGCGGGAATCTCCGAACGTGTATATTTTTTGCACGCGCAATAGATGCGCATGACTCGCAACTTCTGTAGTATAGCATACAAAAACCCTCCATGTAAAGAGGGCTTTTTTGCAAACTTTTTATTAATTTTTACAGTTTCTTCCAGGTTCTGATCTGCTTCTGACAAACTCAGTTTCCTGCACTTTACCGACACATGTTATAATGTCCATTATATCAGCGGACAATCAACCATGTATTCTTACAATTTTACTTATTTTATGACAACACTTTCTTTTAATCTCTTTTCTTCTTCTGCAGTCAACTGTCGGCATTCGCCTTTTTTGGAGATCATCCGGCAATGTCAATACTCCCATGGAAATTCGTTTCAGATAGACGACTTTCTTTCCTACTGCTTCTGTCATTCGCTTGACCTGATGGAATTTCCCCTCTTTGATCGTAAGCTGAATTTCTGATGACCATCCTGACGGGTACTGTTCCAGTTCTGTCTCTTCAACTTTTCTTGTACTGAGGATCTTCAGTTTTGCCGGCATTGTGGGATTTTTTTCTCCGATTTCCAGACCATCTGCGAAGCGCTGCACATCCTCTTTGGTCATACATCCGTCTGTAACCGCATAATAGGTCTTGTCCACATGTTTCTTTGGAGAAAGCAATTCATGCGCCAGTGCTCCGTCGTCTGTGATCAGAAGCAGTCCTTCCGTATCTTTGTCCAGTCTTCCCACCGGAAACAGGCCTTTTCTGTCTGATGCTACAAGTTCCATCACTGTTTTGTCCCGCTTATCTTCTGTGGCACTAACATACCCTGCCGGTTTGTGCAGAAGATAATAGACAAATTTCGGTGCCTGGGAAATTCTGTTTCCGTCCAGAACTACTTCATCCTCTTCACTGACCTTGATCTCCGATTTCTTTGCAGGCACACCGTTGACCTGGACTTTTCCTTTTTGAATAAATTTTTTTTGACCTCACTTCTGGTTCCTGCTCCTGCATCTGCCAGGAACTTGTCCAGACGAACTGCTTTCTTCATTCTTCTTCCTCGCCAGTTTCTACTATTTTCTTTATAAATTCCGGCTCTTTCGCTTTCAGTACAGCAAACTCTATTCCGTTTAGCGATTCTCCGGCAGACTCTGTACTGTTCAGAGCCACTTTCACACTCACACCCGCCTCCGTTTCCAGCCATGCCGGACACTCCAATTCACGGATCAGGCTCTGGGCTAATTCTTCTTTCTGTTCAGAATCTGTGACATCCATTTCTTCTGCATTATATGTCACTGAATAATCGTACTGTTTCAGATTTTCTTTTTCCATAACAAAAGCATAACCTTTTTCTTTCAGGAAAACAAGTGTCCGCTTAAATGTCGGGAAAATATATCTTCCTACTTCTGCATAGGATTCCGGTGCAATATGCTCATCCATATCTGCATAGGAAGTAGCGTAAAGCTCCATCTGTCCACACGGGATTCCTATAAGTTCCTGCGGTGAGGCTTCTGCTATATCCTGTTTCAGCAGATCCAGCAGCTTCTGACTGTCAGATTTTTCCAATGTTACAGAGTACTGATCATCTAATTCATTTAAAGGATCTACTGTTATAAAAGACACTTTCTGTCTGTACTTTTCCAGAATATCATATTTATTATCTTTTAATGTTCCCTGCTCATAGCATGCTTCCAGCAGTCTGCCAAGCTGCTCCGCTGTCACTATATATTGTCTGGTAATATCGAAACCGCTCTTCTTTTTAAAACTGAACTCCTATTTCTGTTCCGCTGCACTCCTTACTGTTCTGATAAGACGCAATTTCTTTTAACACTTCATAGATTTTAATCTGACATTCCTGCATCTGTCCATCTGCCATAATTTCCCGCCCATAAAATAAAAGAGTCTGTCCAGTTTATATGAACCAGAACTCACTTCCATCTGCGGTTCATTCACACTCTCAGTTCCTATCCACTCCAGATTCAGACTGATTCCTCAGTTTTTGCCATTGTCGGAATTCTTGTATCATATCCGATGGCATCTGTGTGTAATATCCAGGCACTGACAGCTACACATATTCCCAAAAGCATAAGCTGCAGCTTATGTGCTGCCATTTTACGGAAATCCATTGCAAAAATAACCTGCAAAATTCCATAAAATACAACTGTCCCCAGCACAAGCCCGAATATCCACCAGCCAGTCCTGTTCTCTTCCGGTCCGATCAGCGCAAACATCGTTCCAATTGCCAGAGCAGCAGGGATTACGACCATAAACAAAAGGATTGGTTCCAGAAATCCGTAAACAAAAGATTTTCCTGTTTTCTCAGCTGGACGCTTTGTATATGCCAGATATGCACATACTGCCAGAACAATCAGAAGCAGTATCCCGCCCACTATAATGATCCAGAAATTCTTTTGTCCTGAATAAGTCCGCAATGCCACGGAAATAGATACAGGTGAAAGAAAAACAGATATCTTTTCTGCCATTCCCTCTTTAAGTCCCATATTCGTTCTGAAATACATCATTTCCAGCACCCATAAAAGAATGCCCAGTACCGGTCCGTAAAGGTAAACACAGCATAATGACAGAATACCTGCCAGAATATTTCCCGCAATTGCCAGTGCCAACACTGCTCCGAAATACAGCAGCAGATACATAAGCAAATGTTCCAGAAACATTTTCCCCGCTGCCGTGATCAGATGACTACCATGTCCTTTGCTGACTGCAATCGCCATTGTGATCAGTTCCATGATCACATATGGAACCAGATACAGCACCAGACCTCTGATTGCTTTTTCCCAAAAGAACCTGCTTCTTGTTACCGGAAGACTGTGATAAAAATCATCTTATCTCTGGAAAAAGATACCAGAATTCATTCAGGGCATTTACAACGGCCGCAAGCATTGTAACCAAAAAGCCTGGAACTATCAGATAGGAACAGATCATGGCAAAAGTCATCCTGTGGATTTCATCCGTCTGATTTCCGATCAGCATCAGTTCTGCTACCGGAAATGCAACCATAAACCCCAGTAACAACAGCACCAGAATCCAGGTACTGCCTTTTAAGCTGCTTCTTAATGATCTACCAGAAAATGTTTTTGACTTCATAGCCTGCCACCTCCGTTTCGCTGATAAATATCTCCTCCAGTGTCAATGGAATCACTTCGCAGAATATTGGATTCTGTGTCTGTACTTTCTGAAGTATTTCTTCTCTGGTCCCTCTTGCAGTAAGTATCAGAAGTGATCCCTGATGTTCTTTCTTTAAAACGTCCAATTCTTTCAAAAGTGCTTCTTCTTTTGTCTGATCCGGCAGTACACACTGGATCTTATGGATATGGAATTTCATGTCTTCCAGTTCTCTGGATAAAAGAATTCCTCCTTTGTGCAGGAATCCTACATGGTCACACACATCCTCCAGTTCTCTCATATTATGAGATGCGATCACCGGGGTAAAATCCCGATTCATGATTTCAGACACAAACAGACTCTTTACTGCCTGACGCATGACCGGATCAAGTCCATCGAACGTTTCATCGCATAACAGATATTTTGTCCCTGCACTGATTCCCATAATGACCAGAAGCTGTTTCTTCATTCCCTTGCTGTAGGAACTGATCCTGCGTTTCTCATCCAGATGAAACTGGTCCATTAATTTACTGTAACGGTCAGTCATAAAGTCCGGATAATATTCTCTGTAGAAATCTTTCAGATCTGCTGCCGTATATCCCTGTGGAAAATATCCACCGTCTGAAATGTAAAATATCTGCTGTTTTATCTTTTCATTCTCATAGACCGGTTCCTGATCCACCAGGATTTCTCCTTCGTCCGGCTTTATCACTCCGGCAGCCATTCGAAGCAGCGTGCTCTTTCCTGCACCGTTGGTCCCTACCAGTCCGAAAATCTGGCGTTCACCGATTTCCATTAATACATGGTCAATGGCATGGATCTCTCCGAAAGCTTTACTGCAGTTTCTAATCTCTATCATGATTCGTCCTCCTTTTCAAAGATTTCCGCAAGCATTTTCTCCAGTTCCTCTCTGTTGAATCCTGTGTTTCTGCCTTTCTGTATCAGTGCTGTGAATTCTTTTCGGTAGCTCTCTCTGTTTATCTTCTGTACCTGAGAGCTGTCTGCTACGAAATTTCCTCTGCCTTTTACAGGATAGATCAGTCCCAGTTTCTCCAGCTCCATATATGCACGCTGGATCGTGTTGGGATTGACGGACAGTTCTGTGGCAAGCTGCCTTACTGACGGCATCTGCGATCCCGGCAGCAGGACACCGTTCAGGATTAGGATCTGAAATTTATCTGTAACCTGTTCATAGATTGGACGCCTGTCCTGATAATCCAAAACAATCACTGGTGATTCCTCCTTTCTGTTACGTGTTTCATGATGTGTTGTTTTATTTTATGCGTGTATTTAGTGTATTAGTTGTATTGATACATTCATAATACAGAATACTGTTGTATCTGTCAAGTACTTAATAGCTAAATACTTATTTGTCAAACAGATATTCTCTGTTTAATTCAGTAAAAGGTTATTTCCGAATCCTAATCAAACTGTTAGGTTTTACTCTTTCCAGTACATCTAAATTTCCGTATACTGATTATTTTCATTTTTGTCCTTAACATAATCATTTTTCTAATAACAAAGACACCTGCATGTGTACTGTCATTCCACTAATTGCAGATGTTCTTTATCTTGTCTCTATTTTATATCATTCGTTTTACCTTTTTTCTTATACTGCACATCTTTTCGAAATGGGTAAGGCAATATACCACACTGATCAACAGAATCAGATAGATCAATATGAGAATCTGTACCCCATATTTCACGGAATACAAATCCAGTGCATATTCTGAGATAAGCAGTGACCAGATGTTTGCTCCCATATGGAGCAGCATACTGCTGTAAGTATTTCCACTCATTTCCAGTATCCATGCAAATGCAGTTCCGAGGATACTTGCGTAAATTCCCTGTACGATATTTCCGTGATAGATACCAAATATCAACCCGGAAATCACTGCTGCCACCGGCATCTTCAGCCAGTCACGCAGACGCAGATAGATTAACCAGCGGAAGATCATTTCCTCCGCCGCAGGTGCAATAATTCCCATCCAGAAAATCATCATAAGAAGTGATTTTCCTTCTGTAATTCTGGTCATGCTTTCCTGGTAGGCACTGCTGTTGATAAATGACTGAAGAATTGCCATCAGGAAATTTCCATACTGTGCAAGTCCGGCTCCTGCCAGAAGCAGAAGAATTATTTCCAGTAAGGAAAGCGGTACTTTTTTCTGTGCCGGGATCAGAGCCGCCGGCAATTCTTCTAACATTTATCTCATTTCGATCAAAAATGACAAATGACCGGGAATCATGAGCCAGGATTCCTGTTAAGCCTGTGAGAAAAATCGTGTAATTATAGTATGTCTCTGCCGAATTTTCTGCTGTTCTTGCAAATACTGCCAACGCAGTCCCTGCAACGATCTGCGAAATCACAAAATGGATTCCTGCCGGATATCCTGCCCTCCAGATTTTAGAAACAATATTTTGTTTTCGCAGAGGGCTCAGGCGAAAAAAGTCTACGATTCCTTCTGCAGAATCAACGATTTTCAGAGGTTCTGCCTGTTTAAGCTCTTCTTCAGTTCCATATCCGAAAGAAACTGCAATGCATTCCAGGCCAGCTTTGCGTGCTCCGTATACATCATGTTCTTTATCTCCAACCATAATAACCTGATCTCTGTGTTTGTCCATATTCAGACGTTTCAGAACATCTTCGATCACTTCTGTCTTGTTTGTTCTTCGACCATTCAATTCGCTTCCGCCGATTTCTGTGAAGTACCGGGTAAGTCCAAAATGATCCAGAATCTGTCTCACATATACTTCCGGTTTAGAGGATGCTACTGCGAGAATATATCCTTTCTTCTCCAACTGTGCCAGCATGTTCTCAATTCCCGGATATACGGCATTTTCAAAGATTCCTGTCACAGAATAGCGTTCTCTGTAAATTTCCACCGCCTGTTTTGCGATTGCCTCATCAATCTGTGCATATTGCATAAACATCTCCATAAGCGGCGGTCCTATGAAAACCTTCAGTTTCTCAAGGTTCGGTTCAGGCTTTCCAATTCTCTCCAGTGCATACTGAACAGATTTCGTGATACCCTCTCCGGATTCTGTTAATGTTCCATCTAAATCAAACAAAATTTACTTTGTACATAGGTTCCTCCTGTCTCAGAAAAATTTGATATAATATGATAAATTATAGCATTGTTTTCCTGAAGCGTCTATGAGGAAAAAATCCGGGGATTCATTTTTATCAGCTTTCCGCCTTGAGAGATAACCAACAATTCTATTTCTTTTACATTTTCATCTTCCGTATCCGGTATGATCCAGTCTCCTTCCCAATGCCAGGGACATTCTGTTTTGTTAAGCCGAAAAGAAAGAATCTGAACAGAGCCCCGGGATATTATCTGAATTCGCGGGGTATGGAAACTATCTGTATTTTGTGTGCAATGAAACTTAACAACTTCATCTTTTACATGCGTGTATTCAACAGTATCCCTCTGGTTTTCTTTATTCTGAAACACTTTGGAATTTACCTGTATTCTTGTTTTCTTTTTCTGTTTTCTTTGCTTTATTTTGTTTCTTCTTATTTTTCTTTTTTGACGGCTTAGGAGTTGAGGGCTGAGTTGATTTGGGTGTTTTTGTCGGCTTCGGATTTTTCGCAGGTTTAGGTGTTGGTACAGGTATTGATGTTGGGGTGGGTTTTTCTGATATCTTAACAGCGGATTCATTATCCGTCCGGGATGTTATCTGCATATTGTTATCTGTCTGAGGTTGAGCGTTCCATGCAGAATTATTATTCCGGGCATTATTACTCTGAACGTTATTATTCTGGGCATTATTATTCTGAGAATTATTATCCCACTGAGAATTATTGTTCCATTGACTGCTGTTATTCCAGTCAGTGTTATTCTGCTGTACACCATCCCATTGCTGTATATTATCCTGTGTTCCGTTTTCTATATCAGAATCATACTGATATCCATTGTCCTGGGCCTGATTGTTCTGTACAGGAGTTTCTGATGTGTTGTCTCCAGTCTGCCGGTTATTTTCCCACGTATTCTCCCAACTGCTCTGATTCCACTGCTGTTCCTGCCATTGCCAGCTACTGCTTTCTCCATTTCCTACATCAATATCAAAACCTCCCATCTGCATGGCAGAGATAGTCGAAGTCAGGCACAGGCATAAACATACAAATGTCACAATCCAGAGTCTGTTATGATTTTTCTTCACTCTTAGTCATCTCCTTTTCCCACAATCTCAGATTTCTGCTGACTGTATCGTCTAACATTGTTTCTTTCGACTTATATTCTGTCCATAGTGCCTGACCGGCTTCCTTTTTCCCGGTACGGAACAGGAACATTCCATATTCACCGTATCCGGCTCTGTAAGTTTCATCATAAAGAAGTATTTGCTCATAGTAGAATCCTGCATTTTCATAATTTTCCTGGTACTCACTGTTTACTGCCAGAAGCTGTAATATCTTTCTGGACTCCTCTTTTTCAGTGCATTGCTTTTTGTAAATTTTCGCAGTCCGGTATCTGCCTGTTCACAGATTTTTTCCCTGTCCGCTTTACTGCCGTTTTGAAAATTCTTCCTGATAATAAAGGTCTGTAATATCAGTTAGCTCTTCATAAAAATCAAATGTTTTTGGAACCGGATACCAGATCAGAACTAAACAGAAGAAAAAACAGTTTATCACTGCAAAAGCAATACTGCTTCCCTGCCAAAAACCAACATGTTTTTTAATTTTTACTCTGATTTTGTCTCTTCTGGATTCTGCTTAGTTTTTTCTGTACAGTCTTCATATTTTGATAACGCATTTCCGGTTTCTTCATGCAGCATCTGAAAATAAGCCAGAATAATGACATGTTCCGAATGAATAACAGACAATCTGTTTTTTCCACATAAGGCAGATAATGTTTTTTCCAAATGTATAAATATCCGTTGCTGCATTTATCTTTCCCTCATATTGTTCCGGCGCAGCAAAACCGGCAGTGCCTGTACATACTTTATGGTGATATTTATATCCGTTTACAGCACCGCCCAGATCAACCAGATATAATCTTCCATTCTCACCCAGCATCAGATTGTCAGGCTTCAGATCTCCGTAATAAACCGGTGGTTTCTGACCATGAAAATAGGAGAATACCTCTGAAATTTCCATTCCATATTTAACGATTTCATTTATGGAAAAATGTTTTCCGCCTCTTAAACACTCACCCAGCGATTTTCCCCTGACATATTCCATAACAAGGTAGCATTTCCGGTTATCCTCTATATAATCTATCATCTTTGGCAGAGACGGATGTGAAAGCTTCAAAAGCATACGTGCTTCACTTTTGCCGGATGCCGGTATTTCTTTTACCGCCCACAAAACGCCCAGTTCCAGATCTCTGGCAAGGTAAACTTTCCCTCCACCGCCTTTTCCAACAGGCTCCAGAATACAGTAACGCCCTTTTAATACAGTTCCAGATAAATTCACTGGTTCACCTCCTGTTCAATTGTCAAACAGATAAAATCATCAGATTCTCTACTTGCTCATAACCGAATAACTGCTCCGCAGTTTATCTGAGCCAAGCAGATATTCACAATTCGTTTAAAATAAAAATGGAAAATGTGATGAAAGAATTTCATCACGTATAGATTAGATAAATACATGATAGCACATTTCGTTCTTTTTGAAAAGCCCCATTTACAATATATGTAAACAGGGCTTAGTATACGTTACTGTTCACTCCGTTCACAGTAACACGTTTATTGATGAATCTTATTTTTACATTCTGTCCGGTGCAGAAAATCCAAGAAGATCGATACATGTCTCCAGAACTTTCTTAGTGAGTTTCAGCAACTGGATGAAGGAAGCTTTCTGTGCTTCGTTCTCTTCGCTGAGGATCTTTGTCTCATGATAGAAGCTGTTGAATGCATTGGATACTTCGTAAATATATGCACAGATCTTATGCGGTGCTTTTTCTTCAAAAGCGTTCTCTACAGTTGCACCGAAACCTGTCAGTTGAAGCATCAGGTTCTTCTGGCTGTCGTTTACTGGATCAAGGATTGCACCTGCTTCAAGGTTGCCGCCCTCTTCTGCAAAACGGTTCAGAATAGATTTGATACGAACGATCGTATAAAGGATATACGGACCTGTATTACCTTCAAATGATGTAAATCTGTCAATATCAAAAATGTAATCCTTGGTAGCCTGATTGGAAAGGTCACCGTATTTGATCGCAGAAAGCCCTACGATCTCTGCAGTTTCTTTCGCATCTTTATCTTTCACGCTGCGGTTCTCAACAATCTTGGTAAACATCTCTTCGTTGATATCTTTAATGAGAGTTTCCAGACGCATAACGCCGCCCTCTCTTGTCTTGAACGGTTTCCGTCTTTCCGTTCATGGTTCCGAATCCAAGGAAGGAAAGCTTTGTATCATCTTTTACAAGCCCGGTCTTTCTTGCACAGCGGAATACCTGGATGAAGTGAAGTTCCTGACGTTTGTCTACCACATACAGGATCTCATCCGGGTTAAATAATTTCATACGCTCTACGATTGTTGCAAGGTCTGTAGTTGTATAAAGAGAAGCTCCGTCTGATTTCAGAAGCATACATGGAGGAATCTCCTTTTGTGTCGTTCTCTTCTTTTACATCTACTACAAGTGCACCCTGGTCTACATAGGCGAATCCTTTTTCTTTCATCTCCTCAACCATTCCGGGATACATGGCTCTCTGGAACCATATTATGAACGTATCCGTTACAGACCTGAAGCGCAACTATGACAAATTAAATGTGTCTTTTGATCTCTGGAAAAAGGAATCCGATGCACAGCCATATATTC
>ENA-OQCV01000305-OQCV01000305.1-human-gut-metagenome-genome-assembly--contig:-NODE-305-length-14180-cov-2.742404_pt1 | contig 14180 bp, 13 predicted proteins | sample MGYA00242766_ERZ504592 | MGnify/ENA primary metagenome ERZ504592 (study PRJEB26092, sample SAMD00036315) | human gut metagenome | host: Homo sapiens | study: EMG produced TPA metagenomics assembly of...
CATACCTTGAAATATAAGGATACATCTCTCATTGCAGACATCTATACGGAGGTGGCTGGCAGGGCTTCCTTCATGGTGTCCATACCCCGTTCGCGCAAGGCGGCGGTGAAGCCGGTACTCTTCCAGCCGCTGGCATTGGTGGAACTTGAAGCCGATTTCCGTCCTAATGCCACTATATATAAGGTGAAGGAGGCGAAGTCTCTTTATCCTTTCGCCACGCTTCCCTACGATCCCTACAAATCTGCCATCGCTTTGTTTCTTTCGGAATTCCTTTATCGCGCCGTCCGGGAGGAGGCAGAGAACCGTCCGCTGTTTGCTTATCTGTATCATTCCGTCATCTGGCTGGATGAATGCAGGGAGGGGTTTGCCAATTTCCATCTGGTCTTCCTGATGCGCCTTTCCCGTTTTCTCGGTTTGTATCCCAACCTGGAGGATTATCATGCCGGAGATTACTTCGATTTGCAGAATGCTTGTTTCACTCCCTTGCGTCCGCAGCTCCATTCCAATTACATCGCTCCCGAGGAGGCGGCCCGCCTGACACAGCTGATGCGCATGAATTATGAAACGATGCATCTTTTCACCATGAACCGGTTGGAGCGTACCCGCTGCCTGAACATTATGAATGAATATTATCGTCTGCATCTGCCGGATTTCCCGGTATTGAAATCACTTGAGGTATTGAAGGAGCTTTTTGATTGATTATCGTCGATGTAACGGCCCAATAAGTGTGCGCTGCCTTTATTATAGGAGTAGGGAGTTTTACTTACTGCTGTAAGGGTCGTTACGATAAGCTGTAACGGTCGTTACAATATAGGGTAACGACCGTTTCAATATAGGGTAACCGTCGTTACATCATTAGGTAACGGCTTTTACATCTTATGGTAAACGGTCGGTAAATATAATGCGTTGATAGATAGCGTATAATCTCTTGTGGGGGAGGATATGGATTGGTATGTAAAAAGCCGTGTTCAACAGACTTTGGACGCTGAGTCCCTCTGTTGAAGCACGGCTTATATGATAGGGGAAGTGTATTTCTTTATCCCAGCAACTCTTTTACTTTGGCTGAGATGGCGCGGCCTTCGGCAAGTCCGGCAAGTTTCTTGCTGGCTACACCCATCACCTTGCCCATGTCCTTGCCGCTGGTGGCGCCGACTTCGGCTATGATTTCCTTCAAGGCTGCCTCCAGTTCTTCGGCGCTCATCTGCTTGGGCAGATAGGTTTCAAGCACCTTTACTTGTGCCAGCTCATCGTCTGCCAAGTCCTGGCGACCTTGCTGTACATAGATTTCAGCGGCGTCTTTGCCTTGCTTGGTCAGTTTTTCGGATAATCTTCAAAGCATCTGCATCGCTCAGGGTATCGTTGGCTCCGGGAGCGGTTTTGGCTTCAAGGAATACTTTCTTTACGTTTCTCAATGTTTCGAGAGCCACTTTGTCTTTGGCTTTCATGGCTGTTTTTAATGTCTTCGCTGACTTTTTTCAAATAAATCCATATTGTTATAGGTTTACTCCTGTTCCCCCAGAAGGGGAGGAGGATGGTTTTACATATCGGGAACGGAAAAATCAGAAGGTGATGACTCCCCCTGCACCGCCTTCTGCCTCTTGCGCGGCTTCGGTGGCGAGCTGCCCTTCCTGCTCTGCCTTCATCTTGATGCTGTTCAGCGTGCTTTTGTCACGCAGATAGGTCGGAGAATTCTCTACCATGCTGATGATGTCGGCGTTGTCCATGTCTTCGGGATTGAAGAGATAGATATGGCGACGGCGGCTGCGCTGGGAACGGGCATTGGCATCCTTGCCATAGTACACTTCGCGGCGGTTGCGTCTCTGTTCCTCTTCCTCCTCCAGCTCGGCAAGGCGTTGCTGTTCTTCGGCGGTGCGCTGGGTGATGCGGTCGTCCATTTCCTTCATGTGGATGTCCTGGATACCGAAACCGGTGGCAAGCAGGGTGATTTTCACTTTCTGTTCCAGCTTGTCGTCAATGGCCATACCGAATTTGGTTTCGAAGTCGCGGCTGAAACGGTTCATGAACTCCTTCACCTCGTCCATCTCGCTCATCATCAGCTTGTATTGTGCACTGTAAGAGATGTTGAGGAGTACTTTCTTGGAGTTGAAGATGTCGTTGTTGTTCAGCAACGGCGAGTGCTGCGCGTTCTTGATGGCTTCGCTGACACGGTTGTCACCTTCGCCGTAGCCGGTACTCATGATGGCTACGCCGCCGTCCTTCAGCACTGTTTTCACGTCGTTGAAGTCGAGGTTCACCTTTCCATGCAGGGTGATGATTTCGGCAATACTCTTGGCGGCTACCGAAAGGGTGTCGTCGGCCTTGTCAAACGCGTCGTCTACGGATAGCTCGCTGTATATCTCGCTCAGCTTTTCATTGTTGATGACCAGCAGGGCATCTACGTGCTTGCTGATTTCCTCTACGCCATCCAGTGCCTGGTCTATCTTCTTGTCGCCCTCCCAGCGGAAAGGGATGGTGACGATGCCGATGGTCAGGATGTCCATTTCCTTGGCGGTTTGTGCAATGATGGGTGCGGCACCCGTACCGGTACCACCGCCCATTCCGGCAGTGATGAATACCATCTTGGTGCCGTCGTTCAGCATATTCTTGATGTCTTCGATGCTCTCTTCTGCTGCCTTGCGGGCACGGGCAGGGCGGTTTCCGCTCCCAGGCTTCTTTTCCAAGCTGTAACTTCACGGGCACGGGAGAGTCCTTCAACGCTTGGTTGTCTGTGTTGCACAGTACGAACGTCACGTCGTGTATACCTTCCCGGTACATATGGTTCACGGCATTGCCGCCACCTCCACCTACACCGATTACTTTAATGATTTTCGGTGAATCGGTCGGAAATCGAATTGTACTATATCTTCCATAATAACTTAATTTTCTGGCACATTATCACATTATTACTTCATATCGTCGTCCGAGAAGATTTCGTTGGAAAGCTTGTTGAAAGTCTTTTCGAACCAGCTGGGGGCCTTCTTTCTTTTTCTTCTTCTTTTCTTCCTTTTCGCGCAGCTCCCTTTCTTTGCGCTCACGCTCCTTGCGTTCTTTCTCTTCCTTCTCGCGCCGTGCCTTGGCGGCGCGTGCGGCGGCTTCCTGCTCTTTCAGCGCTTCGTCGTCAACGAATATGTCGACCGGTTTGGGAGGAACATTGGAGGCAGGCTGCTGCACCGGCTTCACCTCTTGCAGGCAGCAATTCTCGTTGCCGGCAGCCAGCAGGCCCAGCAGTGTGTTGTGCATGCCGTCCTTCTTGGGCTCGTCGCTGCGTGTGTGGACGGTGGTCTGTACGAACTTGGCGGTCTTTACCTTTTCAATCTTGCTCACTCTATGGAAGGCTTTCTCAAGATTCTTCAGATTGGCTCCTCCACCGGTGAATACAACACCGGAGAAAAGTTTGTCCTCGTAGCCGGAAAGTTGCAACTGGTTCCATACGTTGGCAAGAATTTCTTCTGCACGTGCTCCGATAATATTGTTCAGCAGGGCCAGTTCAAAGGTACGGCCGTCTTCCGACGTGCATACGGCAGGGGTCTCGGCGTCTTCTTCCTCCTCGTAGAGGGCATCACCGTATTGCAGTTTCAGCTTCTCGGCATCTTCCTCTTCCATTTGCAGGGAAGTGATGTCGTGGGTAATGTTGTTTCCACCCAGCGGCAGTACGCTGAGGTAGCGCAGGATATTGTTCTTATAGACCAGCACGGTGGTGGTGTCGGCACCGAAGTCCACCAGTGCACAGCCTGAACGCATCTCGTTTTCGGTCAGCACGGCTTTGGCCAACGCAGTGGGAGCCACGAGCAGGTCGTCGGCAATTTCCACTTTGGCTTGCTCGAAGCTGTGCTCGAGGTTCTTCTTCAGCGAGGCACGCGCCACGATGTTGAGGAACTGTCCGGTGATGTATCTTCCGGCAACTCCTACGGGCTCCACATGCAGCGTGTTGTCTATCTTGTATTCTTGCGGGGCTACATCCAGCACACTCATGTCTACCAGAGGTACATCACGGTTCTCGTCGCAAATCTCGTCTACCAGTTCTTGCGAAATGATGCTCTCTTCCTCCAGCGTACGGCTTACCGCATTCCTCACCGTGCGCAATGATTGTCCGCCGATGCCTACATATACTTTGGCGATGGAGTTGTTCAACTGGCCTTCCAGCTTGTTGATGATGGAAGTCAGCGCTTGTGCGGCCTTGTCAATGTTGTAGATGGCCCCTTTGTGTATAAACGGGGATGCATCTTCGCGTGCATAAGCCAACACCTGGATACTTCCGTCACTGCTCTTCTTTCCTGCGATACCGGAAATCTTGGAAGAACTCAACTCGATAGCGGCGATGAAATCTGTTGTTGCCATATCTATTTATTTACTATTTTACTATTTACAATTTACTATTTGCTGCGCTTTGATAAAGAAGGACTATTAGTAAATCCCTTTCTCTACTCTCTCTTTGTGCAGATGATTTGATTATCAAATTCAACGCTGATACGGGAGTATTTGTTCCAACCCACCTGGTTCAATCCTCTTTCGTAGAATGCCTTTACACGTTTCAGCTTCTTCTCGAATCCGGCAATCTTGCCTAAATAGATAAGATGGTCGCCGACACGGGGCACTAACTCGATGTTCTTGCCGGGCAATACGTGAATTTGCTCTATCTGTGCATTCCAAAAAGAATTCTTTTGCAAAAATACACCAAACTTATATAAATCCCTCATGGCAAACGACTTTTCTACATTTCCGGTTACAACGGCGAGGTGTGCAACGCACTTTGCATCGGGGGGCATCACGGTACCTTTGTTGTCCAGATAGTAGTTTTCGCCGTTGGCGCTCATCACGCGCAGGATGGGGGTGCGCTGGGTCACTTCGATGCAGAGCTTGCCGCTCGGGGTTTTGTAGCACTCCACCTGGTCGATGAGGGGATGCTTGGCAAGTTCGCGCTCCAAGGTCTTGGTACGCACGCGTTCCAGGTCTTTCCCAATGGGGCTGATGCCTTTCTTTTCCAGCAGGGTAGCTACTTCCTTCTTCGTGATGAAGCCGGCATATACCGTGTCTTTTATCACCAGTTCCACGTCTTGGCACACCTGCGAGGTGGGCTTGCGGTTGAAAGCTGTGACAGCCACTACCAGGTAAGCAATGACAAGCAACAGAACGATAGAAAGTAGAATCCTTTTAACCATGATATTTTTCTGATAATAGTTGGGTGATTTGGGGCGCATAGTTGTCCAGGTCTCCGGCTCCCAGCACTACCAATACTTCGGTGTGCTTTTGGGCGAGGAGGCTGAGGACGTCTTCTTTCCTACAGATGCATTTCTCGATGCCGGGGCGGAGGTTGTCATAAATCAGCTGACTCGTCACGCCGGGAATCGGTTGCTCGCGGGCAGGGTATATCTCTGTCAGAATCACCTCGTCGGATAGGGAAAGGCTGTCTGCAAAGTCACGATAGAAGTCGCGAGTACGGGTGTACAAGTGGGGCTGGAAGATGACGGTTATCTTCTTGTCTTGGTACAACTCGCGGACGGACTTCACGCTTTGGGCTATTTCGGCAGGGTGGTGGGCGTAATCGCTGAGGAATACAATCCGGTCGTTCTTCAGCTTGAAGTCGAAGCGGCGGTCCACTCCGCGGAAGCTTGCCATGCCTTGCTTGATTTCTTCGTCGGTGGCACCGCTGAGATGGGCGAGTGCCATGGCGGCAACACCATTCTCGATGTTGATACTGACGGGAACCCCCGAACTGAATATCGTTGATGCGGGTGTCAGGCGCCACGAAGTCGATGAAGATTTCACCGTTTCCGATGCGGATATTCTCGGCATGGAAGTCGCCTTCGTTGCGCGAGTAGGTATAGGTGGTGACGCCCGGTTGTACGTCGGCTTGCATTTCCAGTCCTTTGTGCAGAATCAAGGCGCCGCCCGGCTGGATAAGCGTGGTGTAGTGGCGGAAGCTTTCGAGATAGGCTTCTTTGGTGCCGTATATATCCAGGTGGTCGGGGTCGGTGGCAGTAATGACACTCATCCAGGGCGATAGCCAGTGGAAGGAGCGGTCGAACTCATCCGCTTCGATAACGGTATAAGGGCTGGTGGCGGAAAGCAGCAGATTCGTACCGTAGTTCTTCGAAATGCCTCCGAGGAAGGCGGTGCAGCCCACGTGTGACTGGTGCAGCAGGTGGGCAGCCATGGTGCTGGTGGTAGTCTTGCCATGCGTACCTGCCACGCACAGGCCTTTACTGCTGCGGGTGATGATGCCCAATACTTGGGAGCGCTTATGTATGTTGAAGCCGTTTTCACGGAAATAGGTCAGTTCTGCATGCCCTTGCGGCACGGCGGGGGTATAGACCACGAGCGTGCTTGCCTTGTCTTTGCACTCCTCCGGAATAAGGTCGATATCCTCTTCGTAGTGTATCTGTGCTCCTTCCGTAATCAGACGTTCTGTCAGTTCGCTCGACGTACGGTCGTAGCCCGCTACTGTCTTTCCTTTAGAGAGGAAATAGCGTATCAGAGCGCTCATGCCGATGCCGCCGGCACCGACGAAATAACGGAGCGAATGGCTTCAAGCCTCATCCCCCTGGCCCCTTCCCCCGTAGGGATGGGGAGATGAGTTACTATTGCTTATAGTTTTTATTCATATTCCAAAATTTTTTCTTCAAACTCTTCTTCCAAAAGTATGATATTATCAAAAAGAACGATAGCAGTACTATCTATTGCCCCCCTCCCTACCGGGGGAGGGACAAGGGGAGAGGCTCTTCAATACCTCCTTCGCAATAATTGTCGCCGAGTCCGGCAACGCTAGCTTGGCGATATTCTTGCTCAAGTCTTGCAGCTTCTCGGGGTTAGCGATTGTCTCCAACGCCACCGGCAGCAGCTTCTCTTTCGCTTCCACATCCTTCACATAGATAGCTGCATCCTTATCCACCAGCGCCAGCGCATTCTTGGTCTGATGGTCTTCGGCCACATTGGGTGAGGGAACCAGGATGACCGGCTTGTGCAGCAGGCAGAACTCGGAGATGGAACCGGCTCCGGCACGTGAAATCACCAGATCGGCAGCGGCATAGGCGTTTGCCATATCCTTAATGAAGTCCGTCACATACAGATTCGGAATGGCACTGATATGCGGGTTACGTACGGCTTCTCCCGTAGTGGCTGTAATGGCTTCTCTGACTTGGTCAATGTATATCTTGCCAGTCTGCCAGATAAACTGTACGTCGGGGTGGGTACGAATGACATCCAGTCCGGCAGTCAATGTCTGGTTGATGGTACGCGCTCCAAGACTGCCGCCCAGAATGAGGATAGTCTTCTTTTCCGGGTTCAATCCGAAGTACTTTACGGCGTCTGCGTGCAGGATGGAATGTCCGAGCAGGTTCTGGCGCACCGGATTACCTGTCATGATTATCTTTTCTGCCGGGAAGAATTTTTCCATACCTTCGTAGGCCACGCAAATCTTGCATGCCTTCTGTGCCAGCAGCTTGTTGGTGACACCGGCGTAGGAATTCTGTTCTTGTATCAGCGTGGGAATACCCATCATGCCCGCCATTTTCAGCGTAGGACCACTGGCATAGCCACCTACACCGACGGCTACTTGCGGGCGGAACTCCTTGATGATGCTCCGTGCTTTCCACTGGCTTCGTATCAGTTTCAGCAGTACGGAGAAGTTCTTCCACAGATGTTTACGGTCGAATCCGGCAACGGGTAAGCCTATAATCCGGTAACCGGCATCTGGAACACGCTGCATTTCCATTCTTCCTTCGGCACCTACGAAGAGAATCTCCGCGTCGGACACAGCTCTTTATGGCGTTAGCGATGGAGATGGCCGGAAAGATATGTCCTCCGGTACCGCCGCCGCTGATGATAAGCCTCACCCCCTTCCCCGTAGGGAGAGGGGTAGAGTTACATTTTGGTTGTATAGTTGTTCGCCTCTTTACTCATATTCTTGTTCATTTTTTACTTTTTGTATTATTGGCATGCTCTCCATTACTCAATTATTCTTTCTCCCCTCCCTACGGGGAGGGTTGGGGAGAGGCTGTTATTCAAACTCCGCATCACTGTTCAGTACCTTTGCTGTCGGCTCGGCGGCTGTCTGTGCTTCGCTATCGGCCGGTTGTTCCGGGTTCTCGGCATTTCCGGCATCTATCAGCATCGGCACTTGCGCATCATGCATCCGCTGTCTCCCAGCTTGGCTGTATAGCGGCTGACACTCAGTATCATGCCGATGTAGGCACAGTTGATGAAAGTGGATGTACCACCCCTTGCTGATGAGTGGAAGCGGTTGTCCCGTGACGGGTGCCAGACCTACGGCAACCATCATGTTGAACAGCGCCTGCGTGACGAGCAGCAAGGCTATTCCGGTAATGAGGAAAGCGGGGAAAGTGCGGTCGCATTTTTTGGCGATACGGCCCACTCGCACCAATAGGCAGACATAAAGGAACACAACGACTATTCCGCCTACCAGTCCCAGTTCCTCGATGATGATGGCATAGATGAAATCGGAGAATGCCTGGCTCAGAAAGTCACGCTGTACGGAGTTTCCCGGACCTTGCCTACAACGTTGCTCGTAGCTACGGCAATACGGGCATGTGCCACTTGCCCGTCGCCGTCGATGTCGAATTTGGCGGCAGGAACTTCCTCCTTGTTGGTAAAGTCTGCAATACGGGATTTTACAGTGGTGAAGCGGTGCCCCATCGGTATATTTTCCAATGTCTTGTCTGGCGTGGCCAGCAGGAAGGCGACAAAGACTGTTACGAATGCCACAATCCCTCCTCCCAGTATCAGCAGTTTCCTGGCAGATACCCGCCCGATGAACATCATCAGGTAGACCGTTCCGAAGAGCAGCATTCCCGTCGAGTAGTTTTCCGGCAGGATAAGGCCACAGACAATGCAGGTAATAATCATGATGCGCTTAAAGGCTTTCGGACTTGCACCGTCTTCATCCTGCCCTTTCGAGAGGATAAAGGCGGTAACGATGACGACGGCCATCTTCGCTATTTCCGACGGCTGGAACTGAATACCCATGAAGGTCATCCAGCGGGCTGCGCCGTTTACGCGGTCGCCGGTAATGAATCCCATCAGCATCACAAAAGCCAGCAGTCCGATGGATATCGGAAGCAGGAATACCGGGAACACCTGAAACCATTTATAGGGGGATGTTGTGTACCAGTACTACAATGACGGCGCCTACCATCAGGAGGATGCTGTGTTGCGTAATCGGTCCCCAATGGTCGCCACTCTTGTAGGTCAGCGTACTGGCAGCACTGAATACCTCTGTGATGGAGATGAGGCAAAGGAAAGGAAAATAATCCAAATCACTTTATCGCCTTTGAATATGCTCTTTAATAAATCCAATGCTTCGCAAATTAAAAATTAATAATTAAAGAATTAAAAGTTGCCGTTCTTGTTACGGAATTCGTAATAGGACTGTTACGGCATCTGTATCTTATAGTGCTCTGACACATGCTTTGAACTGATCGCCGCGGTCCTCATAGCTCTTGAAGAGGTCGAAGGAGGCACAGCAAGGACTGAGCAACACGGTTTCACCTTTCTTTGCCAGCTTGAAGGCTGCTTCTACGGCATCCTGCATGCCGGTCTGCACGTCGGCTACGGGCAGTCCCAGACGGTCGAAGAAGGCGTGCAGCTTTTCGTTGTGCAATCCCAAATAGACCAGGGCAGAGCACTTTTCGCGTACGAGGTCTTCGATTTCCGTGTAATCGTTTCCTTTGTCTTTACCGCCGAGGATAAGTACGGTTTTGCCGGTCATGCTTTGTAGGGCATACCAGCAGGAATTTACGTTCGTAGCCTTGGAATCGTTGATGAAGCTCACGCCGCGTACGGTGGCTACTTTCTCCAACCGGTGTTCCACTCCCTTGAAGTCGGACAAGGCTTTGCGGATATATTCTTTCCGGATGCCGGCCAAATTGGCCGAGATGCCGGCGGCTAACGAATTGTATAGGTTGTGTGTGCCGTGCAGCGCCAGCTCCTCTTGCTCCATATTGAAGGCTATCGGTTCGTTGATTTCCACTTCACCGTCTTCCACGTATGCGATGGCCCCGTCTTCCTTCACGGCAGCGAACGGGTAGAGATGGGCGCGCAGGCCATGCTTGTCCAGCTCGCGCTTGATGATGGGGTCGTCGTTCCAGAAGATAAAAGCGTCTTCCGGTGTCTGGTTTTGGGTGATGCGGAATTTGGCGTCCACATATTTCTGCATACAGTGGTCGTAACGGTCCAAGTGGTCTGGTGTGATGTTCATCAGTACGGCAATGTTGGCACGGAAGTTATACATATTGTCCAGCTGGAAGGAACTCAGCTCAATGACGTAGTAATCATGCTGCTCCGTGGCTACCTGCAAGGCCAGGCTGTTGCCGATGTTGCCGGCGAGGCCGACGTTCAGGCCTGCACTCTTGAAGATGTGATAAATGAGCGAGGTGGTTGTAGTCTTTCCGTTCGAGCCGGTGATACAGACCATCTTTGCGTCAGTGTACCGTCCCGCAAACTCTATCTCAGAGATGATGGGCGTACCTTTTTGCCTTTAATTTCATAATGAGCGGAGCGTCGTTGGGAATACCGGGGCTTTTCACTACTTCGTCAGCATTCAGAATCAGCTCTTCTGTGTGGTGTCCCTCTTCCCAGGCAATGCCGTATTTATCCAGCAGTTCCTTGTATTTGTCTTTGATGGCGGACATGTCGGAGACGAACGTGTCGAATCCTTTCACTTTGGCCAGTACGGCAGCGCCTGCGCCGCTTTCGCCAGCTCCTAATACTACAATTCTACTCATACTTTTTTAATTAAGAATGATGAATGAAGAATCGCTATGCAGCGAGATGATGTACAGCTAAATTCTTCATTCTTCATTCTTAGTTCTTCATTTGTTTGTTATCTAATTTTTAATGTTATAATCGTTATCGCTGCCAATACAATCGTCACAATCCAGAAGCGGATGGTGATTTTGGATTCGTGGAACAGCTTGTCCGGTTTGGTGAATACTACGCTGCATCCCGGCTCTATCAGGCTCATGGAAGTGCGGAAGTGGTCGTGTATCGGTGTTCTTTTGAAGAGACGTTGTTTCACGCCTTTCCGCTTGCCTGCCTTGTAGTAGAGGCGTTGCAGGATGACCGAAAGGTTCTCCACCAGGAAGATACCGCAAAGGATGGGTATCAGCAGTTCCTTGTGAATAATGATGGCGTATACTGCGATGATTCCTCCAATGGTCAGACTGCCCGTATCGCCCATGAATACCTGTGCCGGGTAGGCGTTGTACCAGAGGAAGCCGATAAGTGCACCGATGAAGGCACAGATAAAGATTACCAGTTCTTCCGAGCCGGGAATGTACATGATATTCAGGTAGCCGGCATATTCAATGTGGCTCGATACGTAGGCGAGTATTCCCAAGGTCAGTCCGATAATGGCAGAGTTCCCTGCCGCCATTCCGTCCATTCCGTCATTCAGGTTGGCTCCGTTGCTGACGGCGGTAACTACGAAAATCGTGATAATCACAAACAGTATCCAACCTGCTGTCTGGGCATGTTCACCCATGAAGCCCACTAGGTCGGCATAGTCGAAGTTGTTGCTCTTGAAGAATGGGATGGTGGTCTGTGTTGCCTTGATTTCCTTGGCGGCATGCACCACTTCTATCTGTCCGTCCGGTTTCTCTATTTCTATGTTCTCGCGGATAACCACCTGCGGACTGAGGTAGAGAGTCAGTCCGACGATAAGTCCCAAGCCTACCTGACCGATGATTTTGAACTTACCGTGCAGGCCTTCCTTGTCCTTCTTGAATATCTTGATGTAGTCGTCGGCAAAGCCCAGCGACCCCAGCCAGATTGTGGTAATCAGCATCAATATCATATAAATATTGCTCAATTTGCCCAGTAGTAGGCAAGGAATGAGTATGGCAAAAATAATGATGACACCGCCCATGCTGGGTACTCCCACCTTGTTTACGCCGAACGGGTCGATGCTGGCATCACGTTGCGTTTCAGTAATCTGCTTGCGTTTCAGTAGATTGATGAACTTATCTCCCCAGATACTCGAAATGAGCAATGCCAGAATGATTGCCATCAACGAACGGAAGGATGTATAGCCAAACATGCCCGCACCGGGGAAGTCATATTTGTCTAACCATTGAAATAAATAGTATAACATGATGTTAATTATTTAATTGTTTAATGTGCTAATGTGCCAATATGCTAATTGATAGTCTGGTATATCTGCTGGTAAAGGAATGAATATCCTACATGACGCATGGCAATTAGCACATTGGCATATCAGCACATTATTTCATTTAATATCTCTTTGTCGTCAAAATGGTGTTTCACGCCTTTAATCTCCTGATAATTCTCATGCCCCTTGCCTGCAACGAGAATCACGTCTCCCGGCTGTGCCAGCATGCAGGCTGTCTTGATGGCTTCGCGGCGGTCGGTGATGCTGATGGTTTTCTGCATGTCGTCTTTATCCAGTCCCGCCAGCATGTCGTTGATGATGTCCTGCGGCTCTTCAAAGCGCGGGTTATCGGAGGTGATGATGACCCGGTCGCTCAAGCGGGCGGATTCTTTGGCCATGATGGGACGCTTGCCTTTGTCGCGGTTGCCGCCGGCGCCCACAACGGTAATCACTTTCCCTTTTCCTTCCAGCACTCCGTGAATGGCGTTCAATACATTGACCAGGGCGTCTGGAGTATGCGCATAGTCCACAATGGCGGTGTAGCCTTTCGGTGAACGGATGGCATCGAAGCGGCCGGTTACCGGATGCAGCGTGCTGAGGGCAACCAGTACATCCTCTTCTTTCTTGCCAAGCAATACGGCAGTACCGAATACCGCCAGCAGGTTGTAGGCATTGAACTTTCCGATGAAACGTACTGCCAGTTCGTGATTGTTGAAGTCGAGCAACATTCCCTCGAAATGAGACTCCAAGACTTTGCCTTTGAAGTCGCTAAGACTACGCAAAGAGTAGGTGTATACCTTCGAACGGGTATTCTGCGTCATCACAAGTCCGTTCTTGTCATCCAGGTTGGTCAGGCTGAAAGCTCCTTTTGGCAGTTCGTCGAAGAACTTTTTCTTGGCTTTGAGGTAGTTCTCCACCGTTTTATGATAATCCAGATGGTCGCGGGTCAGATTAGTGAAAATACCGCCGGCAAACTTCAGACCGCTGATGCGCTTCTGGGCAATGGAATGGGAACTGACTTCCATGAAGGCATACTTGCAGCCGGAATCTGCCATTTCTCCGAGCAGGCGGTTCAGGGTTATCGGGTCCGGGGTGGTGTGTTCGGTCGGTACGGGCAGGTCGTCGATGTAATTGCATACAGTGGAAACCAGTCCGACCTTGTAGCCGAAATAGCGGAAAGTATTATATAATAAGGTGGCAACGGTTGTTTTTTCCGTTGGTTCCGGTCACGCCGATGAGTTCCATCTTGGATGTAGGGTCACCATAGAAAGTGGTAGCCACTTTCCCTACGGCATCTTCACTGTCTTTCACCTGAATGTAGGTGATGCCGGCCTTAAGCTCTTCCGGCAATTCTTCACACAATACTGCAACAGCCCCTTTATCGATGGCAGCCGGAATATAGGCATGCCCGTCGGTCTGCGTACCACGCATGGCCATGAACAGATGTCCGGTTCCTATCAGGCGGGAATCTATATTCACCCCCGTTATCTCCATGCTTGTACTTCCGGTAATCCGGACCGGCTGTATTGTTTGCAACAAATCACTTAATCTCATACCTTATTATATATAGTGTATATCCAAATCTTGTTTATTCTCATGTTAACGTAGTGTCAGGGCTATGGTTTGTCCTTTCACTATCCGGCTACCGCTTGCTATGGACTGGTTCCTCACCCGTCCTACGCCGTTTAGCCTTACTTTCAGTCCTTTACTCTCTAAAAGGTAGACAGCATCTTTCGCTCCCATACCTACCACGCTGGGCACGGTGCCCGAGGCCGGTTCCTGGTCTTGCAGGATGACTGCCGACGGAGCAGCTTGTGTATGTCCCACTGTTCCGTTTTCTTTGTCCAGAGTAACTGTTTCTGAACGGGCACTTTCAAATCATTCAGTACAAGGAGTGCTTCGTTCATCTCTCCGGCTTTCACGGGAGGAATCACATTGGTGGTACTGTCTATGGCACTGCGTATGTCAAAATCGCAGGTCTTTGGCATAAACTCTTTCTGCTATTTTCCCGAAGACACTACCTGCCATCAGACCGCCTGAAGCTGGTAACCCAGGC
>ENA-OQCV01000306-OQCV01000306.1-human-gut-metagenome-genome-assembly--contig:-NODE-306-length-14174-cov-1.880829_pt1 | contig 14174 bp, 17 predicted proteins | sample MGYA00242766_ERZ504592 | MGnify/ENA primary metagenome ERZ504592 (study PRJEB26092, sample SAMD00036315) | human gut metagenome | host: Homo sapiens | study: EMG produced TPA metagenomics assembly of...
CTTCTACAGATACCCTTAAACAGCCTCATCATCGTAGCTATCAACCACTAAACGCACTTTGCTTATTGATTATATTCCACTTATTTTTAGGTACTGCATGACATTTTCATCTCCTGCATTGCAAGCCCTCTATGATGTAATACCCTGTCATTACATAAGTTTATCATCACACAGTGAAGATGTAAGAGCGTTGCATTCCATTTACTTACAACCTGTATTCGTTCTATCGACCAAGCATAACCACCTCATCACATACAGAATTACACAACCTCGTATTAGAGCGTTTAAGCCATTATTACACCCCCACCGAATACCTTTTATTGTATTTGATAAGTTTTTAGCTGTGCACGACCAATAGACCCTTCATTTAAAAGATAAGGCTTGATAATCACCTGAAGAGTAAACTTAGGAAAGTGGAGTTTACACCCTTTGATGATTACCAAGCCTTATTTTATTAGGGAGAGGACTAACAGGCGGCATTGAATATTCGTCGTTCCTCCGCGATGCTCATCCTGTCTGCCGACTGCTCCAACAACCAAGCAAGATATTGTTCTATTTTGCCTGTCAGTTCCAAGGTCAGGTTATGGGAGAGTCAGATGCTTTTTGCCCACTCCAACGCTTCTTGGATTTTCTTTTGTATTTGCCCATGTAGGACACGGTCGGATGGCTGCGGATTTGCCCGAAGTTTAAAAAGGACATGCTTCACATAATAAGACAGGTTTTGGTCGGCATTTGCTATACAAATGCACCACTTGGCAAAGTCCTTGGCGCTCTCAAAAAATACGGTAATCCACATCCCAACAGTCATTAGGCAGTTTCACCATATCCTCATAATATCCAAACCACTCTGCAACCAGCGTCCAAAATACCTGTTTACTCCAAAGCTCCTCTGCTACTATATCCCTGCCAAACAACTTACTCAGTCCTTTGGCGCTAAATGTCACCTCGTACCTCAATAAGTTCTTTGGCAAGTTCTCTCTTCCATATTTGGGCAGTTCGCGTTTCTTCTTCGCTTCCTGCATCTTGTCATAAAACTTGCAACGCACTTCCCCGTTATCCATATACTTAGTACCACTCCATCCATTAGGTCTAAATTTTTTCATGGCGTCCAACTTCTGCATATACATAATAGGAGGCTCTGTCATGCTAAAGTTATGCGCAAACTCCGCATACTCCACCACTGCCTTATACATAGGTACACCCAAGTCCTTACTCAACCTCATAACAAGTTCCTCTACTTCCTTTAATGACAAGGTATTTAGGTTATGTCCCCATAGGCATTTAGGAAGACTGCCCTCAAACGATACATACGTTTCAGTGGCTATGACCCTACGACCACGCCAGTACCCCTTACCACCCGTACCATTAGCAAAATAGTCCTTTACAACTGTACGTTGCAGGACTGTTTGCCAGTCGTATTCTGTTGGCAGGTCATATAGCATTAATTTGATTTTGTCATACATGGCTGTGAGATTGGAATGTATATAGAAAGTTATACATAATAAAGCATATTAACTATTTACGGAGCCGTGCTGCCAACTGGCTTTCCATTCGTTTTATAAATTCGTCCTTGGTTTCCTGCTTTCGGGCAGTCATCCACGCTACGATTTCGTCACGCTTGAACACGAGTTTACGCCCGTTTGTTCCGGAACGATGACAAGGTATTTCACGGGTACGGGTCCACTTATAAATAGTGTCCTTTGCATAGTTCGTAAGCTCACAACAAAGTGTAATGTCAAACACTTCGGGATAATCCTCTATCCTTTTTGGCTCTCTTTGGGGCATTCTGTGGCTCGGTTTCGGGTGTCGTTGGTACTGTTCCCAGCATGGAAACAATGACTGCCCGCAACGACCTTATTTGAGCCAAAGCGTAATACTCCCATTGCTGTTGCAAAAACTCCATGTCATGAAACAGCCATGCGCTCTCTATTGCATCACGGTGGTGTTCATTGATAAAGCCGTATTGGGCTATGGAATTATACAGAAAATCTGCAACCAAACCTGTTTTACCCTCTTTTTGTAAATAGGTTTCCTCGTTATAGATGTCTTCCAACTCTTGACTATCCATGTTCAGTTTGCCTTGCCGGACGGCTGATAACTTTTCATCATAAGTGGATAGGAAGAAGCCGTTCCGCCATTGGTTTATAGCCTCATCTACCTCATTTAAAGCCTGTTTTAGCTTTGTCTTATTACCTTTCGTCAGTCTTTTTACATAGGTGCGCAACCATTCCTCATGCGCAAAACGGGCTTCCCCTTTGGGAGACTTGTCTATCAAGTCGCCCAAAGGCATATTTATTGTCATACTCATAATTAAAGGATTTTAGCTACTCTGTCTAATACACTTGTTGAAAAAACTGTCAAGATATACATTTGTCGTTGTAAGATTACGATGCCCCAACGCTTGGCTGGTAAATTCACGGGGGACATCATTGCCTTGTAAGGTCATGGCCATTGTATGACGGCTGACATAGGTGGTCAGGTTCATACGGATATGAAGCAATTTGCCCAATTGCTTTAGACCGTCATTTATACGTTTGTAACGGCTGCGGATATGGTCATACAGTTGCTTCCCCTCATAATCCCTTGTAATCACTGGCAGCAAATAATTACCTGTCAAAGCTGTATTTGCTTTAAATCCATTCCAGTTGCTCTTTTATGGCAGGAGTTACAGGTATCGTTATAGGCTTTGCAATTTTTAGCGTTTTGCGTCTTTTGCCATTTTATAAACGATGTGTTCCTCTGCCCCAAACGTATTGATATTGCTTTTTAGTCAGCATGGCTTCGTCTATAAAACTCATACCGAAACATAAATAGGAAAACAGGAATACCCTACGGGATAACTCCAACACAGGATTTTTGTTGGGGCGAGTTTTTTGATCAGCTCCAAATCATGTGGTGAAAGGTAGCGTTTGGCTGTTTCCTCTGCCAGCTTACCGATTTCAAAGCCACCCTTACCGAAAGGATAGGTGTTTGATGAGGCTTCACGCTCTTTTATCGCCTTGTTTATAACCGCCCTCAATGTTTTGAGGTAGTATTTACGGGTGTTTCCGCAACAGCCGTCTTTTCCATTTCAAGGTTAAACCGATTGATATACTTCACGTCCAACTCCGAAAACAGCCGTTCCTCAATCTTGTCGTCATACTTTGCCAGCATATGCAAAGTACGCTCATAGACTTTTGCATTACCGATATGCCTTGTGGCTTTTAGGTTTTCCACCTGTCGCATGAAGTAGTCATAAACCTTACCCTGCTTTGACATACCAAGGAACTCCTCCTCGAACTGGTTAAGCGTCCAGTTTACCCGTTCCTCCATGAACTTTTGTAGGATTTCATCCTTTCGGACTTCATAACGGTTCAGCAACGCATTGTAATTTTCGTAGTTAGGATTGACACGCTTGTCTTTTTTAAATCGGGATGCCTGTTCATCCCATTGACCTTTCGTTGCCGACAGTTGTAAGTCGATGTACTTTGTTTTGTCCTCTTTTGCTACCCTTAAACAGACGGGGCAGCTTCCGTCCCTTCTAATGTTGCTTTTGAAAAGCACGATTTTTGTCCTTGCCATGATTTTATTCTTTTTTTTGAAGTTATATGGCCGACGAAATTATTTTATACTTTACATAGGAATAAAGTATAGAGCTTCACTCTCGCTCAATGCAAAGATAGATAATTCCGATGATTAAAACTACATCATTGCAATGGCTCAACAAGGAGGGTTACTTAAAACATGGCGAAATTGGGACAAACATTAACATAGATTAATATTACAACCTGTTTGTATCCCCATTTTTCATCCTGTTTTTCGATTAAGGTTCGATTAAGGTTTGATTAAGGTTTGATTAAGGTTTCGGGATGATTTGAAACTCTTTATTATTATAAGGTGAGGCTTTTTGCATGTATTTTGCGCCGTGTAGGATACAAAACAGCCACCAAAGTTACCTCATCACTATTTAGAATTTTATCTAAATAGCACTTGGTAATACAAACATATAGCACTAATAATAAGCAACATACAACATTCAAGACAAACACTAATATATATTTTACAGCGATTTATTTGCAGATTAAAAATAAAGCACTACCTTTGCATCCGCAATTCGGGGTGTAGCTCAGCCCGGTTAGAGTACGCGTCTGGGGGGCGTGTGGTCGCTGGTTCGAATCCAGTCACCCCGACTGGTAGAAAGCATTGATAATCTGATGATTATCGATGCTTTTTTGTTTTTAGAAAGTGTCGCTTAGTAAAACAAATTAGAACTATTTGACACTATGATTGACTCTTCGCGTAAACCACAACGTCAACCGTATTTGATAACTCCACATAAAACCTGAGTAATTCGCTGGCTAAATATAAATTTTGCTGGTCTGAATAGAAAGAATTTAATTCAATCTTGCAGAATCAATTCCCCAATGCACAAAAAAATTGGATTTAATAAATCCTGCTTAGAGAAATCTATTAAATCCATTTTTCGTGCGCCTGATAGGACTCGAACCTACACGCCTCACGGCACCAGATCCTAAGTCTGGCGCGGCTGCCAATTACGCCACATCCGCGGAATAATTCCGATTAGCGGGAGCAAAGATAGAAAGAATTTTCGTTTTGGCAAATTGTTTTGTAGATAAAGTCGTTTTAGAAAGTCACTTTCAGTATTTTTCTTGCTTCCTCAATGATGGTGTCCAAGTCATTGTTCTCATCTTCTTTGCTCATATCCACTTTCTTGTCCGGGTCGATGCCGAACTCGATATGCTGTTTTTGGGCATCGAGGTGCGGGCTGGCAGAAAAGCGTACCCCCCATCCGTTGGGCAGTTCCGAAGAGAATGGCAGGCCCGACCCGCCGCCGGTTTTGTCACCAACCAGGGTGACATTGGGAAAACAGCGCATGGAGTTGACAAAATCATTGGTTGCACTATAGGAATGACGGTTGGTCAGGACAATTACCTTTTTTTCGCCAGCGGATACTGTTGGAAGGTTCCACATAAATGGGAGTCGGATCTGAAAAACTCGCTATGGCCTTTGCCGGTCTGTGCTGAATATATCCCGGTCAGTACTTTTTCATTCGTGAAGCGTTGTGCCATTCGGGTGGCGTTTGTCAGGTTGCCGCCACCATTGTTGCGCACGTCGATAATTAGGCCGTTACAAGCGGAAAGGTATAACAGAATCTCATCCAGGTTGCCGTTTCCGATGCCGCTGGAGAAATCACCGTAATAGATATATCCTATGTTGTCCTCCAATATGGTATATTTGGCGCCTCCAGCAATGCGGTAGTCTCTTCCCAGGTACTTTTCAATGATACTTTCGTTGAAGTTACGAGGATAATCCAGATACCAGTCCCAGTAGCGCGCCATGTTGGAAGAAGAGTACAAGTTGACATGTCCGTCTTTTAACTCGGCAAGCATGTTACCTAATATTTCAAATAGACCGTCGTAGCTCATTCCCGGGGTAATGAGTGGCTGGTACTTGTCATGGATGGCATCCCAGTCTATTTGCTTGTAGTCCAGGAAGCAGTACTGTTCGTCTATTATTTCCCACAAGGCTTCGAAATTTGCCTTGTGGGGTATTGTCGAACTCTTCCTCACGAATACATCCGTTCAATAGGGGCAATAACGTGAGTAGGATACTCCAAATTATTAAAATATATCTTCTTTTCATGCACATTATCCTTATCATCTTATCGTTTATCACCTTGTCACTTTTTACTTTCTCTTGTTAGGAAACAGATAGAGTTCCTTTACGAACCCCACCATGAATACATGCGAGTAAGTATGTGTCTTTATTTCATTTACTTTGGACTGTTGTGCGTCCCATATGTAAGCGAAACGCATCCGGGCACGTCCCACCGGGAAAGTCTGCGGTCAGCATTTGTCTCAGAGAGGGCTGGTTGTGCAGGGAGGTGAAGTTCACTACTCCGTCCCAATGTCCTAACGTAAATATCTCGTAGTAGGACTGTCCATAGTTGGGCATGAACATGATACCTGCCAAGGGAAGATTTACCTGATAGCGTAGTGTGATGGGACGGTTCTTGATGCGCAAGTCCAAATAGCCATTCCCGATGCGGCAAGGTTGATATAGGCACGTGCTTGGGCGGGGTTGTTTCCGTTGCGCAGATTATAGACAAAGCCACCGTTGAAGTCGCCGACTCCTCCGGCAAGCAGTTTGAAATTGCCCGTGATTGGAAAATTATAATGCAGGCCGTAGTTCCAGTTGGCCAGTCCGGAGAATGTATTGTTATTGTCTACTTTGTTGTGTGTATATCCCAAGTCTGCCTGGAAGAAAGTTTGCAGAGACACGTTGCCGTCCATCAACCGTGTCATCCGCATGCTTTCGCGGGAGATACGGAAATCGATTCCCTTATACTCCTGAGGTGAAAGATAAGTGTCGAACACGTTGGTGAAGCCGACACCATACATGGTGGCACGGGTGATAATACGGTTACGGTTGGTGGAGTCAGCCCGTAGCTTCCGGTCGATGCTGCATTGTGCTTCTTGTGCTTTCAGTCCGACACTTCCCAAGAGCAGTCCGCATAGGATTATTATCTTGTATATGTACATATTAAATTATCAATTACAAATTAGTAATCGTTAGCCACTAATACTTCATTTCCGTCCTTCATCAAAAGAGTTTCATCTGTCCTGTCATCTCGTCCAGTATGTCCCCTTCGCTTTTACCGTGGTCGGGGTCCAGAATTTCCGGTTCTTCATCCGTTTCCTGCTCTTCGGTTTTCTGCGAGGGTTCAGGTTGGCGGGTAGGCTCTAATTCGTTGATGGTTTCTATAGTATAGGTGGTCAGGCGCTTACCTTTTGCTTTGAAGCCTTTCACGGCGATGAATTCGTCGGCTTCCACCACCATCGGCTCTCGGAAATTGTCGTGGCCGCCAAACACCACCTCTAAACGCGGGTAGCACTCGTCTGTCAGCAGAATGAGGCTGCTGTTCTTGTTTTCTCCCAAGTAGTTTTGCTTGCGGGCGGTTGCCTCGAAGCAGAAACGCTTGATGTAAGGATAGTTCTGCTGGTCGGCATCGTAGAGTACGGCGGTCCATACTTTGTTCGGATCGTATTTCTCCAATACGCGTATGCCATCGTCATAGTGATTGTTCAAGTCGAAGTTGGTGGCATAGAACTCTCCGCTGTTCTGTACGACAAGGATGGTGTCTTCGCTCTGGAATTCTCCGAGATATTCTCCGCGCCCGTCGTAGTTGAGACGTAGCACATCACGGTCGAACCAGACTTTCCGTCCACCCAGCGTGGAGCCTCCACGTTGTTTCAAGGCTATCTTGTGTACGGGGAGTTTCGTGAGTATATTTCCCATGGCCTGCCGTCCCTTGATATTGATGTTGCTGAAATCCTCCTCGAAGATAATACGGCGTACACGGGGATTGGGTTTCAGGGTTACCTTGATGATTTCAGCTTCTCCATTGGGATTGGCGGTGAAGTAGGTGATACGGGAGTCGGGAGTACCTTGCGTCACATCGTATTCGCGGTCACGCACCACGGAAGTGACGGCAAAACGCTTGATATAGCTTGTCCCCTCCTTGCCGTCACGGTAGCAGACATTGTAGATGGTACGTTTGTCGTTCTTCTTAAAAATGTTGGCATAAAGTATATTCTTGCCCACGAACTTCTTGTCGGCCACCGGTGTGATGATATATTTTCCATCGCGGAAGAAGATAATCACGTCATCTATGGCGAGCAGTTGCCTATGAATTCGTCTTTCTTCAATCCAGTTCCGATGAAACCCTCTTCGCGGTTGATGTACAGCTTTTCGTTGGCTTCGATGACTTTGGTTGCTTCGATGTGTCGAATGTTACGCAGTTCCGTGCGGCGGGGGCAAGGCTTTGCCGTACTTGGTCCTTCAACATACGGAACCAGTCGACGGTATATTCCACGATGTTTGCCAGATGGTGGTCTATCTCCTCTATGTCCTTTCGCATGCGTGCTATCAGTTCCTCTGCCTTGTCGGAGTTGATTTGAGGATACGTGCCATCTTTATCTCCATCAGCCGGAGGATGTCTTCCTTGGTCACTTCGCGGATAAAAGTCGGGTAGTAGGGAGTCAGGCGCTCATCGATATGTTCGCAGGCGGCATCCATGTTTTTTGGCTTGTTCAAACTCCTTATCCTTGTAAATACGTTCTTCAATGAATATCTTTTCGAGTGAAGCGAAATGCAGGCTTTCCAGTATCTCTCCCTTACGGATTTCCAGTTCCTGGCGTAGCAGTGCCAATGTGTTGTCGACTGATTTGCGCAATACATCACTCACGGTGAGGAAGTGGGGCTTTTGGTCGTCGATGACACAGCAGTTGGGAGAGATGCTCACTTCACAGTCGGTGAAGGCATAGAGGGCATCGATGGTCTTGTCGGATGATACACCCGGGGCTAGATGCACTAATATTTCCACACTGCCGGATGTTAGGTCCTCTACCTTACGTATCTTGATTTTTCCTTTTTCGCTGGCCTTTACGATGGAGTCGCATACACTGGCCACCGTTTTCCCGTAAGGAATTTCCTTAATGGCAAGTGTCTTGTTGTCTATCTTTTCTATTTTGGAGCGCACGCGTATCGCACCGCCACGTTCACCGTCGTTGTATTTGGATACATCGATACTGCCTCCCGTCTGGAAGTCGGGGTACAGCTTGAATTCTTCGTTGTGCAGATAGCTGATGGAAGCATCGCACAGCTCATTGAAGTTATGTGGTAATATTTTGGATGACAGGCCTACGGCAATACCTTCCACACCTTGTGCAAGCAGCAGTGGGAATTTTACCGGTAGTGTAACCGGTTCTTTGTTTCGCCCGTCATAAGAGAGTTTCCATTCGGTGGTCTTGGGGGTTTGAATACCACGTCCAGTGCGAACTTGGAGAGACGTGCTTCGATATAACGGGGGGCAGCGGCGCTGTCACCCGTCAGAATGTTACCCCAGTTTCCCTGGCAATCCACGAGCAAGTCCTTTTGTCCCAGTTGTACCAGAGCATCGCCGATAGAAGCATCACCGTGCGGATGGAACTGCATGGTATGTCCTACGATGTTCGCCACCTTGTTGTAGCGCCCGTCTTCCATGCGGCGCATGGAGTGGAGGATACGCCGCTGTACGGGTTTCAGACCATCCATGATATGGGGTACGGCACGTTCCAATATAACGTATGAGGCGTAGTCCAGAAACCAATTCTGGTACATGCCGCTCAGTTGGTGCTTTATATTGGCATCCTTTGCGTCCGCAGGTTTGTAATCCGAGTGTTCTTCGCTCCCGGCCGGGAGTTCCTTGTCCAAATCATCTTTCGGTGCTTCAAAATCTTCGCTCATATTTGTTCGGGAATTGTCTATTCTATGATATTACTGATTTTTCAGTCGCAGGCAAAAATACAATTTTTGTTCGATAAATGAGAATTTGCGCGGAACTATTGTGCCAAATCCTTCCCATTTTTTAAAACTTCTGCCCGTTAATGGAACCAATCTGTCTCTTTCCCGTTAGCGGAATTATATTGAGGACGTGCTTCCGCCTCTTTGCGGACAGCGATGTTGCTTTTGTCTTTCTTGCCGACAAGTTGGCAAGGTTTTGCCACCACACTGGCAAAGCTTTGCCAAAGGCATGGCAAAACTTTGCCAATATGGTGGCAAAACGCTGGCAAAGTAACTTGCTGGCTTGTTGTGTGTTGGCTCGAATTGTGCAGCGATATCATCACAAGGGTGAAGAGATACTGGGCAGATTCTGCCGACGGATTCATTATTTTGTGAATTTCCATTCGTCAAATAAGAACTTTCCGTTCCCGAATACGAAGTAAATGTCGTGTTTGCCTTTTATCCGTTTGTCCAACGGCTTTGTCAATGTTTGCCACGTATCGGTATCAAAGGTCAAGGTGGATAGGAGCGGACCGTCTGGATCTGTCATGTGTATTTCGATGGAGCCTTTCCCTTTTATCTTCATCTGTATGGCTTGAGGTGATTGCGGGAATTCCGCACCGCGGACACAGATGGCCTGTCCGCTCTTGTTTCCTACGGCAGACATGTTGCCTGTCTGTCCGGTCGGTTCAAAGGCAATGCCGCGTGTGGCGGCTGTGGTCTCGGCCTGTTGCTGCGCAAACGGGTCGAGAGGCTTGATTTGTGAAACGCCCTTGGCTGTGGCTGTGCCCATGTGGATAGTGAGGTCCTTTTCGTCCACCTCTATTTCTTCCACGCAGATACTGCGGACGCCCACTTTGAGGTCGCGGCTGTCCTGCAAGCCCAGTGAGTGGTAGAAGAGATAGTACTTCCCTTGAAAATTTTACCAGATGTGTATGGTTGTTGCTGTCGGACATGCCATAGTCGCCGGGAGTTTTTGAAGTAGTTGTCCCGATAGGTCCAGCTGTCTGTCTCAAGTGGCGTGCGACTCGTCATGTAGCTCATGCAGCACCGGCTCGGCTTGTCTATATCCTTGTGGGGCCATGCATCCCGGTTCTTTCCAGTTGGTGTTGTAGGTGTAAATCCAAGTGCCGTTCAGATAGTTCAGTTCGTTTGCTTCAAAGTGGTATTGGCGCTTTTATTTCAACTATTTCGCTGTCCAGCGTCTTCATGTCATTTGCCAGCCGCACGATGCGTGCGTCTCCGGGAATGTAGTCGTCGCTGTCGCCCCCGCCAAAGGAGAGCCAGCCGATGCCCTTGTCGTCGATGACTACTCCCGGATCGAAGGGAGCTTTACACTTGCCGAGTCCTGGAGTATTGCCGTCTACCACGCATTTGCCCAATGGGTCTGTCCAGGGCCCCACGGGGGAAGTGGCGGTCAGCATACCTACACCGGAACCGCTGCTTGGAGTAGTACAGATAGAAGTGGGTTTTGCCGTCGGCCTCCTTGCGCGAAGCGATGGAAGGTGCCCACGAAGCCATTCCCCAGGGAGCCAGAGCCTTTACATTGATTACTCCGTGATAAGTCCAGTTCACCATGTCGTCAGAAGAGACCATCGTCAGCGAATGGATGTGCTGATAGGTGTTTTTCCCGTTACGGCCCACTACATCATATTGCTGGTGGTCGTTAGTACCGTACACATAAATGCGGCCGTCGTGCACCACTGCTGTGGGGTCGGCCATGTATTGGAAGTCGAGAAGGGGATTGGCATTGCCGGTAGAGAACTTGGGCGAGAATTCAAAAGATTCTTCCAAAGCGCTGTCTGTAGAAACCGGAATGTTTTCAGAAGAGGCAATGCTGTCTGCCCGGAAGGGGGCTAAGGGGATGCCTTCCGTTGAAAAAAGGGTTGCCTTGAGCAGCGTCACTGAAGCAGTAGCGAATGGAAACCGGGCTTTCGATTCCTTTTACCGGGACAATCAGCTTTCCCCCGTCTATCCTGGCCCGGGCCTCTTGCCATTCCTGGCCGGCTGCGGCCATCATCAGCCCCTCTATCCTTTTCCCGTGTACGGCCAGTCCGTTCTTTATGTCTTTGAAAGAGATTGTCACATGGTTGCCTTTGCGGCAGGCGCTTTCAAAGACCGGGCTTTTATAGGGGCCTGCATATATATGGTATGTATCGTCCAGTGCAAGATTGGCGAGACGTTTGCCTACGCTTCTTTTGTCACGTGGATGGATGTCCTGCACATTGTCCACCAAATCTGACACGGTAATCATCTTGACCTTGTCCAGCATTTCGGGCAACATGGCCTGCTGCTCGCGTAGCAGTGCCGGTCCGTTGTCTTTGGAGTGGTATTGGAAGGGGGCTATCTGGACCAGATAGAATGGGAATTCCTTGTTAAATCCGGGTACGCCACGAGCCTATCAGCCGCTGCATCACCCGGGCGTAGGAGCTGGCACGGCCTTGGGTTGGCTTCTCCCTGATACCAGATGCATCCGGCAATGCCGTAGGGCATCACGGGATAAATCATGCTGTTGTACAACGTGCCTGTTTCAGCCGGAAACCAAGGATTGGATTCATACGGATAGTCGCACAAGACCGGGTCGCTCATTACGCATTCGCGGGGCGTCCATGTCTCGGCGGTGGTTCCGCCCCATGCGGCTACGATGATTCCTACCGGCACGTCCAGCTCTTCCTGGATGTTGCGGCCGAAGAAGTAGGCCAGGGCACTCGTGCTGCGCATCGTTTCGGGCGTGCACTGTGTCCATTGCGAGAAACAGTTTTCTTGAGGGAACGGGGCGGCTATTCTGGCCACGTGAAAAATTCGGAGATTGGGACAATGGGCATTTGCCGTTTCCTCGTCTCCGTTCTTTATGCCGTGGTTGGCGCTCCATTCCATATTGGATTGTCCGCTGCACAGCCAAACTTCGCCTAGCATGACATCGGTCAAGGTTACTTCTGACGAGCCGCTGAAACGAATCTCATAAGGTCCGCCGGCTTCGCCGGAAGGTACACGGGCTGACCATTTCCCCGTATTATTGACTTGGGTTTTGATTATTTCTCCTTTCATCCATTCGGGGGGCGATGGAAATTGTTTCTCCCGGAATACCCCATCCCCAGAAAGTAAGTTCTGAGTTACGTTGTAGCACCATATGGTTGGAAAATATGGCAGGGAGTTGTATCGCTGCTTGCAATTTCAGGATGCCGAGCAGCATAAATAAACTTAAAAGGGTAAGATAATGTATGATAATTTTTTCATACGAGTATTTATTTCCATAATGCAAATTAATAGCTGTTTTTAGAAACCATTACATTTTAACCGTTACCTTTTTTCCCATTATAAGCCACTGCCATTTTTTTGCGCCATCAGCAGTTACTATGTTGAATTTCCGTTCTTTCAACATACCGGAAAACTCTCCTTTCCGATTTTCAATAGTGAGCATGCGAGTACGGTCATTCCATTTCATCGTAATGGTGCTGTACATTCCTTTTTCATAATTGTAGTTGTCATTCTCGTCTTCGTAAAGTGTGAATTCGCCGTTACAACCGGGATACACTTTTATCTCCAAGTTGTCCCATGAATTTTTCGGTGCTATACTGCACTTCGGGACCTATTGGCAGGATGGAACCTGCTTTCACATAAAGTGGTAAAATGTCAATAGGGGTATCTTTCACGATATATTGTCCGCCGGAGTGTTTCTGATTGGTCCAAAAATCATACCATTCCGTATTTTTAGGCAGATATATTCGCATAGACTTAACGGTACTGAAATCTTCTACACGGATGGTGTCCGAAACTGTTTGGGTATACATGGGTTGGGTTACAGGGCATACCAATAGGGATTTGCCAAACATATACTGATTGTGGATGTTCCACACGTTGCGATCGTGGGCAAAATCCATTGCCAAGGCACGCATGGAAGCTGGACTGATTGGCAGTTACCTCCCAGGCAGTTGTGTAGATGTATGGTAACAAACTGTAGCGTAACCGAATGTATTTCTCAATCGCATCGTATATTGGCTCGCCTTTTTTGCCGAATTGATAGATTTCTCTGGGAGCACCTTCCCATGTGATCGCATCATGGGACAGAATGTACCGAACTGTATCCAACGGGCATAAAGCTCGCGATAATCCGGGTCATCCAGCATCAAGGGATATTGCCATAGGAAGAATCCGCCGATATCGCTGTTCCAATGGGGAATGCCGCATAGTGAGAAGTTTAATCCCGCAGGTATTTGCTTCTCCAAAACTTCCCATGATGCTGTGATATCTCCTGTCCATGTATTGGCACCATAACGTTGCTGGCCGGCAAAGGCTGAGCGGGTAAGGATAAATACGCGTTTATCCGAAGTTACGGCACGCTGGTGGTCGTACACTCCACCTACACTCATTAAAGGGTAGGCATTGCGTACTTTACGGAATGACCCCAAATAGGTGGGCGTGTCAAAATCTTCAGGAATGGGGTGAAAATGGTCGGGTTCGGTAGAGTCCATCCACCAGCCGTCTATACCCACAGAACGTAGGTTCTCGTTCAGGTACTTCCAATAGATGTCGCGTGCTTGCGGATGGTAGGCATCGTACACGCGGGCACCGGATGGATAGTCCATATTGGGAGGCCACTTCTCGGAACCGGATTCGGGCCATGTGCGGAAGTTGAAGAGCATGTTCCCTTTATCCAACTCGTGATAGGGTTTGGTATGTGGTCCGAAAGCTGACCAAATGGAGATGATAATGTGGGCATTCATTCCGTGTATGTCTTCCATGCATTTTTTTCGGGGTCGGAGAATTCTTCGTTCAAAAAAGTCCATTGCGTTCCACATGGTAGTTGCTTCCCCAGTATCTCCAATCCTGGATAATTCCATCGAGGGGCA